>Ga0209404_10000467_pt1 | contig 31359 bp, 34 predicted proteins | sample TroAtlMetagenome_2_FD_187447 | JGI IMG/M metagenome (GOLD analysis project Ga0209404, IMG submission 187447) | Marine eukaryotic phytoplankton communities from Atlantic Ocean - Tropical Atlantic ANT8 Metagenome (SPAdes) (version 2) | ecosystem: Environmental > Aquatic > Marine > Oceanic...
TTCGCATCATCGATGTGTAATCCTGTCAGCATATCTACAAACATACTAGATGATGCGATAGCTGACCCACAACCATATGTCTTAAACTTAACATCCTCAATAATCTCTGTTTCGGGATTAAGTTTAAGGTCTAATTTCATGACATCACCACATGCCGGCGCGCCTGTCAGTCCTGTTGCTACATTGGGGTCATTTGGGTCAAATCTACCCACCCCATGAGCTTCTGGGTTATTTGTTACTGCGTTAAATCTTTCTACTACTTCCTTACTATATGCCATCGTTTCGGTCTCTATTCATTCTTCTACTATTTATTCATTTCAATAGCTCTTTTTAACTTCTTGTGGAACTTTTTCGCCTTTTTTATTGCTCTGTCTAATTTAATTTTAGATACTCGCATTGTAAAGTTCTGACCTAACATATGGTCATACTCATGTAAAGCTACTCTTGCCCACAACCCTTCAAATTCTTCTATTACAATCTCATTCTCTTCATTCTTATATGACATTGTACACCTAATAGGTCTACGCACCATCAGCGTGATGCCAGGCGCCGAGAGACACCCTTCTTCCATAGTCTCAGTCTCTTCACTATAAGTGGTTAACTCTGGGTTAAATAAAACCCTCTTAAAGTTATAGTCTGGGCCTCTGTCTACACCCATTGTAAACATTCTCGCGTTGCGTCCCACTTGGTTTGCTGATAATCCTACACCACCTAGTTCCTTTTGTTTGTCCCAAATAAGTTGAGATAATTCTTTTGCATCTTCTTTTTCAAAATCAAACTCTTCTGGTGGAACCTTCAACATTGGATGGTTCAATGGCAATAATTCTAAATCACTCATGACATTACACTATAATTTCTTATCTTCTCAAATTTAATCTGACTTCTAAATTTATCAAACAACTGGTCACCTTTGTGAGAAATCACGAACACATTGGTTTCCTCTCCTATGGTATTCAATAGGTTCATTACATAATCAACACCATTGTTATCCAAGGAACTGTCAAATACTTCATCAAGTAATAACAGGTTAGTACTAGCACTATTTTTCATCTTAGCAATGGTACGCCAAGTGAATAGAAGTGCCAAATCTATTCTTTGTTTCTCACCCTCACTAAAACTAGAATAAGAAAACTTGTCTCTATGTCTGGACTTTATTGTCTCATTGAACTTTTCATCCAAGTCAAAGTGAACAAAGAAATCCATCGCAGCCAAATATTTATTCACCAACTGATTGATGATTGGTAGATACTGTCTTATAACCCTAGTCTTAATTCCTGTATCCTTGAGCAGACTAGTAGCAGCAGTATTGTAATGTTGGTCTTCACCCTTCTCAGTTTTTATTTTATTTTTAGTGGTTAGGTCAACCGCCATGTCTTTTAGTTTATTCTTTTCATCATCAATATCTGCGACATTAGTTTCTGCCTCATTAAGTTCCAGAGCCATTCTATTCTTCATTCTTTCTTGTGCGATAATCTCACTTTGAATCTCTTGTATGTCGGTCACAATCTGGTCATACTTTTCTATCGCATCATGGACAGCACTATACTCTGTATCCATATCTTGTAAACCAGTTTCTAATTCCTGTATCCTCTCAGACTTTTCTTTTTGTTTTTCTTCTTTGAAGTCGTGGGTCAATCCTTGTTTACATGTGGGGCATTCGTCTGTGTCGTGGTAGAAGTCAAGTTCTTTTCTTGCCTTTCTAAGGTTGGAGTCGAGTTTGTCTTTGAGACCATCCAGTTTGCGTTTCCTCTCTTTCGGGTCATCATGACTCTCCTTCTCTGCTGTTGCCTCTGTAAGTTTTGTTTCAAGTTCAGTAGTCGCCTTGATGAGCTCATCTATTTTCTCCTTAATTTTATCAACTTTGATTCTCTTGTCCTTCTCCAACTGTTCAATATACTTTCTTTGAACCGTTGCTTTGGATTTTGCTACTTCCACTTCTGATTCTACATCTCTAATTTCATCTCTAAGGACGGCAATCTTCTCGCGTAACACTTGATTCATAGTCGTAAATATTTCGATATCAAGTATGTCCTCAATAATTTCTCGGCGAGATGCTGTAGGCAACTGCATAAATGGTGTAAATGAAGCACTTCCTAGTATTACTATTTGAGTAAACGATTTGAAGTTCATCTTCAATATACTTTCTTCGAGGTATTTCTGCGTGTCCCTTACAGCAGCATCTTGGTCTAACATCTGCCCGTCACAATATACCTCAAAGACATTTGGTTTAACACCACGAATAACTTTAAACTCTTTACTTCCTGTTCTGAACTCTATTTCAACTATCATCTTTTTGTTGTTGATAGAGTTAATCAATTGAGTCTTACTAATCTTACGAAATGGTTTATTGAATAATGAAAAACATACAGCATCAAGCATTGTAGATTTACCACTACCATTCTCACCTACCACTAAGGTGCTAGGACTTCGATTAAACTCTATCTCTGTAAAACTGTTTCCTGTAGACAGGAAATTTTTCCATCTTATCTTTTCAAATGTAATCATAATTTTTTAATAAAGGGAACTACCATCTCCTCTGCATATATCTTGTGTTGTTTGGATGTTGGATGTTGTACCGAGTTTCTATCTCTATCCCACCCCAACATTGCTTCCTTAAATGGCGAATCAGTATTATCAAAACACCACTCGTAACATCCACCAGATAAAAATTTATCCCAATCTATCAGTTTAGTTTGCCAGACAATCTCTGGATGATTATATGTATCAGGCAACAAACAATTTTCAGTAAATCTAGCAAACACATATTTAATATTATTTGCCTTCAAAAAATTCTGCATGTTCAATACATAATTCAAACTATTAATCGCTCGAGATGGGTCTGTCTTATAAAACTCATTGAGCATTACTTCTCCATGTTGAACCCATTCAGTTTTCTGTTTCTCTGGAAAGGTAATCGGAGGTCTTCCGTGGAGCGCGGAAGACTCTTTCTGTTCTTCTGCGGATAATTTTACCCATCCCAAAGTTGCTGGTGTCCATTGAACCCAATCGGAATCAGAGACATCTACCTTCGTTATCATGGCAACTGGATTTCTTTTTCTTTGTATTGATTCTCTGTTACTCTCCCTCATGTATTCAAATCTATCCGCGTGTGACCACATAACACCAACAATGATATCATCGGCGATAATGCCAGACTCCAACATCTGTTGTAAGTATCTCATCGTGCTACTAAATATTGTACTGTTACCCACTCCAACATGAGCAGTATTAATACATACCATATCCAATATTTCAGATGTTGCCTCTGGCCATGAGTTACCGTCTTGGCATGTGAAAGAACATCCACCAACAACTAAATACTTCTGGTCTTTTCTTTTTTTCGGAATACCCAAATCTAGAAGTTGGGGTAGGTTACCATGAAACATTTACTAAACCTCGATGTGTTGGGCTTCTACATACAACCCCTGTAGTAAACTTTTTAATCTTTCTTTATCCAATTCTGTGACGGTGTTATCAACATAGTCATTTAACAATGTAATTGTATCATCAAGTTTCAAATCCATTTCTCCTACCGCGTTATCCTCAAACTCCGAAAAATCTTCTATGATTTTTAACTCAACTAAATTGCAACTGTACAATGAGTCAATTAGTTTATCGAACTTACCAAAGTTCTCTTTCTTTACAACAATAACTTTTACACATCCGCCAACTAAATTAGTTAAATCATATTCTACATCATCGTCAACATCATTATAGAATATCTTATGAAACATTCTATATGGGTTTTGCATAAATTCTAATTCATTAGTTTCCGTATCATAGATATTGAATCCTCTATTATCATTGAAATCAGACCATGTAATTTCATAAGGGTTACCAAGATAAACCACATTATCCCTACTACTACGATGGTGGTAATGACCACTACATACCAAATCAAAGCGCTCAAAGGCATTATGATCCATTCCATGCTCATTTGGAAGACCTTTGTACATTTGGAACCCAGCAAATTCAAAGTGTCCGAAACATACTTCTGCGTTAGTTCTTTTGACCATTTCCATAGTAGATTCATAGTTATCGCTACAAATCCAAGGAACAAATAAAATTTTTCTCCCATCGAATTCTAACTCTGTAATTTCTGGATAGACGGTGACATTCTCATATTCTTGTAATAGTAATTCTGGTGCGTTAACATCATTGGTGTTTTTAAAATAGGTATCGTGGTTGCCTGGCACCACATGCATATCTATATTTAGGTCTTTTGCTTGGTCAAAGAAATACTCTTTACAACTCTTGAGTGTATTATAATTCATATACTTTCTTCTATCAAAGATATCACCCAAATGCATAACGGTTTTTATCTCTCTTTCCGCTAGTGCTGGGAAGAAGAACTCATCATAGAATTTTCTAAAGTATGAATCAAACGGCAAACTATCTGACCTCGCACCAAAATGTGTATCATTTACTAAAGCTATCTTCATGCAATCCCCTTATTCATTTTATGAGAGAATGTGTCATAGTATCCTTCAAGGGTCAATAGTTTCTTACCATAGTTCATTCTATACTCCTCTAGCATTTTCTCCAATAAACTCTCATCCCTCAACACCATGACCTTAGATTTCAAATCATCAAAGTCTTCTATCCTTTGCCAAGGGTCTATGTTATATGTATTATTCTTGTCGTACTGTCTCCAGACAAATGGTATCATTCCGATTGCAAGTGCTTCCACATATCTAGATGTAGTAGCAGTCTCATCCTTCCAGTTAAAACACAATGTCCATCTACATGGTTCCAACATAGGATATAATTGATTCCAATCTTTTATCCACGCGGATTGTCTCTTGATACCAGATGGAAACCCACCAATTAAAGTAGTGGATAAATCTGGGTCACGATAAATTTTTCTAATAATCTTGTCTCGGTCACATCCTGTCTTCATGCGTCCCCAGTATCCGAAATCAGTTCTCTTTGCTGTAGTAAATAGTGGATTACCAAACTTGTTTCTTATAAAGTGATACTTCATCCCATGAATGTTACCAGAGAAATCAATCTCATCAATCTCCGTGTAGGACTTGATTGGCACATTCTGTAGTGTCTCTTCCCTATATAACTTTTCGTCATCACCTCTATCACTCCTCATGACAATGACATGTTTGTCTTTGAAGAATGGTATGATGTTATCCATATGGGACTGTGACTTCGCCAAGTCTTTCGGATTCATTTGTAACTCACCGTGATATCTAAACTCACTATCACTAGGAATTACTATCGCGTCAGCCCATTCTATTGACTCTGGTGTTCTCTTAGGTCTAGTACCATCAAATGATATATTATAGGTTCCGTACTGGTGTTGGGGGTTTGCCCTCATCCACTTTACATAGTTCTCTAAGAAACTATCTAGTACCGTTTGTAGCGGGCCTTCATACTTTACATTAGACCGCAATCTAGCACATGTTATTTTCATACTTTTCTCTTTCCATCAAATACACAAATGAAATACAAATCATTGTCATCTGAACTATTATAAACTTTGTGAAAGACACCATCTTTGATTGGAACTATATCACCAGCTTTGACATGGGTGTATAGGGAATCTAGTTCTATTATACCTTCACCTTCAATAAAAAAATATACCTCTTCTTGACCACTATGTTCGTGTCCAGTAGTTTCCTGTCCACCATGCAGTCGCGTACTACTAAGTACTAGTGTGTTACCAAAAGGATTATCCTTGACGATATATCTATCATCTCTTTTAGCAACATATCCACCAATATCATTTTGGTTTAGGAGCATTCTGTACTCGTTTCCTCAAATCGGTAGAAGAGAAAGTATGTTGTCTATTGGTGTAGTGAATTTCTATAGGTAAATGCGAACCTGTAAACTCTTTCTCTTTATACTCTTCGCCTATAAATCTTACATCAATGCTTTTGGTGGTTAATATATCCATCAAACAAGTTTCTCTGTCGTATGGGATAACCTCATCTACCATTCGTAGACCATACAACTGAATGTATCTTTCGTATATACTTTGTACTGGTTTGTTTTTATCTGACCTGTCTAGTGTGGGGTCTGTTTGTAATCCCACCATCAAAAAGTCACAATTGTCCTTTGCTTCTTCAAGCATAACAACATGACCAGCGTGTAGTAAATCAAATGCACCACAAGTGAATCCTATTTTCATTGTCTGTCTGCCCACCATTCCATTTTTTCAAAGTCATTAAATCCACCAATGAGTTCACCGTCCACAAATATCTGTGGAAAGGTTTTCGCGTGTGGTGACTTCTCAAGTAGTTCGTCAAATGTAAAGTCTTCATCTAACATTTTTTTCTCATACTTAATGTGTGTTGTTTCTTGTACTATTTGTTGTGCAATAAAAACAGCCCTGTCACAGTAGGGACAATCTGGTTTTGAATAAATTTCTATGTTCATCTTATTATATCTATTTTGTTAATTGTTTCAGAATTCCAAACTTCCAAATCCTTTCGTATTCTTCCATCGGATACCAAGTTGCTGTATCTCTTGACGGCTTTCTTTCTCCACCAATCAATAACATTTTCTAGTTCAAACCTATCAAAGTTTTCTGCCTTTTCTAACTGTTCTGTTTTACCTAGAAGAACATCGCGTACATTCTTATATCCATATTCTGACATGTAGAATCTTTTTTGTGTAGTAACATCGGTTGACTTTTTAATTACATTGTCAAACAATTCATATGCTTTTACATCGTGTTCCTTTAGATTTGCCTTGAGAACTTGAATCATCTTTGTTTGGTATTTAAGTTTTCTACTAGATGCATCTTTCTTTATAAGAACTTCTCCACCATTTTTTTCTTCAAACCAATCGCGTAGGTGAAAATAAATCTCTTCACCCATAGTCAATAGGAATGATGACATAGTGTCTCCTTTATATCTTAGGAAAGGTCTCATACCATCGTACATACTAGCACCCTTAATGTTACCATATAAAGATGTAGTTTCAAACAGACAGAACTCTGTATTATATTTCTTGTTCAACATCCTTCGTACTTCATGCGAACAACAAATGGCAGCCAATAACTTACCACCAAGATAATTAAATCCAAATGGTTGTACTGGAACTATATTAAACCCCATGATTGCCCTCTTATTAAAGATAGGCAAGTCGGGGACACCACCAAGAAAATCATTCCTTGGTTTGGAGTTTATTAACGGTGACCCCAACTTGATAAAACCAACTGCTGTGTTTGTATTCGTTTCTTTTACAATTAATTTTAATTCTTTGCCTGGCGCTTGGTCTGGTGAAAAAGATGCGGTCATCTCTAACATCTGGTCAAACACCTCGTTGTTCATTTGAACAACTGAAAAATTCATTTCCTCTGGATGCATATCCCAATTCTGGAACATATCATCCTCTACACTCATACCAAAAAGAGGCGGAGGCAATGCCTTCACCCTTTCAATTTTTCTTGCACGAAAGTAATCATCAATCCTTTCAAACTTTGAAAAGTAATCGACAACTATTTTACTGGCATATATCGTATCTTCCTTACTGAGTTGCATAAAATCTTAGACCTTCTATAAACCACATAGGAGTTGGTCTCTTTGTCCACTTGGCAAAATCTTTTTTTTCTTCCACATAATAGAGTCTGTAAGCATCGACAGTATTGTCCTGTTTGCAATCGTCTGGCATACATTGTGGTGGGTCAATAAATTTACCAAGGGGAATGTTAGTGGGGGTTTTTGCCAATGGAACTCTAAGTTTATCATCGGTCTTGTGGGTCTTGCCATATCTAAATGTATATTCATCACAAAGAGAGACAAATAGATCATAAAGATATCGGTAATTCATATTACCAGACCTAACCCATTTTGTAGATGGGTGATTAATCATTGCATTTTTATATAGGGAATGTGTATCCGCGTAGGTGTCACCATCTAACTGGCGGTGTGCGGTACATAACATCTGAGCAGACTCTAATATCATCTTCACTACATGCTTATCGCAATGTGATTGTGCAGAAATAGTAGGGTCTTTATGTAAATAAAATATGTTCATGATAAAGAAAACTCCAATTAAACTTTATATAGACCACATTATACGCGGCTTGGGGGCAAAAGTCAAGAACTTTTTTCAGTTTCTTTCATTGCTGGGATTTTTTCCTTTGCCATCTTTAATGCTTCCTTGTCATCCAGATATTTCGGACGCCTTTTGGGAACCTTCTTATCCTGTTCCGCGTATTGAGCTTTGTGCTTTTCTGCATCATCTATCTGTTTTCTCATATACTCTACAAACTCAGCGGAACCGCCATGACCTTCCTCACCATCTAATATAGATTGTAAGTCTAGGTTTTGAATGTATTTGTATTTGGTGTCAAGTTGTTTCTTTTCTTTCTGTATCCTTCTTAGAAAAGCATAGTATGTAATCTGCGTGAAATACGCAAACGGATTCTTTGATTTTTCTGGGTTGAAGTTGTCCATGTATGTAATACAATTTTCTATACCATCAAGAATCATTTCTTCTCTAAAAGTATAGTTGACAAAATTTGATTTGTAAGCGAGGTGGTTTGCAATTTTTACAAAACACTCTCCAATATATTCCGAACACCGTGGTTTAGGTTTTCCCTTTTCCTCTGCGGCCAATCGGGTCTCTCGATACTCAGTCATAGCAACAAGGAACTCCTTGTTATTGACATAGTGTCTATTAGTTTCTGATTTCTTAGTCATAATGTTATCCATTCTATAGTAAAGTTATGCAAAAGTCAAGTAAAAAATACTAAAAATTTTTCTTGACAACTGCTTCTGGTTTCATGTATAATGAGTTGTCGTTTAAGGATAATTGATCCTAATGGAGTATCCTTTTCTTTTTCCCTATTAATTCGTCCACCATTTCTTTAATTGTTTCGGAATCGAATCTTTCCTCATCCTCTTCCTCATCAATATATTCTTCCAATGGCGGAAGTTCATTTGGTTTGTTGAAGTACCCATCTTTTAAATTTTCATACCCAGCGTAGTACCCTTCACTTAGAGGGGCGATTGCGACTATGTTATTAATATTTACTTCAAATATGGTTTCATTTGAAAAAGACATCCAAGGTCTTATTGAATAAGCTTCGTGCGTCACGGATACTGGATATTTCTGAATTTCCATAGGGTAGTGAACTTTTATTTTTCCGAGAGCATCGAGAGCGTCTGTCTCTTCTACAGTAGCTACTATCTGTAGTCCACTATCAAAACAAATTATTTTCGGTTCGTTTCTCATATCTTTCCTTCTGAGTTTACCTTAACTACTTTATAGTCAAAGGATTCTTCATTATACATTTTAATTCTTTCTAACAAATGATTGAGGGTATAATTTTTTCGTTCCCTCCAAGAAAGGTCATCACCAATATCAAACAAATTACACTTTGTTTTTATTTCACTTTTCCGAAGACCTCTTCCAATCGATTGTAGGTTTCTAATCCTACTCTTACTTGGGGAGGCAAACACAATATTGTTAAGGTTTCTTATATTTATACCTGTAGAAAAGGTTCCATAACTGGCAATTATAATTGTGTTGTCCGATTTCTCTGTCAATGCCCTAATTTTTTCTCTCTGGTCTGTTTCCGTACCACCATATACAAAATGAACTGGGCGGTCTGTCATTTTAGATATTATATCATATAGTTTTTGTCCGTGTTTCTCTACATACTGATATAATAAAAGAGTATTTCCCTTTTGTGCTACGGTTAGTTTACTTATAATATTGTTTCTGCCCGCGTGACCGACTAAAAAATCCATCTCTTCTTTATAGGTCATCTTAGATACAAGTTTTCTTTCCTCATCTGCATACTCCAACAGCATACAGATTATTTTTAACTCCGCAAGTTCCTTCTTATCCATAAGTTTCTTTGTAGTAGTAACCTTATATACTTTACCAAAGACTCCTTCTAGGACTAATCTATGCGTTTGTGTACCATCTAATGTACCAGTAGTACCTATTCTAAATCTAGCGTTGGTACATTTATCCATGAGAGTCATCAAAGACTTTGCTTTAAACAAGTGAGCTTCATCACCGTACACTACATCAAATTCTTCAAACCATTTCTTAGGATATTTGTAGATAGATTGCCATGTTGATATAACTATGTCCGCCTTGTTTGTTTTCTCCTTACCGCCATATATTCTGTGACAATACTTTGATACATCAAAACCATTGTGTGTGGAGTAATCAGCGAAGTCTCCGTACATTTGTTCTACTAAAGAGGTAGTAGGAACCACAATAAGTTGTTTTCGTCCTAAGGCGTGATGATATCGCGCCAGATTGTATATTATGAGGGACTTACCACTAGCGGTAGGGGAAAGTAAAAGAGTTCTGCCACCGTTGATTGCATCGAATACAGCGTCTTCTTGATAGTCTCTTATCTGAATAGGTTTCCAGTTACTATGAAGTTTCAATCTACTGGCGAATTCTTTGACCTCATCGCGTGACATCTCTTCACCAATCTCACCCATCTCCAACTTGACTTCATACTCAAGTTGTTTTGCAAATTCTAATAGGTAAGGTAAGAGACCAACATATAGTTCTCGTCTGGATAGATTGTATAAACGAATCTTTCCATCCCAATGTCGGTTCCTATAAGAAGGCATAAACGAGGCGCCAGGCACCTCAAAGGTAAAGAAATCTGATATCTCTTTTGTTATACCCTCATCGGAAGCTTCCACATGCATATGCACATGGTCTTTCTGTTTTACAAATATCATAATAGACCAGATTGTGTCTTGTTCCATTCAACAGCATTTTTGATGTCCCAAGTTCTCGAATTTAAACTACGCAATACCCTGTCCAAAAAATCTACTGTTGTTTCTAAGTACCAAATTTTATCTTGCTGTTTGATAATATCTCCATCTCCATCTAATACTGCTCTCATGTCAGATTTAAGTACGGAATTTTTATACCAAGGTTCCCAACCCAATTGGTCAAGTTCCTCTTTGGATAGTTCTCCACGAAAGTATTCTGACTTAACTCTTTCAAGTCTTGCCAAGTCCGCCTGCGCTTTCCTCAATTGTAATTTGAAGTTAGAGAGGTGGGTCACATATTTTGCGTGAAGATTTGGTGTATTAGTAGATTCAGAACCAAGGTCTAGTTCATCGATTTTACAATCTTCAGTCCACATATCTTGAAGTTCATTCAATGTAGCCATAATATATCCTTCAATGTTAAGTTACGGATTTTATATTAAATATCCTGTATTTAAAAGATGCAAGTCCAACAAAGTATGGTGAATCTCCACCAGATATGTCAAAGTCTAGTCCACTCAATGCAATGGGGAAAGCATCTTTGAATAAAATTTCTTGATTTGGATTATTGTTAGAGTCGAGTACAAATAGACTCGCGTCACTAACCTGTCCAAGTGATTCTTGTTTGGATGTTTTCTGTCCACCAGTTCTCCACTTCTGGGATTTAACAAAATCTGCAAATTGAGAATGTTTTTCTGGGAACCCTAGTCCAACTAACCAGTTATACAATTCGATATAGTTTGTCATATCTTCCTGTATCAAGAATCTTATATTTAGGTCTCCGAAAGTAAGTTTATCGCCGGGAAATGGTATATCCTGTAGAGGTGTAGTCTGTACTGGAAAACCAATAGTCATGTCTGGAATGTTTGCACCTTGGCAAAAGAACGCGACATTCGGAAGATTGTGGACTTGGAACTTAAACCCATTGGGTCTAAGGTAATCAAGTTCAGTCCCCGATTGGGCAGAGAAATTACCTTCTGTTATATTTGGTGTTGGTGTATATGCCATTCTTCTAAACCTAAAATAGTTATTATTATACTGCTATTTATAACAAATGTCAAGCGAAAAAAAAGGGAGTCCGAAGACTCCCTTGAAAACTGTTGTTTTTACTGGTTGGTTGTCCCAACTCTTATTGTTACATAAGGTTAGTAACTTTAACAGACCTGTAGTACTGGTTTCTATCAGCAGTAAATGTGTCTGCGTCAGTTGTACCGTCAGATTGTGTAACGAATGGGTTAGCAATCATACCATATCTAGTTTTGAAACCGATTTTCGGTTGGAAAGTAGATGGGTCAATCGCACGAACCATTTGTAAAGGTACATACGGACAGTAGAACAGACCAGCGTCATAAGGTGATGTTCCTTTATAACCGGCAACATAGAACTGACTAGCAGCACCTGTGTTAGCAGAATAAGGGTCAACATACACTCTGTAGCGTCCGTTAAGAACACCAGCGAAAGTGTTACCTGTGTCATCGACATTAAGATTAGTGTCAAGAGCAGGAGCGTAATCTAACACACCAGCCATTGAAAGTGCAGAGGCAACATCTGAAGAACAGATGATAAAGTTACCTTTTCCTCTACGAGTATCTTGAGCGATTACATTAGCATCTCGTTCAATATTGAACAATAGACCCTTGAACCTTTCTACAGACCACCTTCCGTTTGAATCAACATCTAGGTCGAAAGTTCCAGCGGATGCAGTCGAAGCAGCACCTGTCTTAGCAACTTTGTAGATAGTTCTAATAACTTCTCTGTTAATCTCAGCGAGAATTTCCTGTGACAGAATGTTTGATAATTCTGACTCAGCGTCAAGACCGTGAACTGCTTTAAGGTCTTGAGCAAGTTCCACAGTATATTCTGCTTTTAGTGCTCTTGACTTAGCGGTTACAGTTGTCTTCTCGATTGAGAATGCCATTTGGTTTAAGGTTACCGTGTCACCGAACAATTCTGCATTGTCTCTAGTTACACCAGTACCAGTTGTAAATGTGCCATCAACTGGATTAGACCCAGCGTGCGTACCTGTACCAGCAAAGTCAGTATCCGCTTCGTTGAACAGAGCTTCTGTTCCTGTCTGCGAAGTATAATGTGACTTCATGGCAAAGATAAGACCTGTTGGGCCAGTCATAGGTTGAACACCACAGACATCATACGCCATCAAATTAGGAAGAGCTCGTCTTACTAATGAGATAAGTATAGGGTCATAAGTGTCAACAGCAGATGACATGTTGTTTGCGTGAACTGCTTCCGAGATAATTCCTTTCTCTTCTTGCAATGCCTTCTCTTGGTTCTCAAGAATAACAGCTGTTACCGCTTTACGATAACTATCCTTGATTTCGCCAAGGTCAGGGTGATCCAATACTGGACTCCACTTTTTTTGGATTTCTTCTGAAAGATACATTGTAGTCTCCTATTTTCTTTCTGGTTATTTACCTATTGGTATTATTTATAATAAACTTAATTTTTAAGTTGTCTGGAAATCGCCTGAGCGTATTTGTTAACCGTACCACCGTCATCAAGGAACGCCTCGTCAACTGTGTCTGTCATTTTTTCCGCAGACTCTTCAGATAAGGTTTCTTGTTTCGGGAAGTAATTCTCTTTAACGACTGATACTTTTTCAGCGAACATTTCAGCACTACCAAAGTCAACATCTTCAACTAGAGAAGTAAGTTTCTCTTGTTCAGTAAGTGTTAAATCTCCAGCAGCCTCACCGATGATTTTAGAACGCAATAGTTGTTCCCTTTCACCAGAGGCACTAATCTGTGCTTCTACAGATTCATTGAGTTTCTTTTTAAGCGACTCAATTTCATCTTGCATTTCACCCAACACATCGTATTTGTCTTGAGGGACTTCGATGTAATGTTCAGCGAATACTTGTTTCAAAGACTTAATAAAGTCTTCTGTAATTTCAGTCCTAAGACCACGCTCTATAGCAAGCTCGTTTTCCTTCATCCAGTTTTCAGCAACATAGTTGAGATACTGGTCAATTTTACCAACCATCTCTTCTTTGAAAGTTTCTCTTTCAACATTTGACTGTTCTTCAAGTTCTTTCTGAATGGATTCCATTTCGTTAGCGAGTCTTGCGGTGACTACTGTTTCAAATAATTCAGCAGCCTTTACTTTAAACTCTTCTGAGAGGTGTTCCTCATCAGCGAAAAGGTTTTTGATGTCGTTTTCAAACAATGTTTCTTCTTGTTCTTCTGTTTCTGACACCTCTGTGTCCTCCTCTTCTTCTGATTCGACTTCTTCAACTTCAGACTCAGCAACAACTTCTTCTTCTTTGTTGTCTACTTCATCTTCAGCGATTACTTCATCCTCTACTTCCTCTTCTTCCTTCTGGGTGCGTACACCTTCAGAAGATTTCTGAGCAACTACACCTTTAGGGTCTTCCCCATCATTGTAGTTTGGTGCCTTACCAGCGCCTGTGTTAGCAGGTCTTGGTGCATCACCTAATTTAGATGCAGAAGCGGGCCCTATTGCAGAAGTTAATCCGCCTTCTGGGTTACCAGTTCCACTTAGATCTTGTATTTCTGGATTCGGGTTAGAGTTCCCTTGAGTTGGATTACTTGAATCACCACCAGTTGCGTTTGGTTTTAGATTCTCAGCAGCTCCTGCCTCATCCAGTTCTTGAGTCTCCTCGTTAAGAGCGGATTCTACTTCCTTTCCCTTAGCGAGTAATTCTCTTATTTTGCTTTCTACGCCCATGTTAATTTCTCCTTTGAGATTTGCGTTATACTGTATTTATTTATAAAACTTTAGATTTTTGATAACTTATCCATGAATGAACTGAACACTTGCATCTTTGCTTCTTCCAGTTCACGGCCATTGGCTTTCTTAATTCGCCTTACAGCTAAGTCAATGTCCTGTTCCATCCATGCACCTTCAACCATAACCCACTCTTTATGTTCCATGATACCTCTTACAAAGGCGTCTGGAGCGGATGGGTCTGCGACTATATCAGCAGCAGTTGATAGTACAAAGTCATCTTGAACCTCATTTATGCCATTCTTTTCCTTTAAAGTTCCAAGTCCTCTGGAACTCACACCAAGGGAGGCACCTTCGTCTATAAGGTTCTTTACGATATTTCCCATAGGTGTATCAAGAATCTTTGCTTTTCCAACATAATTGGAACCGTCTTCTCTCAAAGAAGTTATCATATGTGATACACGGTCTAAATTAATTGTAGGGCCATCTGGATGTCCTAATTCACCCATTGCCCTTTTCTTGTCTATACTTTCTTTTACATAACGGTTGACTTCCCTTTGCATAATTTCGCGTGGGTATACTCTACCGTTCCTGTTTTTAAGGTCAGATTGGAGAAAGACACCTTCAATGAAAAGGTTTGTCTTACCGTCTTTATCTTCTTTGATATATTGAATATCTTCTGTTGTTTCTGTTATAAGTTTCATGTTATCCTAAACTCCCATCTGCGCCTTGGTGTTGTTGTGAACCATATCCACTAACCTTAGCAGTCTCTACTATTACCGTTCCCCCCGAACCACCAGCAATAACCACTTCTATATCTTGGTCGTTCTGGTGATTGTCGTTGAATCCGTAAAAATCTAGTGAACCACTCTCTGTTAATTCATAGAGAACATCACTATTCCTTTGTATCTTAGCACTTGCACTTGCAGATAATGTCCAATGAATTGCTTTAATATCTGCCTTTGGTGAACTCTGTGTCTCCGTACTCTTTTTCAGAGTAGTTGCGAGAGCAATGGTGCCTGTCGCAGCTGTACCGCGAACGGCACATACCCCTTGGACTTGAGTAAGTTTTAAAACATCGACTACGACTGCCATTTAGTTTCTCCTAATATTTCTTTTTTGAATGGTTGCCGTGATTCTTTTCGTCTAGAATCTCTAGAGCATAAGTCTCACACATTTCCACTCCGTGTTCAAACATAACCCGATACCAAGCAACTTCACCTTCTTTATTTGGTTCAGCATGCTCACCTACTATCGGTTTTCCCTCACCGAATTTGGGATGGATTACCTTGGTTGCACAACTATGTGTTAACTTAGGGTCTTCCGAATTGCCCTGTTTTGGGGGAGTGACATCACCTTCCGTACCGTCTTCGGCAGGATGGTTTGCAGTAGGTTTATCCTTCTTAGGTTTTTCTACCGCCTGCGCTTCCTCGCGTAGTTCTCTAAATGTCTTCATTAGTTTCCCCTGTATCGGTTTCTGTTTGTTCTAATTCTTCTGGTGCAGCCTCAAGTCCCATCTTTTGCAACTCTGGGTCATTAAATATCGCATTAGATATTTCTTCCTTCCTCGCGGAAACCAATTCATCCGCCCTTGTACCCATCGCTTTTGCAAACTCATCATTTGCAGCTGTATAGTCACCTTCTGCCCACTTGTCCATCATATTTCTGACGGCATCCTGTGGTGTTACTTCATCGGTAACTTCAACTTTTACTTGTTCTTCACTCATCATTTTCTCCATTAGTTATTTGGGCTTCTTCACCCTCTTCTTGACTGGCTGCAATTTGCCCGTCCATAATACTTATCTCCTCATCGGAGAACCGCATAATATTCTTTTGCACATATTCCTTACTAAACAATTGACCTATAAATGGCACTACACCGTTTAGTATCTCTAACCTACTTCTAAGAATCTCTTGTTCCTTAGACTCAGTATAGTAGGCATCTTGTGCAAACATATACTGTAGGTCATTCCTAATCTCTGGCCATTCCTCTTCGTTAATGACCCCTTTCAAAACTAGTTGAGTTTTTAGTAGGTCATCAAATATCCCACTAAACCTATTTCTCAACTTTGAAACGAACTTTGTAAATTTAAGTTCATCTCTGGTAATCTCAGCAGACCTACCAAAGTTCAGTCCACTCTGTTGTTCCAGACGCGAGATAGGTACATTAAGAGATTGGTATAGTTTCTTTTGGAAGTAAACCACATCTTCAATCTCACCTAAGTTCGCACCGCCTGGCAATGTTTGAATCTCTGTTCCTCTACCACCTTCTTTTCGTGGTAACCAGAAGTCTTCAAGCATTGACATAAACTTCTTGTCATCTCTTATCTCACCAGTATCACTATCATAAACAAGTTTGTTTCTGTAGCGACTCATAACATCTTTTAGATATTGTTCCGCCTTTCCTGTTGGCAGATTTCCAACATCTATATAAAAAATTCTTCTTTCGGGAGCACGAGTGATACGATAAATCACCACCGCGTTCTCCATCATTCTTAATTGGTTAGCAGGGCGTATCGCTTTATGTAAATAAGATAGAGGTATATTTCTATCTTGGTCAACTAATCCAGATGTACAATATGTAACAGAATCTTTGCTAACCTTGATTGCCTTGTCATTAACAACATCTGTTTTATATGACAGTTGATTGTTAGTGGCAATTCCTTTCTCATCAAATACAAAATATTCTTGTACATCTTTTACGAGAGTTATCTGAGTTTTCTTATCCTTCTCTTTCTTAATCTCTCTGACCTTTCGGATTTTCCTTGGGTCTACATAACGAACATCTTTTATACCTTCTTTTGCCTTTTCAGTATCGATAACCTTGTGAAAGAAAATTCTTCCATCAATGTACCATCGTCTAAAATAATCTTGTGCCCGAACATTAAAATCTAACATCCTAAGAACACCGTCAAACTCAGATACAATTGCCTTCTTAACCGTGGCAGACTGATTAACCTTGTCAAGATTTAACTTAACTGGTTTCTCATCGTCTAAGTTTGCGATGGCATCGTTGACAACATCCTCAATGGCTGCGTCAACATCGCCCATCATTGATATATCTCTATACCTTTTAATAAGTTGGGTTTCACTATTAGCAGTTCCTTCTATATCGAAGTAAGTGCCGTAGTATCCACCCGCCTTAATACTTTCTAAAGACCCATCGTCATGAGGCGGAACGAATGATTTTTCCGACTTAGACTTGGATCTTGATATTTCAAATCCAAATAATTCCATAATTTATACCTTCTTCAACCTGTAGTTTATGCTACATCATAATGTGTGTATTGCCATGTCACCGTAAATTCTTCAAAGATGTCATTCTGAGCATAGTTCAATGCAATTTCTGACATCTGAATAGGAAATGCATTTCTTAAAGTGTATGTACCATTAGGTAATACTGCATCATTCCTATCTAAATGTTCTACCACTATATCACTTTGGTAACTTGATGGTTCCAAAGTAATTGCTTCATTGGATTCGCGGTCATTCATACCGTTCATCCATGCTTCAAATGGTGCTCGTAGACTAAAATCTGAGTCGTTAACTACTGTAATAGTCCAAGGGTCGAATATCCTTTCGCCTGCAAGTTTAATTTCCCTACCTCTATATTGTATAATGGCAGGGTTTACATTGGAAGCGGGAAGGGCGGCCCCAGTTACGAGCAGACTGTACGATGGGTCAACACCAGTTACATAGGAAGGGAAGGCAAGCTTGACCCTAAACTGATTAGGTCTTGCTCCACCAGCACCTAGTCTGGCTTTAAACTCTTCAATATTCATCTGTTTTTTCTCCTAACTTTTATTTTATTTATCTCTATTAACCGCCAAGTTCTTCAAAAGATATTCCGCTTCTTGTCGCAACAAATGTTAGCGTTATGAAGTTAATAGACTTAGCAGGTTTGACAAATATGTCAGCCTTAAATTCGTTTGCGTCTATAACTTGTGCAGTATTGTTTGTTTCGTCACAAACAACGCGGAAATCAAAGATACCCCTTCTACCTTGAACATCTCTCAAGAAAGGTTCTACTAGAGCAACAAACTGTGCCCTTGTAAATGCATCGTTGAACTCGAATAATTGGAATTTAGCAGCAGTTGCAATTGCCTTTTCAAGAACAATAAACAACCTACGGACATTAATTCTGTTAAATGCACTTGGTGAATCAAGCATTGTCTTGTCTCCAAACAATACAATACCAGAGCCAGGCGTTGAAATTACAGGGTTAACACCTTTACTATAAAGTGTATCCCTCTGTGCCTTGTTAGGTGACCATGCAAGTTTAATCGCATTTTTAATCTGTCCCCTATTAAGACCGCCAGGCGAGAACCAAGGGTCATCTGATTTATCTGTAACAACACAAGTACCAGCGACATCTCCGTTCAAAGGAACATAGACATATCTGTCATTGTACTTGTCGTACATGTATTTCCAACCAGAATCATATACTGCATAAGATGAACGAGTATATGCATTGAGGTCAGAAGTTGTAATAATTGATGTTGATTCTGAACCTTCGTTGTTTACTACAGCACTTCTCTGTGGAGAAATGAATATCATAGCATCCTTACGAATCTCAGCAACATTGTCAATAACATAATCACCTACAGCAGTCGCGTGAGCAGAAGTAAGAATTAAACTTACATCTACTAATTCGTCATTTGCGAATAGTCCGTATCCTGCCTGTAAATCAGCAGTAGCAGGAGAAGCATCAACACCACTTGCAAGTGAAGTTGAAACATCCGAATCTGCTGAACCTACTAATACAGCGAAAGTAGTTCCACCAGCGGATGATGTTCCCCAGTTAGAACCATTTGTAGGATGATCCATCCAGTATATCCATTCTGAACGGTCATTGATTACATTCTTGTAATAATTTGATTGGTTTAAGTCATCTCTTGATTCAGATGCCTTGGAAAGTCCAGCGAATTTTTCTAGGACTGTTCCAGCAGTACCAGTAATTGCACCACTTTCGTCAATGACGATAACATGAACCATGTCAAATGTTGAACCATTGTTCTTCGCCCATGTAGTTGTGGTTGGTGTAAAATCAAACTGGTCTTTATATGCCCATGCACTTTGCAATGTGGATGTAGCAGTTCCAGAAGAACCGTCACCACCAATAGTCACAGCAGGCGCGGATGAATATCCATAGCCTGGGTTTGTGATTGTGATTGCGGTTACAGCACCACCAGACACAGTTGCAGTTCCAGTAGCAGTAATACCACCATTAGCAGGACTAACTCCTGTTGGGTCAGCAAATGTGACAGTCGCGGATGAGTATCCAGAACCACCAGCGGTTACAGTTCCAGAACCTACTGATAATCCAGATGCAGATGCAATGTCAGCGATTTCTACTTTAAGAGCATTACCTAGCGTGCCTGGATATTTTGCAGCCCATGGCCCGACTGAACCTTCTCCAGCGGAGTATGATTCGTTGTATTGTTCTCTATTTTTAATTTGAACAGCAGTTCCAGTTGATACTGCATTTCTAGCAGCAGCTCCTACTTCTCGGACATTTAACAGTTGTGAACCGTATGCCAAGAAACTTGATGCCGTCATGTGGTCATAATATACACTCAATGTGGGTTTACCGAACCTCTCAACAAGATTGTTCTCAGATTGTACTGCGACTATCTCGTGAGCTGGGCCCCATTGATAGTCTCCCACGATTCCACCAATAGTGGTGGCAACAGCGGGGACAACATTTGTGAGGTCTTTTTCTTGTACTAAGACGCCAGGCGATAATTGGAAAGCCATTTTGTTCTCCTTCGTATTTCGTTTTTAATCTATCTTGACTAAATAGTTATTCCTTGCAATTATTTATAAAAATTTTTCTTTCTCATCTGCCCATATCCAATAGTCACCATCCATAACTTCTGCTTCTGGTTCATGTCCATCTACAACAAGCCCGAAAGGTGTCAAATCATTTTCTATCATTCTCATCTGTGAGTTGTACAAATTGTCACGAATATCTACATTAGTCAAATCCTTAAAGAATGTATTGGTTGATAACCATGCAAATAGTACCATACACATGGCAAGGTCATCGTGGTATCCTTCATCAGCAGCAAACGAACCATGTCTTTCAACAAATGTTGATAGTTCACTAATACATTCAGCATCAAATAATAAGAACTTCTGTTCTTCAATCAAACTTTTTAGTGCCAAACACCCCTGTCTCTTAACTGCTTTTGATGTTCGTACACCTAGAGTACTTTGTTTTCCAAAGCCAGGCGAAACATACTGTTTGTTCTTTTCCTGTACTGTACTAAAAATGTTCTCATACTCTAGTTCTTGGTGAAGTATATCAACTACTTGTTGTCCGATATCATTCGTTTCAAGTAATACATACGCACCGTTATAATCTTTTGCGACTTTTCCTATGAAGTCTGGATATAACAATGGTGAAACTTTGTTATCTCTATACTTACCTACAACTTTAAACGGCATCTCTGTGATATCAATCACAATGAAAGCCGAGAAATCTCCACCTATACCTCTCGCGGTATCTGCCGAGATTACATAGTATTTATCGTCTTGAGGTTCTTCATATATCTCTAGTCCATCCTTCTTATAAACTGGGTCAACTGAGGACATAGTAGCAAGAGATTTACCACTAATCAAAGTATTCGTTGACCCCAAGAAGTCACACAACACCTCTTGGTTAAACTTTACTTCACCCAACAAATCAAATTGTTCTTGTGTCCACTTGTCATCGCGGCCTGGGATTTCAGTATGCGGTATAAACATATTCTCAAATCCATTAGTGCCTTTCTCTGCCTCATTCCAGAATTTCCAGAAATGATTGTATCCCAGAGGCGTGGATGTCAATAGAATCTTTGTGGTCTCACCAGCAGAGATAGTAGGATATACAGATGCAAAAAACTCATCTGCTATATTGTTTGGTATAATTGCAGCCTCATCAATGTACAACCAGTTAACTGATTTACCCCGAATACCAGATGATGTGGTTGCTGATGTAAACACGCGAGAACCATTCTCTAAGTCCACATCCCCCTTGTTCCATGTCTTGACTCCCTGTTGCATCCATATAGGAATATGCTCATACATAGTCTGGTATCTTGATAATACCTCTCTGGCAGCTGCGGTCTTGTTCGCCATTATAGCGATGTTCTTGTCTGCATTGAATATAGAGTAATGTAATATACACGCGGCTGCTGTTACCGTCTTACCTTGCTGTCTACCTTCCATTAGAATAGTCTTTCGATTATTCATGATGAAATCAACCTTCTTTTTCTGACAGTCGTACAGTTTGAAAGGTTGTAGACCTTTATCCAAGGTTACTATTTGACAGTAATTCTCAATAAAATATATTGGGTCATTCTCACACTTTGCAAATTCTTCTAGTTGTTCTTTCTCAAAGTTGTGTTCGTATCCAATTGGTTTTAGATTGGGATTACCGTGATATGATAGTTCATTCGCCATTTACTTCACTCCCAATCCATCCCACGATGCAGGCCTGCCTGTATATCCATGTATTTCACAATACGATTGTTCCTTCACAAAATCAAAGAACTCTTTTGGTTCGTGGTCATATGGTATATTTGGTATACCTCTCTTGTCATCATTAATAATATTAAAACACATGAATTTATTGTGGTCTCTTGCTTCTTTTGTATCTTTCTTTATCTTATTTATGGGATAACTAATCAACTGTTTAAACTGTTCATAGAATGCTAGAAGTCTATGATTATCATCTTCAATATCATCAAATGAGTAATCTATTAAATCTCTATGCAATTTGAATCCCATGTTTTCAATTTCTTTGTAATATCCTTTTCCACAAAAACTAAAAAGAACTTTCTTGTGAAAAAGAGGTTTGAATGTTTTCTCCGTAAACCAGATTCTATCAGTTCTTGTTTCGATACACAAGTCTATAAGTATCTTATCATAAAATGGTGATGGGGCTTGGCAAAGATGCCAGTTCCCAGTTACCCCGAATTGATGTAACCATTTTCTTTTAACATCAATGTATATTCCTCGTCTTAAAAAAGAACAATATTTATTTAACAATTCATCCTTCTCTAACAGATTCCACAACTTTACTCTAAACTCTCGGTCTGTAGAATTTAGAAACTGAAAGTGTGTGTCCTCATCTCCATCTAATACAGGAGAAGTTGTTCTGCGAATATCTTCATCAAAATAAGAACCATGTGCAATAGTTTGATATAAAAAGTACAGAGGATAATTATCATGTTTAGCATTGCGTGGCATTATATGATTGTAGTTTTCCCACCCACTATCCATTATGGTAAATGTTATATCGGGAAACTCTTGGAGTGTCTTGTAATTAATTCTTTCTGATTTGCGTTGTTTTGGATTTACAATTTCTTCTTTAAAATTATGAACTACAATATTTCTATATTTACTGAACTCTTCTTCTAATTTTTCAAATGAAAATCCCTTTTCCCATATTTGCGCTAAGAAATAATGTGGTTCACTCTTTGCCATGGTCATTGTACGCCCAATGGGTAAGTAATAATAATGTAGTTGGTTCTGGGTCACTCTGGGTCATGGTCTATGATTTTCTCGTTTTCCTTCTTTAATGCCTTCAACATCTCAGAAGTTGTACCAGTAAACACTAGGTTGTTTGTTGTTTTACTGATAGTCTTGGGTTCATCTGAATTCTTTTCAATTCGATGTTTCTTCTCTTGGACTTCCATCATATCCTTAGCTTGTTCACCCATAGTCTTAATGATTTGTCCAGCAACTTCATAGGCACGAGGATTATCACTATTGGTTGCAACATTTAAAATACCTTGAGCGGCTTCTTCCGCGTACTCAGCAGAACGCTTCAAAAGATTTCTTGCTTCCTCAAAATCCTTATCTAGTTTCTCTTCATTTTTTTCAGGCACAGCGACAACACCACCCTTCTTTTCAGCAAGGTCTGTAGTTACGGTGTTGAATGTTTTATCAAGTGCATCAAATACTTTATTTTTTGGCATAGTTATACATAAGTTTGGTCAAACTCCTCCACGAACCTATATGGGTCATCCTTATAGGGGTCTGCATTATAATTAGGTGGTTCCTCAAATGTCACGGTAGGTGCTTCTGAATAACCACTTCCAGCGTCATCTATAACAATATTAGTTACTACTCCATCTGTTAACTCAGAATGTGCTCTCGCGTTACCAGTAAGAGTAATATTTGGTGGACTAGTATATCCTGCTCCACCATATGTTATAGTAAATCCTGTTACCGAACCACCAGATATTGTGGCAGTTGCGGTTGGTAGTGTTGTCGCTACGGAAAATGACTGTGTGACTTTTGGGCCACCAAACTCAGTATTCTCATATGTTTCTGCTATTGCCTTCTTGATAAACGACTGATTACTTACAAATCCATAATAATTTAATTTCATGGTAAAGTTAAGTGTCCAGTTAATACTTTGTCTATCTGCAAATGCACCTTCAAATGTATCTTCGTAACTAACACTATCTAAAGTTATTTTTATATCTCTTTTAATACCCAACTCAGGCAAATCATTTATTGTCACATTGAAATCTGGGTTGAAGTATGGAAAAATTTGTTCTACTATCTGTAATGCGTCTTCTTGATTTTTTGCAAATACATATAAAGACATGTTCATATCATATGGTGTAGATACAAAACTTGTTCTATATGAATTTGTTTCCGCACCACTAGTAGTTATGTTCTTTTGTACAGGAGAAACCTTTCTAGATGGGTCATACTGGAAACCTACTATTTCAAATCCCATTCGTGGCAAACTAATCGCCACTTCTCCACGCGATTCTGTAGTTGGAATTGCTTCAATCCTAGTCAAAAACTTTTGTTTTGTAGAATATGAAAGAGGAACCCTTATTACTTGTTCAGTAACACCACCAGCATTTGACCTGTTTATTTGGATATTATTAAAAATAGTACCAAATGCAATTATGGCTTTGCGTGTATGTTGATTGTAAAATTGTTTATTCTTAAACATTATATTTCACCAAATGGATTCTTCTCTGTAAAGTCTAATATGTTTGACGCGGCTTGCCAAGAATCAAAGTCTTCGTTATCCACACCAACATTTCCTCTACTGGTTTGGAAACTCTCTAGTATCAGAGTAGATTGGTCTTCTAGTCTTAACAAGTCGCCATCCTCCAACTGGAACTGGAACTGTAGAATGTCAAGACTTTGCAAGTCTTCGATTCCATCGATATCACTATCACCAGTATCAAGTCTTTCTGAACTGTATTCAAAGAGTTCGCATTGAAGTCTGAATGTGTAAATCTTTCCTAACTGATAGAACGGATTCTGAAACTCTACTAGTTTAATTTCAAATAAAGATTTTGTTTTTGGGAAGTATAACAAATCACCTTCAGCTGGTCTTGCTGTTAACTGGAATGACCCACCAGCATCTTCTTCTCTATCAACCATCTGTTCCCACCTTCTTTTAGAAAGAACAAATGTTGCTTGGTCTCTAATTTCTATTCCAAACCTAGTGAATAGTTCTCCTTCACCCTCATATCCTTCTACATTTTCCATGTACATTTCGAGAGGATATTGTTGCGTGAACTTAGATAATTCATCTTCATCAAAAATAGTATCCCTGTTTACCAAAGTCCTAGGCATATAATGAACATCGTGTCCATATATCTTCAGGCTCTCAATAACTAAGTCTTCTACTAAACGCTGTTCGTTAGCAGTTCCACTTGTATTGCCAGATTGGAAGTAAACATTCGTTGCCATTTATTTACCCTGTCATCATCATTGGGGGTAATTCATACTTCATCTGCATTTCGTCTTCTATGATAGAAATTTCTTGAATTGCTTCTCCGTATATCTGGTCACCATTGAGTGTTACTCCGCCTGGCAACGCGATTCCCCCGAACTTTTTCATGTTCTCGCCCCATTGTCTTTTGATAAGAGCAGTAGCATATCTTTTCAAGAACATATCATCATAAACCTCTGTGAATGTATCTGGGTCTATTATAGCATATGCTTCCGCGACTATATAATTATCTATATCAAAAGTTGTATCCATGTCCGTATCTATATACATTCTGTTTGTTTTTCTGTTGAATCTAATAGCTCTTTCATTACTGAATATACTTTCTAACACATTCAAATGTGTCTTAACCATTGAGTAGTATGTAATGTCAGCAGAAAGTAGATTGTATAAGTCATTCAATGCAAACTGATAATCTACATCAAACAGTCCATCTGATTTACTACCCACAAGAGCACCGAACTTGAACGCTCTTATTATATTCAAAATATTATTACCTATAGGGATATATCCATTTTCTATATCACCCTTCGATATACTTTGAATAGTTGCAGTAGTACCAGACTCCGAACCTGTAATTACTTCGCCCACTTCAAATGCTGAAGCGGTAACTGATTTTTCGTATATTACTGAAGTACCAGAACTTGAATCGTGTATTGTTGATTTCGCACCAGATGTTCCACCAATAAATGTTTCCCCTGCTGTGAATGTAGCACTACCTGTCAAAGTTATGGTAGACCCAGTTAACTTGTGTTTTATAAACGACCTTTCGACACCATCGAAATGGTATTCATTCCAATGTTGAAAGGCATCATCTATTCTATCTGATATTTGGTCTTCATCGACATTGATTTCTATTACTGGATGTCCTAATCTTCGCAAACAATAGTCGATGAGTCCTTGTCTTGTGGATAACGCCATGTGGACTCCTAAAAATAAATTTAAATTCTGTGACTATTTATAAGACTTACGATTGGTCATATGCGTACAGCAAGGCCTTGAGAGCGTCAATTTCCGCTTTCACGAATGCTGTAGTGGCAATTTGTGTTGTGTTTGTCCCAGTAGACGCGGTTGGAGCGGTTGGTGTTCCTGTCAAAGCCGCACTAGCAAGAGGTGCCTTGGTAGCAATATTATTTGTAACTGTAGTAGAAAAGTTTGCATCATCACCCAAAGCAGCTGCAAGTTCATTTAAAGTATTTAAAGTTCCCGGCGCTGAATCAACAATGTTCGCAACTGCTGTATCAGTATAGGCAGTTGTAGCAATCTTTGTACTATTGTCACTTGCAGATTGTGTCGGCGCAGTTGGGTTACCAGTAAGCGCTGGACTAGCAAGGTTTGCCTTTGCAGATAAATCTGGTGGGGTATATGTGAATACACCAGTACTATTATTATATGTTAACGCACCATCACCAGACCCGACTTCAGCAATTGCTGCCGATATACTAGTTAAAGATACCGCGTCTGATATTCCATACCCAGAAACAGTAGTTGGTTTACCTGTTATATCAGAGAAAGCAAGAGTAGCACTAATCGCCTGTTTATTACCACTACCATCTTGAATTTCTAGGTTATGACTACCATCATTTTTAAGTTTCATCCCACCAAGGTCAAGAGTATTACCAGAAGTATAGATGTCTCTCCATCTTAATGTAGATGAACCAAGGTCATATGTATCGTTTGCAGAAGGAATTACATGTGAGGTTACTCTATCTAATCCAGATTCTTCGTGTGCATCTACACCTTTCCACTTTTTAAGTGTGGAATCATACATCAAGAATTTGTTATTAACCTTCGCGGTTGCTCTATCAATATCATCTAGGAATTCTAGTCTGACTTCACCACCGCCACCGATACCTTGCATACCCAATATTAATTGTCGTATGTTTGTATTGATTTCGTTTATTTGTTTCTGAACACTCGCGGTCTCATCAACCTGTTCCTGTACAACTTGTTTTTTCTCAGCAAGATATTGTACAGCGAGTTCTTGGAGTTGTCTTTCTTCCTTGTCTTTCTTCTCTGCTGTAGGTTTGAGACTAAGAACATCCATAACTGTACTTAAAGCATCTTTACTTACATTAAATGTCTCTGGTTGTGCTTCCTCTGTTATCTCTTCTACTTCTTCTACCGCACCAGCATATTTCATTTCTAACCTATTAACTTTTGCTTCCAAGGCAGAAATGTCTGGGTCTAGTTTTCCTGTGGTGTTTGGTTCTGGAGAAGGTAATTCTTCGGGCCACTCTTTTTCCTGTGGCATTTCTATTAGTGTAGTGGGGTGGTCTTTCAACTCATAAGGTTGAGATGTTGTAGACATATCCTCTGTCATTTGACTTACTGGACGGATATCAAACTCTGAAGCCATTTTCTCTGGATTGATATCTGCAAAGAAATCTGGAGTATCTACTACTGGTGTTTCTTCAACCTCTTCTTTATATAATATTGGAGTTACATCTTTAAACTCATCTCTGATTTCTTCTAACTTTTCTAATTTGTTTTTATTTTGTTCTTCTGCTTCGGAAAGTTTTTTGAGTTCGCTCTTAAACACCCCCCAAAAGTCTTCCTTTACTTTTGAGCGATGAGCGTTTTTCTTTTCGGTTTTCTTAACTTGTTTGAGTACTTCTTCTTTTTGCAAATCAAGAGTTCTTGTTTTCTCTTTTGCAATCGCCTCAAAGAGTTTCTTTAACTCGTCCATTATTTTTCCTTTTTTTCTTTCGGTTTGTCAAAAGATACAGTCACACCACTATCATTCCATTTCTTCTTTTCTTCTTCGCTGTAGTCTTCACCATACCTACCTCTTTCACGGTTACCATCTCCGTTCAATTCGGTTAAGTCTTGTTGGTGCTCTTTGAAATTTCTAGACACTAAATTTCCTTATTTGGTTACTTGTGGCGTTACTGTTATGATACCTTCCTGTACCCTTAATACTTCTGGAGAATTAGCAATTTCAACATCATAAACATATCTACCAGATTTCAACGCGCCAGTTTGTGTTGCAGTTAAAGATAAAGTTATAACTCCAGTAGCGTCAACTTGAGCGGTTGTAAAACTTGTATAAGTAGTACTATCATAGCTTTTTCTAAACTGTGATGTTGTTGTATAGCCAGTAAGGTTCTTAGCGGTTGACCCATCTGTAGTTACAGTTAAGGTCTCACTAAAAGTAGCACCTTGGTCTATGGTTATATTTTTAATTACTTTTTTTGCCATGGAATATACCTTTTAAATTATGAGAACTATTGTTACACTAAAATACGGAAACAAATACTCTTCTGATGATGTAAACACTATTTATAATATGTGTAAACCATATCTATTTGGTGGCAACTTCTGGTGTCGCACCGATGACCCAGAAGGATTGGAACAGGGTATAATGACTTCACATATCCACACATGTATGGGGAACTGGGAAAAAATCTTACTTCTTGGTATGGATTTTGGTGGGCCAACCTTATATTTAGACCTTGATGTTATAGTCCAAGGTGACCTTGCCCCGCTGTTTGACCTCTGTGATGAACCTACCATATGCGAAACATACTGGAAAGACTTCGGTGGCGCGTGGAACTCTAGTGTTATGGCATGGGGTTGTACTGGTTCTGGTTCTAATGCCGCCTATATAAGAGAGAACTTTTTTAAAAACTGGGACTATAACTTGCATAAATATGAAGGTAAGGATGATAACTTTTTATATGATGAAAAATTGTTCAAGAGAACATTCCCCAAGGGGTTGATATATTCATTTCTTGCTGGGGTAGATATGGAAACAGATACCTCACCGAGAGCTCATCAAATAAAACCAGATTATCCAATTGTTCTATTAAACGGACAGAATGAAGTCAATTACAATTTGAGACAAAAATATTATGATGCACTTTCTTTGCATGAAATGGGGCAATAAGTACTCTCCAGAATATGTAAACAATCTATATAACATGGTTCAGCAGAACTACACCAAAAGGTTTAAGTTCATATGCTACACAGACGAACCAGAAGGCATACACAAGGATATCAAGATTAGGTCTATTCCAAATGTAGACCCGCTTCATCCACGGCATTGGTTTGGTCAAGAGAACTTCTGTTGGGATAGAGCAAAGTTTCTTGTTCTCAACTCACACCATTGGTTAAAAACCAAAGGCCCTTTCTGTTATCTAGACTTGGATGTTATTATTCAGAATAACATAGATGATATATTTGAACTATCAAAAACTCCACATATGATTTATTCTAATTGGGAAAATCCAAAAGTTCTCAATGATAGAAGATTTACAGACATGCGTGGCACATTATATAACTCTAGTGTCATGTTATGGTGTACTGACCAAGGGGAAAAGATTTACAACGATGTAATGAAACACAAGGACACGGTGTTTAAAACCTTTTGGAAGGGAACCGACAACTACTACCCATACAGAGAACATCAAGCAGTAGGCGATAACTATTGGTCGTTCTTACCAAGTGATTGGGTTTACTCCTACAATAGAGGAAGACAACATCCTAATGATGTCACGCAACACCTGTACAGAGAAAATGCAAAGTTTTGTATCTTTGAAGCATCCATTGGTGGAAAAAATAAAAACAATCTAAAACCCCACGAACTGAGAGACTACAACTTACTCATACATTGGCATGGCAAAACAGAATTTGAAAGACTATGGTTACCCAAGTTTCCAGATAACTTCTTTGATAAAAATAAACACACCAATAAGATATCTCAATTGTTGCGTACCAAGGACTACGATACACTAGAAGAAAAGTTCCTTAAAGACTTACCTCAATTGAAACAGGATTGGGAACAATATTCAAAAGAGTTTGAAACATTACGCGAGTGGATTGGATTTGAATCTCTAACAGATAGTATGCTACAAGAAAACTATATGGACAAAGAGACAATATCAGATATAAAAGAACTTATTGAAACAAATGATTTACAATCTTTATCAGAAAAAATGATAAAGGACTTCCCAGAATTGGATGAATATTTCAAAGGTACAATTTCTGAAGTGAAGGTACATGTACCAGAATTAGAAAGAGAGATATCTGACCTTATCTTTATACGACAAATAGAACCGCACCACAGAGATATTATCAAGGAACTATATGACTCTGGTGATATGATTTCAATGCACAAAAAGTTTCTCGCTGACTACCCAGATGACCCTGTACTATTACAAGGCGATGAGTCCCTATACTGGAACAAAGATGCGAATGAGATATATGACCTCTACAAACAAAGGTACATATACAAGTCTCACCTAACTGCATTTGATGAAGCGAAAGAACTGGGCCCTGTTAGATATTTCTGGAACATAAGTTTCCTACAATGTTTCGCGTTGTACAAAAGACTGTGGGATAAGAACACACTACCAAGTATTAAGAAAGATGTTATGGACAACATCAAAGAACATGGGATGCAAAGAGTGTTCTGGGATGCATCAACTGAGGATGTGCAATCCTTGTATAAGAAATACTATCTACAAAATTTAAAAGAATTGTTTTATAAAGAGGACTATGAAAAAGTATTTGAAAGACTATACAACATCATGCCTAAACAGGAACTTATATCTGTTATAAATCAAAGCAATGTAAAAGATAATGATACTCTTGTCAAGTATTTTCAAATGCATGGGGAACAATATAGTGATTTGTATACAGGATTGTATGATGATGGCAATCCAGAAGGTGCATTAATACAACTATCTACTAAACAAAATGATACTGGTAATGAATTTAACGACATCTTTGTCAACGGCAAAGAACAAACTCTTGAATCTCTCAAGACAGTTGTTGAAAACTTTAAGTTACAATGGGTTACATTTATGTGTGAAATCACAGACCCGACAAATTGTGACGAAATTGAGTCCATTTGTCGGTATTTTAAAGAAAAATTGGGCTGTACCGTCACCGTACAGACATTCAAGGCATATATAAAAGACCTACCTTTTGTAGATAGGGTTGAACATGTACTTCCTACTCAACCAACTGAAAACGAAACCAAGGTTAGTGATACTATTGCTAGTGATATTCCAATAAGTTTGGAAACATTGAAAAGGTTTAAGAAGGATGAAGAAGTACGAACCAAGAAACCTAAGATGAAAGAGAAGGAACCAGTATGGTGTGACGCGAGGAAAAGTGAATATTTTTATGTGAATTCGCAAGGCAACCTTTTTCCGTGTGCGTACATTGCTAGAGATG
>Ga0209404_10000468_pt1 | contig 31336 bp, 46 predicted proteins | sample TroAtlMetagenome_2_FD_187447 | JGI IMG/M metagenome (GOLD analysis project Ga0209404, IMG submission 187447) | Marine eukaryotic phytoplankton communities from Atlantic Ocean - Tropical Atlantic ANT8 Metagenome (SPAdes) (version 2) | ecosystem: Environmental > Aquatic > Marine > Oceanic...
GGGGCTGAACTAAAGCCTAATGAGGGGGTGTCTTACTCTGATCCAGTGTCTTTTAACATTGGTACAGATAGTGAGATAGATTGTAGACTACGTGGAAGATACTTAGCTATTAAAGTTGAAAATACAACTGGTAATCAATTTAATATGTCAGGGTACTCCGTAGAGTCTGAAGTAGTATCGGATAGATAATGGCAAAAGAGTTTTTAAGGTATGCACCAGAAACTACCACGCCTAATCCTGAAGAACTTCCTACTATAGTAGACAATAATTTATTTGCAATTAAGGGTGTATTAGACGCTATACAAGATGGTCACTTAGACGTAATATACTCTGCCCCAACTAAACCAGCACAAGGTGATATAAGATATGCAGACGGAACAGGATGGAATCCCGGATCAGGAGAAGGCATTTATTTTTACAATTCCAGCGGAGCGTGGGTTAAGCTATAGTAAAATAAATAGTAAATATAAGTATAAAATTTTACTGGTTAGTCAATGCTGGCACTTACTTGACAAATCAGTGTCCAAAGGTAATAGAGATTTAATAGATACAGAAGACATAGCCAAAAGAGTTATAAACTCTGTGTCTGATTTATGGATTTCTACCAACGAAAAAAATGAAATTGTAGGATGTTTTGTTGTGGGCATTATCGCTTATCCCAGAGCAGATGTAATTAACTTTGAAGCAATAAGCGGCAAGTTTCACTTTAAATACGCTTTACCTAAAGTGGAAGAACACTATAAAAGTTTAGGGTATACTAATTTTCAAATGATAGGGAGAAAAGGTTGGGCAAAGGTAATGAAACCTCTAGGGTATTCACCCAGTAGCTCAACAATTTTTAAAAGGATATAGTTATGGGAAGTGTTTTTAAATCAAAGCCAACGGTAGTTACTGTACCTCAATCACAAAGGGTTGCAGGTTCTAGTGAAGTTAAACCTTATGGAGAGGTAGAGCCTTATATTAAAAGTTACTTACCTGCTTTAGAAGAAGTTTTTACACAAGACCCGGCTTTGTACACTGGTGCTTTAACCCCCGGTCAATCACAGGCAACGCAAGATGCCTTAGCTGGTTATGGTCAACTGGCTAACCAATTTGGTACAAGTGTAGATCAAGGTGGTATGGGTATACCACAAAGCCTTCAGCAAGCTTATCAACAACAAGTAGGTAGAGCTACTCAAGACCCTTTAGCTGACCCATTGTACCAAGCACAAATAGGAACAATAGCAGATCAAGCAAGAGCTATGACTGAAAGAGACAAGCAGACTGCTCAAGAACAGGCTATTAATGCTGGTCAATTTGGAGTAGGTTCTACTGCCCTAGCTGAACTACAGGAGCTACAACGTAAACAAAGAGAAGAGACAACGAGAACAGGAATGTATCAAGCGTTGCAAGGTGCGGAAACAAGACAATCTGCCGCTATGAACCAATTACCAGCTTATGCACAGCAAGTAGCTCAACAGTCTGCATTGCCTTTTACTATTCAAGAAGGTATAGGCAAAGCTCAAGAAGGTTATACACAAGCCGCACTTGCAGATGCCGCTAGATTAGCACAGCAAGAGCAGGAAGCTCAACGTAAACAAGCTATTAACTATGCTAATATGCTTGGTAGTCTTGCTGGTCTTGGTACAAGCACCGCTTATCAAAGTTCTGCACAAGGTACACAAGGGCAAGCATTTCCGGGTACTAGTCCTTTTCAGACTGCAATGCAAGTTGGTGGACTTCTCAAAGGAGGATTTGGCTAATGGGTGAAATTTTTAATACCTTAAATAAAACAATGTCTGAAAGTAGGCAAAGCGGTACAGAGTACCCTGAATTAGATATACCAGTAGGGTTTGAAGGTACTGGTAGAGGTACTATGCCAGAAGGGGTCTACAGGTATGATCCTGATAAAGATCAAATGTACAAAGAGATTCAACAAAAGCAAGATATAAAAAAAATATCTAAAGCTTTGGGAGCTTACAAAGATTCTTCTAAGGTAAAACCTGTAAAAAATACTCAAAAACTTAGTAAGGGGCAAAACCCGGCAGGTCAAAAAGGATTTGCCAGAGTAAGTGATGCAGATTATAAAGGTTCAACTGAACTTAAAACAGCAAAAGAATTAACAGAAATGGTTCTTGCATTAGCTGAGTTAAATGCAAAATCTAAAGTACTTGGTAAGGGAATATTATAATGGCTGATAGACAAGTAACTCCGTGGCCTATGACAAAAGGAACAAAATTCCATAGACCCCTTGCTGATGATATAAGAACATACTTAAACGAACGTGGTAATCCTTTAAGAAGTATGTATAATTCTGGAATGAACCTATTAGGTAGCGGTATTAATTATATATACCGGGGAGATGAAAGTGATCCAGATAATAAACCAATGGACACAACCCGTCCAACTAATACATTAAATGCTCTTCGCGCTGTAGCTACTAATACTCCTTTGGTAAACTTAGGCAACTCCGTTGGAACACCTGCTGAACAAGCAGAGTTTATTAAAGAGTATAATAGAACGGTAACTCCTGCACCTGCTGGTCCTCCCGGTGGTCTTTTAAACAATCAACAATTTCAAGACAAATATGGACCGGGGCAATCTGGATTAAACATAGGTACAAGAGTAGCTACTCAAAAAAATCAAGAAGGTTTGTTTAACGGTACTCTGGATAAAATATTTAACAATCCTGTTTTAAGTAGATTGATGGAAGCTAGTCTGTACGCTAAACCTAGTTTTCAATCTGGTTTTGGTGCTGATGTGCAAGGAATGGCTGAAGGTGAAGTTGCTTTAAGGGCAGTAGAAGCAGATGAAGCTGAAAGAATATCTAAAGAAGCTATTGCCAGAGCCAAGGCTGGTGACGGTAGACCTAAAGTAGATAAAACACTGGTAACTCAAATAAACAGATTTACTAAAGCTAAAAGTGCAGTAGATTTAGCTAGAAAAATGAAATCACTTATTCCGGGTGGTGTAGGCGGTCCTCTTATAATAGCTGAAAATACAATTAATTCTATAGGTAGAGCATTTGGAATAGATGTTTCCACATCAACTCAAGAAAAAATAAATGCAATAAGAGCAAAACTATATGATCAATTTACTTTTGTAGGAAGAGAACTATCTAAAACTGATAAAGCGTTAATAGATAAAATGTTACCTGAAACTGGTGGACTTACAATGAGTCCTGATAAATTTAAGTTTAGTTTAGATACATTAATAAGCAAGTTTGAAAACGATGCTATAATTAGTGGTAATATACTCAGGCAAGAATACGGAAGAAATCCTGATATTTATATTCAAAAAGAAAGACCGCAACAATCGGTTGTTAGTAGAAGGGCTGGTTAATGGCTACAATATACACATTGTCTGATGGAGTACAAATGAGATTAGCTGATGGCTTGTCTGATGAACAAGTACTAGCAGAATCAAATAGGTTAGCTAATAACACTTTATTTAACACTAAAGATATAGAAGATACTTATAATATAACATCAGGAGTACAGGATTATGATCTTAGATTATCTTTAGGACTTGCTGATGGTAATCAAGAAGAAACAACACTTGTATTAAATAACAAAGTGGGTAAAGGTAACTGGGGCTACACCGATCAAGGGTTTTTATACGTAACTCCTGAAGGTTTAGCGCGAAGAGGAATACAAAGTGATAAACCTGTGTTGGTTAATGGTACAGATACAACTATAAATGATTTAACTGATGTTATACCAGAAGCAATAGTAGGTGTAGGAGCTTTAGGAGCAGAACTACTTTTACCAGTGGTTCCCGGTTCTGGTGTGCTTGCCAGAGGGTTTTTGTCTCCTCTTGTTTCACGTGGTCTTAGAGCAAGTTCATTAAGAGCAGGTGCAGGTGATGTTGCCGCTAATATTGGTCTAGAAGAGTGGCAAAAAGCTAAAGGAGAAAACGTAGAAACGGCAGAAGAAATATATACTAATGCTGGTATAGAAGGTGCGGTAGTTACAGCCGCTTCTGTTGCTTTAGGATTACCTTTTAAACTTACTGGTAAACTAGGTGGTAAATTATCCCAAGCCGCTAAAAATAAAATGGGAGATACAACTACAAATGGCATAGCTGTTACGTCAAATACAGCGCAAGAAGCTAGAGCTAGTGCTGTAGAAGCTTTAACAGCCACAGGTAAATATACTGCAAAAGAAGTAGAGGATTTAGTTCCTGTCATAACAATTAAACATATGCTTGGTGATGAAGGAAGCCTATCAGGTAAATTTGCAACTATACTTGAAGGAATAGGAGCTAAAAACATAGGAGATAAACTACCTGCTGATGCTTTAGTATTTTTACAAAAATTTGATGATCTATATAGAAATGCTCAAATTAAAGGTATGTCACCCGTAGAAATAGTTGACTTAATGAAAAATAGCCTTACAAAAAAAGAGTTAAGTCTATTAGGTAAGACACAAAAAGAAATTGACAACTTTTATAATAATGTAGGGGCTAAAGCTAATAGCGAACTAGATGTTAGTCAAATTACTGACTTAATAACTAAAAACATACAAAGGCAGTATGTATATGGTAAAGGCAAATTTGATGATATGTATGGTGAGTTAAATTTAGAAGGACTTACTGAAAAAACAGTTAGTAAACAATCTGTAGTAAACTTGGTAAATCAAATAGCAAAAGCTCAAGAAGGTAGTGTTGAAGAAGCATTATCAACTATTGTAAAAGCTAATAATGGTATAGGTAATAGAATAAACAATATTGTAGAAGTTCGTAATGGTGTTTTAGGGATAAAACGAATTAAAGCTACGGAAAACGTAAAGGGAGAAATTACTAAAGCAAGTGCTAAAAGAGCAAGAGATAGGCAAGCTGAATTTAATGAGTTAAATAACATAAATGCAAAAGATTTATTAGATTTAAGCAGAAGTTTTAGAAGACAAATGGGAAACAACATAGATTCTAATACAATGAGATTAGGAGTAAATGCTGATAAAACTATTATAGACACTTTAGATCAAGTAGCCGGGAAAGAATTTGGTACTAATTTAGCGGAGGTAAATGCCGCTTATAAAAAATTTATAACTCCTTTTACAAAAAGATCAATATATAGAAATTTAGAAAACACATCTAAACAAAATCCTGAAACATTTGTTAAACAAATAATGACAGGAGACAAAAAAAGATTGTTTACTCAGTTAGTAGATGATTTAGATCAAGTATTAAAAGGTACGGACGAAATTGGCGGTAAAAGCGTTGATGTAAAAAATGCAGATGAGTTGTTAGCTACAGTTGGTGTACAATATATGAGGTACACTAAACAAAGATTTAATTTAAATAATGCAGATTTAACCGTAGAAAATTTACCTCAAATACGAAGTAATGCTAAACAAGCTTTAAAAATGCTTGATGATTTAGAAACTAAAGGTGAAACTACATCTAAATATAAAAAAGCTTTTAGAAAAGTATTTAACAATGAAGGATTTGATGAGTATAAAAAAGCATTAAAACAAATTGCTGATGGAAATCCAGAAGGTTTAGGAAGATTACAGCAAGCTTTAAGTTATAAAGAAGCAGAACAATTTATAGAAAGAGTGTCTAAATTAGGCGATAATTTAACTGAAGGTGGTTTACCTAATGCTTTAAGGGAATTTAGAAGTTACAAACAAATAGACCCTGACGGTGCAAAATTTTATAATGATTTATTATATAGTCAAATATATTCACGTTTACTTAAAACAGGTGGTTTAGATGCTTCTAGAAAAAATGGAGCTATAAAATCATGGGCAGAAGACATTGTTACTGCTAATAATACTAATAAAGAAGCTTTGGAAGAGTTACTGGGAGAAAACTATAAACCTATTATGGAAATGGGTAATATTATACAAGGTGCTTTTAACATTGATCCAACAGCAGGTGCTATTAGTGCGGCTGGTTTACCTATAGGAGCAATAAGAGGTGCTTTAAATATGTCTATAGTCGGAGCATTAAAACCTGTATCACTTATGTACACTTTAAAATCATTTGCTCCGGGGCAAGCAGGGTGGAAAAGTATAAATAAATTTGCCAAAGGTGAAGCTTCTCCTGAAAAAATAGACAGTGCTATGCGTCCTTTTATGAAAAAAACATTAGGTGCGGCAAAAACTTCAGCTAACTTTACAATGGCTGGTAGAAATGGATTATTAGCCGCTACTGTTTCAGCTTATATGAACGAAGCTGACACATCTCTTCCTCCTATAGATTCTCCTAATGTAAAAAGAAGTCAGATAGAAGAAACTCAAGTAGTAGAACAAGAAGTACCTGACCAAGCTGTAGCACAACAACAGTTAGGTCAGAACATGATGGCGTTGCTCCAGAGTGCTCAAGGAGCAGTACCTCCTGCACCCGTGTCCACTCAGAACTCTGTGAACAGAGGTGCTCAGATTGCCAATCAAAATCAAGCAGTGTCGGGTAATCCTATGGACACGGCAATACCTGTTAGTATCACAGCTAATAGTATACCCAACAGCTTTGCAAATTTAATGGGAAGTATCAACGTGAGTAAAGGATAATGGATTTATTACAAGGGTTACTGTCTAAATTAAAGAGCGAAGGTAAACCAATACCGGGTTATTTAAGCCCTGCTTCAATGGGAGGGTTATTACCAAACCCACCACCTGTACCTTTTAGTGCAGATGAGAGAGTATCTCCTGTATCTTTACTTCCCCCAGAAAAATTTAATCCTGCTGTATTAGAAGGTGATCCACAAGATAGACCTGCTTATATTATGTCTAGAGTAGAGAAATATGCTCCTAGTTCTAAGTACAAAAATGCTCAACAAATATTTAAAGGAACTATAGCTAGAGAAACTGGTAATACTTTTGATCCTGCTCAGAAACAAATAGGAGGTCTTGCCAAAGGGTTAATTCAAATGGAACCGGGATCTTTCCAACATAAAGTAGGAAACAAAACATATTCTAATCGAGTTAAGAAACCCGGTAGAAACGCTAAATATGTAAAGGGTATGCACGATTTTTATAAAGAATGGTTATCAAGTAATAAAATGATGGACAATGGAGAAAATCAAATTAGATTTCTTATGGAAAGCTTAGAGAGTAAAGGCAAGTCAACTGGGTACAAAGTTGGTAACGAAGAAAAAGTATTAAAAGCTTTAAAAGGCGGTAATATAGAAGACGGTATGGCTATGTTTACAAAATATGCTATAAGACCAAGTTGGGCTAATAAAAAAAGTATTTCGTATATTAAAAAACAACCTCAATTTAGAAAAACTATGGAGTTATCAAAATAATGGCCCCACCTAAAACAATCGGTAAATATAATGATCCTAATGTAAGCTTACAAGAAATCGCAGATATAGGACTTTTAGCTGGTAAAGATTTTTTTGGAAGAGTAGTACCAGAACTTGCTGGAATGGCTTATGATCGTTTTGGAAATATTATAGGAGATGCTACAAACACTCTGCTCGCAGGGCAACCTTATAGCCCAAGCCCTAGAACTGCTGTTAGTATGCCCATAAACGTAGGCAATGACGGTGTAGTAGACACTTACAACTATGACGAAGATGTGTCTGCACCTCCAGAGTACAATAATGCTGTACCTATGGTAGTAAACCGTAATAGAGAAGTTAATGTAAGACCTTGGGTAAAAGATATAGGTAGATCAGTTAATCAAACTTATAATGACATTTTAAATAGATTTACAGAAAAAAAATTAGGCAGTCCAACTGGTGAAACAGTCCTTAGTATACCATTAAACACTGGGACATTTCCTTCGAATCAAAGCATGAGTGTTGATAATATTGCTAATCCTGTAGAAATTCCAGCGTATAACGCTAAAGCAGAATTAATAGACGCAATAGATAACGAGACTTATTTTAATTCTTCTAGGCCAAATCTAGGTTATGGGTCAGAAGAATTTGGTCCAGTTGTTCAAGAAGTAGATTTACCTAGTCTTCCACCGGGAGCAAGGTATGGTTTTGATACTACATCTTTAAATACGCCTAATTATCAGGGATTAGTTACGGCTGTACCATACAATAGTAGTTTACAAGCCTCATTTGGATACGAGAGTGGGCCGGGAAGATTTCATAGTGACTTAACCTATCCTGATAGGGAAGCTAATCCTGAGTGGGGTAGCCTAAGAGATATGGCTGGCGGTCTTCTAGGGGGTGGTAACTTAGTTGATATGGCTACGGGAGCTATAGCGGGTAATCCTGCAAGTGCCGCCATGAAAGTTGCCAAAGATGAATCACTGTCACCGGGAGAAAGAATAGGGGCAGGTGCTACGGCTGGAGCAATGACTTTAGCACATATGTTAGGTGGACCTGCGGCTGGTATAGTAGGTTTATTAGGGGGTCTATTTAACTCTCTAGGTTATCATCAAGATACTAATGAAGTCACGGGTAATATATCTATGTCTAAAGGAGGTACTCTGTCAGGGGATACAAAAGGTAATTTTTACGATGGTTCATACGAGCCAACGGGTGGAAGATTCGAACAGAGTGGTTCTTTAAACAACTTTAATTTCTTCGATGCTCTTGCCGCAACAAATCCTACTATGGGGGTAGATTATAAAGGTCTTGACACTAATGCGGCTGGAGCACGTAACCTAAGTGGATTAGAACATTATTACGGTTCAGAAATGACAGAAGACGCTATATCTGCTGGAGATGCTACGGGTTGGGGTTATACCGCTGATGATATGAGTGTAACTGCCGACAATTCAGGGTGGGGACCATGATTAAATTTTTAAAAAGTATGATATGTGCTTTTTTGTGGCACGATATAAAAGGTGAAAGAGGAACCTGTAAACGTTGCGGTAAAATAATTATCCCAATACGTTAATCTTAACCAAATAGCTCACAATACCATTTATAAATATAGATAGCCCTACGCTGTTTATCACAATCAACGCTCTGTCGTTCCACACGATAGCCACATACATCCATCCTATAATACCTATAGTATGAAAGATTAAATTATACGGGTATATGTTTTGGCTAGTGAGTATCATGGCTAAAATTAATATTATAGTGGATGCCCATTTAACTTTCCACGTTAAATTCTTAACAACAACCTTACTCACAAGATTTTTGCCCTGTCTGTGGGTCTATAAAACAAGCTTCTGCTTGTGGTTCTTCCTTGACTTCATTCAAGATACCGTAACGTTTACCATCTGCTCTAAAGGTGGTTATCCCTTTACAGCCTTGCTTCCAAGCGTTAAAGTATAACTTCTTGAACTCATCAAAGGTTACATTACTTCCGACATTACAAGTCTTAGATACAGCACTATCTATGTACTTAGACACCAAAGATAATACAGATAGGTGTTCATCTGCACTAATGTCATTAGCAGTCCTACCTTCTACACCATGTTTAAACGCATAGTCCTCCACTCTCTGTATCTGATGACCATCAAACTCTTGAATAGTCCTGTCGTAGTACAGGCTAAAGGGTGGTTCAATACCAGAGCTTACGTTATCTGCGGTCAAGCTGATTGTACCCGTAGGAGCAATAGAGGTTAGGTGAGAGTTTCTCAGGCCATACTCTTTGATCTGATCCTGTACCCAAGGTGCTAGTGTCTTGAAGAACTCTCCTTCTATGTACTTATCCTGTTTGTACAGAGGGAAGGAACCTTTCTCCTGTGCCAAGGTAGAACTTGATGCATAGGAATAGTCTCTGAGTATCTTAAGAACTTTAGTAGTAAACTTCATGAACTCTGTAGAAGCATAAGGCATACCGCACATCTCACCAGCATTAGCCAGACCAGTAACACCTAGTCCTATTCTACGCTTGTTCTTAGCTTCTTTCTCTTGTTCTTTTAAAGGATATATAGTTCTATCTATGACGTTATCCATAGCTCTGACTACATGGTGAATGTCTCCAGTAAACAATCCGTAATCAAATTGTCCTGCTCCAACGTATTTAGTTAGGTTAAAACTACCAAGCAGACAAGCACCATAAGGGGGTAACGGTTGTTCTCCACAGGGGTTGGTAGCTTCAATAGTCTCACAGTAATAAAGGTTATTCATCTTGTTGATAGTATCAATGAACAATACCCCCGGCTCTGCCCAATCCCAAGTAGAACGCATAATCATATCCCATAAAGCTACAGGGTCTACCTCTTCATGTACAACACCATCGAACCTTAAAGGGAATGATTGTTTCTTTTCAAGGCATTTCATAAACTCATCCGTCACACCAACTGAGATATTGAACCCTGTAAGGGACGTACCATCATTCTTAGCTGTGATAAACTGTTCTATGTCTGGATGGTCTATCCTAAGTACACCCATCTGTGCGCCTCTCCTATGACCGCTAGAAGCTATTGTCTGGCACACTGCATCATATATCTGCATAAAACTTACTGCCCCTGACGCTCTGGAATCTAATGACTTGATACGATTACCTCTGGGACGTAACTTTGAGAAGTCATAACCTATGCCACCACCTCTACGCATGGTTTCAGCCGCTTCAGTGGCTCTTCCCATAATAGAGTTCATACTATCTTCTATAGCTCCGCTGACAAAACAATTAAAAGCTGTGGTCTGTCTAGCGGCTCCCATAGCGTTCTGTACTCTACCAGCAGGTAAGAACCTAAGATGTCTCAAAGTGTCCTTAAAGCTCTCAAAGTGGTCAGGAGAGTCTTTTAAAGCCCCTGCTATTCTAACTACCTTACCGTAAAAATCTTCACCAACTTGCCTATATTTAGTAGTGTCTATTTCTTCGCTAATAGGAAGTTTCATACCGTATTCATTTTCATTCATTATAAGCATCCAAAGGTAAGTGTTCAAATTTATGTAGGTTTTCAGAAATGTTTTCGTCTAGCATTAAAGCAACATCTAAGCTAGACAAACCTACAATTTCAATTATATCTTCTATGGTATATGATTCAAGTATATCAGATATAATCTCATGTGACAAGAATTTAGAACTTATGCTCACTTTTCTCTTCCTCTCCTATAAAGAAAACAGGCTTACCACTACGAAACTTTAGGTCTAAACCTATATCGTCCCAACAAGAAGTTTTATGAGAGCAATATGAGCAGTTAATTCCTAGTTTTTGTCTACCAGAATTACGGTCAGTAACAGTTTCAAAAGACCTTTCAGGTGGTTTCTTCTTAGACACTTGTTTTTTTAAAGCTTTAACTTTTGCATTACTGTCATCTAAATCAGTATGTTTGTAAACAGCTAACTCACCTCCACTTTTATCAAAGGCTAGAAAAGTACCTGACTTTTTACCTAGGGCGTTAGCATATCCACTTATTTGACCACAGTAGCCAAAAGGATCGTCTTTGGCAAGAGTGCCTTCCTTAAACTTACGCATACCGTATGAGCTAGAAGACTTAACATCGACTAATTCTCCATCTATGATAGCGTCAAGATGCCCTTTGATACCTTCTATCTCAACTTCTTTTTGTTGATCCGTAACGGTATGCCCTGATTCTTTAACCAGATAAAGAATAACTGCTTCTACAACATCACCAAAAATAAACTTTAGTTTAGTTTGAGGAGACAATTGCTCTGCTTGCTCATCACCATTTATATCGTACCATAGTGATCGTGTGCAAGGTTTACCTATGTTAGACATACGCAACTTGCCTTTACCTCTAGGCATAGTACCTACCCACAACTGTTTCTTCATAGAATCTACTATGTTAGAAGCCATAGCAAATAAATGTTCTTGACTAGGTGATTTAGTCCCGTTCTCCAACAGGCTATATATATCATCAACGAGTGTATTAATTTTTGGCATTTAAATACTCCATTTTTATAATGTCTTTATGGGTTTTACGTTTTTTATTAAGTATTTTAACAAGATGACTTTGATCGTAATTGTTTTCTAGTGCAAAATCTCTGACACTTTTACCTTTTATTAAAGTACTGATTCCTCCTTTATACGTTACTATAAAGTCACTTTTACGTAGTTTATTTATAAACTCAGGATCAGCATAACTTTCAACAGGTCTGTAAAATCTTTTACCCCCAACGTTTGCATTATAAAAATCGTTAGTTGTTATAACACCAAGCTCAATTTGAACTCGCATTTCTTCGTAGTATAAATTACGTTTGTTACTGCACAGTAAAAGTATTTTAAACTCAAAATTATCTTTACCTAATTTTTCTATGTCAGGTTTAAGATACTTACTACTGCTACAATAATTTCTCCACTCACTTGCTTTAACAGGTTTACCTTTTTTATACTTCATAAGGTGTTTACACCCTATGTAAGACCTGTTATCTGTAAGATTGGTAATCTGGTAGACAAACCCGAAGTGTTTATCAGGATCGAATTTGCCTACCAGACTGACATCCCAATGACCATAATCAGTAGACACTAGAACTCACTGTCTGCGGCTGACTGAGCAAAATCGTCATCAGTGGGGGGAATCCAAGCAACAGGTTTGGTTATCTTAACACTGTCGATATAAGTGGTAGTGCCTTTACCAAACTTATTGTCGTAAGGCTTCTGAGTTATTTTAACAATAGCTTCAGTACCAGACGTTAGACGAGTAGGACCATCGTAAGGTTTGTCGTCTTCATTATACATCTTAGGTGGCATGGTGGTTTTTAAAGACACATAAGGTTTACCTTCAAATTTCTCATCATTCTGATTTATCTTCAGGTTAAGTTTTTTAGCGTTCTTGATTTGATCTCCATCAAGAACTACAACGGTGCTCCAACGATCAAACTTATCTTTCTTGTCGAAAAGCATAGCATACTCAAGGTTACCTTCTAAATAATGAAAAGTCATATTAATGTATTTCACTCCAATCATTTCCAAAGTTAATATCACAGCCTAAATCACATCGAATATTAAACTGTTTGTTCACTGCTTCTATACTTAGTTTAACACAATCCGAAACTATGTCAACATCTTTTTCAAGACATTCTAAAATAATTTCGTCATGCACCATAGCAATAACTCTAGCATCTACAGACCTCCTTTTTAAATCTAATGCGGTATTCATAAACCAGTTTTTCATTAATACAGCAGAGCTTCCCTGTATTAAAGTATTTAAACTAGCGTGTGCTGAACGCACTGTAAGTATTCTACCATCTATTGCAATCAACTTACCTTCTGTCTCTCCTTTGCGAATAACAGCGTCACTAAACTTCTTAAAAGCTGGTATCTTTTTAAAGAAAGAAGCTCTGAGCATGGCTCCGTCTTTAGCCGTACCGTTAACTACTTTACCTAACTTAGCATCACCTGCACCATAACACAAAGCGTATATAAAAGTCTTTGCTTGATCTCTAGACGATAATCCTGCGGCCTTTTGATTAGCCGTGTGAACGTCACCTTCAAGAACTTCCTTGGTGTACTCAGGATCATTGATATAATGGGCTAAGACACGCAATTCAAGGCTCTGAGCGTCTGATCCTACTAAGATATTACCGGGAGAACAAGACCATAACTGCCTACATTCTTTACCATAAGGTTTACGGTTAGATGGTACTTGTTGTAGGTTAGGTTTAGAACAAGACATACGATTGGTAACTGCCCCTAATGAATGGTAAAAACATCTTACCCTAGAATCTGGCTCATTAGCTTTTATCCAAGACTTTAACATGGCAGACCTTTTACTTAACATAAAGTTTTCAGCCAGTAGATTAGACTCTTTAGAGTTAAATTTTTCCAGTTGTATCTCGTCAACTTTAGGTTTACCGGACGGGGTAAACAACGTGGGTTTCCATCCAAGGGCTATTAATCTTTTAGCTATCTGATCCCTACTGTTTATGTTAAAAGGTATCACCTTTTCTTTTGTCTTTAATTGTTTTATCTCAGGCTTAAATACTTTATCAATTTCTTGCTTTATAACGTTCTGTTTTTGTTCTATTACGTTAAGTAAAGACAAAGCATCTGGTTCTTTAAAGTAAAATCCATTGTCCCTGACCTTGTTTATTAGCCTTTGTAGCTTAAATTCGGACAATATTGACTCTTTTGAGAACTTTTCAAGGTTATTTTGTACCTTTTTATACAATTTTGTGCATATTTCGACATCTACCTTGCAATATTCTAACATTTCAGGGGTAAACACCTTCCAATCAGGCTTTGGTAACTTAGGATAACCAAGTCTGTTGCCCCATGCTTCCAAACTATGACCACCTTCTATGTCAGGTTGAGCTAAACGCGAAGCAATCAAGGTATCATACTGTTTTACAGCAGGTATACTGATATTCCAGAGCTTTTTTAACACTGGAAAGTCAAATTGTATACCATTGTGAGCTACAATATGGTCAAAAGTGGACAAATAAGAGCCTAAACCGTCTGGAGATGTAAAAACTTTATCATTTACAACGACACAGTGTATAACACTAGCGTTTAAATCATCAGTTTCTATGTCAATAACAGCATAACTCATCCTTGACCTCTTTTTTTATTGTTAGAATTGACCATGTTAGAGTGTTTGTTTAAAACTTTCTGATGACGTAGATGTTTAGGTTTGTTTCGCCTTACCAAACGTTTTTTAGCAACGTATTTATTAAATTTTTGTACCATTAAAACTCCTCTTTAACAGTTTCTAACCTACCGTTAGTTCTATTATAAAATAATCTACCAGCTACACCAGCATCTCCCGTTTCACGGCACTTTAATACCCTCATGGTAGTGGTATTAGCTTCATCGTCATCATCAGCCTGTGTGTCTCTCTCCAAGGCTATGACAGTATCGCTAACTTGACTTATACCGTGTGATCCTCTTAGGTGACTTAGGTTAATCTCTGCACCATCTTCATGTGACCTGTCAGAGTTCATGCGTCTAAGGTGCGTTACTAGATGTATAGCACAACCTGTCTCTTGTGTCAACTGTCTCAACATGGTCATGGTGCGATCAATAGCTTTACGTTCATCCTGTATGTCAAGACCACTGATTAAAATACTGAGATGGTCTATAAAAATAACTTTACAATCTAGACCAACAACCATGTACCTAACCCTGCTTAACAAATCTTCACAATCCATTGATCCAAAGTGATCGTACAAATATACCTTATCAGTACCTAAAGTTTTGTCAAAGAAAACTTTTATATCCTCTTTAGAGTAATTACCAAAAACTTCGTTAAGATGTAACTTATCATTAGCTTCAATGGAAAGTATACCTCTACGAGTTCGATCAATCGACTCTTCTAAAGCTATAATACCAATGTTAAAATCATTGTTTTTGATGTAATAATGTTGTAATTCCCTGAGAAAACTAGATTTACCTACCCCTGTACCTGCCGCCCAAGTGACTATTTCACGGGGGCGGATACCTAATGTTTTCTCCTGTAGTTTTTCCCAAGGAAAAGGTATACTCTCTAGGTTTTGCTCAGACCATAGACGGTCAAAATTATTACTAGCGTTTTCTATACCACTTGGCGTGTAAATAATAGCGTCCTTCAAGTGAGACATAAACTCTTGTTGCATATTTTTAGAGGTATACTCACAGGAATCTTTAAGCTCTAGATTAACAATCCTAGCTTTACCGGGACTAAACAACTTAGCAACCTTCTCAGAAGCTACCTTGCCTTGATCGTCACTGTCAAAACAAATAAAGACACGTTCAAACCTTTCAAGCATCTCAAGATTAGCTTTTATATCGCGTTCAGCACTGGCAACACCTGATTTAATGGAAAAGGCAGGAACAAGAGTTCTTTTTAAAGATATAGTATCGGAAGTAGGTTTAATCCTATTGGCTATCTGGAAAGCCGCTAAAGCATCTGCTTCTCCCTCAGTGATGATAACTGTATTACCCAACTCAAAATTCTTAGCCTTGGATATGGTATGTACGCCAAACATATCAGCGATAGAAAAATCACCACTGGTCTTAAAATTCTTATCACTGTCCCTGTACTTAGACGCTACCTGAACTCCATCACTACAATAAGGAAACTCAACTAAATCGTATTCAACCGTAACATCATAAAAATTAGTGACGGCCTGTGAAATATTACGATCTGCCCATTTTAAACTAGGCTTTAAAGTGTCTTTATATTTGATAGATATTACTTCTGCTGTTTCCAATGTACTTCTCCAAGCTAGGCAACTAAAACAATAAGTGTGATCAGTATAGATGGACATGGCATCACTGGATTCACAATCAGGGCACGGTTGATGTGCGCGAATTATTTTTGACTCTTCATACTGCATTAATAGCTACTCGTTTCATATGTAACATTTAACTTAACAGCATCGTGTTCAAAAACTTTTTCAGTTAAAACATCCGTCAATGCTTCAAGAGCTTCAGGAATAAGACAAAAATCTACGGTAACAGAACCAACTTTGTCGGAATGTTTTGTGGTTTTATTGCCCTTAGACTTTTTGTCTTCAATTATATACTCAGAAACAATATCAATTTTTAAATTTTCAATCATGACTACTCCTTAAATTTAAGTTTATAATATATCTTACCGTCTACGTCAATAGACTTTGCATCAGGATCGAGGTCTTGCTCACCTACATAGTGCCATTCTGCACCAGCTTTTCGATCCTCTTCAAATTTATTTAAAGCATCAGCATTGACTGCACCAAATAACATTGGGAATATTAATAGAAATACCATTATTCAATCTCCTTTAGTTTGTGTTTAATTTTGCGAGTATACGCCTTCTTACCTTTCTTAGCAAGGATTATTTTATGTCCTAATGCTCTGAGCCATTTCCAGCTAGGGTCACGCGACATACAATAACTCCTTCCATTCTGTTGAGCCAAGCATCTTACGAACTTTCTCTTCTCTAACAGGCTTGGCATTATGCAGAGATGATCCATTCCTAGTCTGACCGTGTGTAGACCACCATGTAGCCGCATTGTAGGCAGTCCACATACTACCACCATTACTTACACCATAATTTTCATAGGTTCCACGCCCATGTATGTGACGGTTTTCCTCATCAAATGTTTTCATAAGATTAGACAACATTACTTTATTAGCTACCTTCTTTCTGGTCACATTATCAGTACGTCTAGCCAATGTCTTGGTGAATAAGTTAATGGCTTGATCCCTTGTCACCTTGGTATCATACCATGTACGCATCTCATTCATACCATCACCTGCTATAAACTCACCTGCCTTTTGTATCTTGGTAGCAAACCCATCAACATTAAAGTTCTTGGTATGTCTACCATAGATGTAGGCAAGTTTATCACCATTAACTAAAGTATTATAACACGCACTTCTCCATAGTCCAACCATCATATTGTTAGCCCATGTCCTATTCTGTGATGTTCTAAACTTTAGCTCTGGCTTAACAGTGTCAGTGAGCTTACCTATGCTCTGCTCATGTGCAGGGAACCTAGCTGTAAGTTCTATCTTAGCACCGTCATCGTAGACATTAGTTTTAAACTCAGCATCAGTTAAGTCCATACCTGACTTAGTGATAGCTTGTTCAACACCATCTACGATATCCATGTACTGTACAATCTCATAGTTCTCAGAGACTATACCTAGTGGTTGCTTAGTATCCTTACGTCTGATACCTACACCAATGCTAGATGGTACTGTACTAATACTATCAAACCCAGATCCATCTAAATCACACTGGCTTAATAAGGGAAACTTCTCAACTTCAAAGTCGAGTACTTCGTGGTTAAACATCATCTAATTTCTCCGTAAGTTTATTAAGATACCAAATTGATTTGAGTAAATCCTGTTTAGGATTACCCTTATGCTTATATCTGATAACGTACTTCATAGCGTTACCTTTAAGATAACCTAAGAACTCTTCCTTGGTCATAGACATCTCAATGATGTCTATAGCTTCAACAGAGAGCATATTGTAGTGCTCTGGGCTATTAACAGGATCACTCATGGCAAACGTTTTTCGATAGAATTTAATAGTTGTAAGAAAAAAACTATAATACTAGTCATCTTTTTTGTACCCTTCCGTAATTCGGTTAATCTCTTCTTGCCAATCATCATCAATATAAACATTACGAATTTCGGTAGAACAAGTATGACAAATATCTAGTTTCCTAGATGGCTGTAAGATAACGTCACAAATAACGCACCTCATTTTAACTCCTTATACTTGAAACTATAACCGAAGTCAAGTTGTGATTGATCAGTAGTTCCCAATATAAAATCAACTGTGTAAGTGCCATTGCGCATACCTTTTTGGTTAAAGTTAACTTCAATATTATTATCTTTGGCAAAAGACAAAAGTAATGCTTTTAATCGTTGTTCGTTCATGCTTTTATCTTTACTATGGAACCAGTGATCATTTTGTGCATATTTGCTTCATATGCTAAAATCCTCTGGTCTAATGGTTTGGGTTTGGCTATTACACCATTGCCTATGTAGATACCAGTGTTCCAATCGGGTTTTACTTGGGGTGTTTTTTTAGCTTTCATGGCTTGTTGATCTCCCTATGATTATAAAAGATAGCATTACGCTTGGCTATCTCTTCTGCTGTTACACGCTTCTCTACTGCATGGTCTGTGACTAGACGGTGTATACCGTTCCAATCTTTATCCCTCTGGGCATCTATCTTGTCATAGTCCCACACTTTGTCACTCTGTCTTCTTTTCATGTTCTCTCCATATTGATACTAAGTGCACTTAGTACTATGTGATACTAAGTGCACTTAGTACTATGTGATACTAAGTGCACTTAGTACTATATGTTAATACTCTATTGTAGTACTATGTGTACTAAGTGTATAAAATACACTATATTGAATTATCTGTCAAGTACTAATTTAAATATTGTGGCAAATTAGGATAAAACTTTAAGGAATAGTCTAAAATTGCTTCTTTTATAAAGTGTAATTGATGTCTATCATTGACAAGTGCAAGGTCTATTAAACTTTCCAAGCAAGCATTAAACTCTTCCCCGTCTGCTAAAATATCTAATAAGATAAGTGTATTCGGCTCTAATTGTCTCATGTGTTACCCTCTATAAAATATTGTCTACGCTGTTGGTCACTTGCGTATTTGTACCAATCGGGTAAAATGTCGTATTTATACTCGATTGTGTCTTTCCAATATTGATACGCTTTTTCATCGAATTTATCCATTTATTGCACCTATCAACGTAAATCCGATAATTATGCACCCACAAAATATTCCAAGATAAACTAAATCTAATACGTCTTTATTTTTCATAACTTCACCTTCTGCTATTGTCTGACGGAGTATAACAAAATTTTTAAATGTAGTCAAATAAAAATAGTTGACATTGTTTTTATTATCTGTTATACAATAGACATCTTTAACAAACAAGGGAAAATACAATGATTAAAATTGAAACTTTAAGTACAGATGACGGAACAGACGGTTACCGTTTTCGCGTCTATCTTTTGTCTAAGTCTATTTGTTCTGGGATTTTCCGTAGGCATCCGACCAAGAACAAATGGCTAAAGTTTGCTAGGTTAAAAGTTTTTAATCAGTTTAGCATCGGACATAATACTTTGTATGTTCAAAGATTAAATGCTAAAAAATCCAGAAGAACTAGTAAAACTTTTGTAACTAGGCAAACAAAATGGCTAGCATTTCCACAAATTAATTTTTAATAAACTGTAAAGGGTAAATGGACAATGTGTAAAATTAATTACACATTGTCTTTTTTATTTGACACGGGGTATTGTTTATGGCATATTTGAATTATATTAAATCAATGGGGAATAAAATATGTCAATGTTCAAAACAGATGCAGAAATTAGACGGTTTATTAATTTACAGTTAATGAGCGTTAAAGACGCACCGGATACGTTAAAAGATAAATACTCGATTTATGTTTGGTGCGTTTCAAATGATAGACAAATAAGTTTTATTTTGTCTTTTAAACAATGGATAGGGAATAAATCATCATGTTAGTAAAAGATGCAATACAATTAGGTAAAATCTCAAATGGTAATACCAAGATGCCGGGAACTACATTTTCAATAGATGCGTTTGCTTGCCAAACGGGTTCCAAATTAGCAAAGATAAAAGGTACAAGCTGTAATAGTTGCTACGCTAGAAAGTTACAAAAGTTAAGGCCAAGTGTTGACATGGGGTATAAGTTAAACCTAGCAAAATATAACAAGGCATTGTCAGAAGATAAATTATTTACGTGGGTTTCTGCGATGGTATTTCAAATCGAACGCCAAGCCAAAAAAACTGGTGTTTATTACCATCGCTGGTTCGATGCCGGTGATTTGCAAAGCGAGAAAATGTTCAAAGCGATTTGTTTGGTTTGCGAACGTACACCAAAAATCAAGCATTGGTTACCAACACAAGAACGTAATTATGTAAATGCTTACGCAATACCTGAAAATCTATGCGTTAGAATATCAGGTTCAAAAATAAACGGTAAAGCCACCTCTAGATCATATGGTGCACTATTGCCAAACTTGTGCACAAGTACAGTACATACCAAAGGCCACGAACCAATTGGCCAAGAATGTAAAGCTTACACTAGAAATAATAATTGCGGTAGTTGTCGCGCTTGTTGGGATACTACAGTCAAAAACGTATCCTATAAGAAACACTAAAATATATTCCCTGTAACTTGGCCCAGTGTTATTAAATTAGCACTGGGTATTTTTTTTGTTGACGTACTAAACAAACTAGTTTATTGATTAAATTATCTTAAACTTTTACAAGGAATATATATCATGGAAACTTCAAATATTAGAAATCTGATTAACGAAAAAAAGCAAAATCGCATGGATTATAATCACGGTTGGTCAATGCGTGGCATTTTAAACGAACTAGCAACGGAGGACCGCTTGGACCTAGATCAACTTGTAATTGCATATTATTTAATGATGATTGATGCTGGTAAGCAAAAGTATTTGAAATCACCGGACGGGAGCAATCCGCTATCTAGCAGTCATATATATAAAAAGGTGCGTGATATCGTGGGAGATGTTCCAACTAAAAGTGAAATGAAAGCTTTAACTAAAAGACTAAATGCTATACCCACGTTACCTTTGGATATTTTAACTTCATCTTAAGATTTACTGCTTTAATCAAATTAAACCCTAGTTTAACCGCTAGGGTTTTTTTTATGCCTATATGCTATTTTAAGCGTGTTATAGCGTATCTTTGTCTTTCGGTCATACTGCTATATAAAACATACTTACCTACAACCTAGCGAGAAATAGCCCTACAAGCTGTTTTAAGCGTGTTACAGCGTGTTTAAGCTTATCAGGTATACTTATACTCTATTTAAATTACATAGCCTAAAAACGTCTTAAAATAGCCCATAGTTTATTGCCTATTATTTAAGCATATCAAGTATTTGTATATTCTTTACGCACACTGTACACACTGCCTAATTTTTAATCACACTGTACCAATATTGAAACACTGTTGCAAATCAATCACATAGCTCCAGTGTGTTGCATAATTGTCACACAATACTGTACCAATATTGTAACACTGTTGTATATTTATCACGCATTTTGGCAACACTGTTGCAATTCTGCAACCTGGTTAGGAACAAATGGAGAACGCAAAACCCCCCCGTGGGTGTGTATTATTATAATAGTTCTCTGTACACATTTTTTGGAGAATTTAAAAAGTGGGCTTGACTTTGTTAACACCTTGTGCTATACTTATAGTAACTGGAGGTGCTTATGCGCTTTGAAGACTATAAGAACCCTAAGACGATAGACAAAAAGCTAACCAAAAAAGAACAGAAGTTTGTTCAATTACTGGTTGATGACAAAGTGGATGTGGTTGTAGCCTACAAGGAAGCAGGGTATACAGGTAAATCTCCGGGTGTATTCAAACATCGTGCCAACAGAACACAAAGATACCTTTGGCCCCATATTGAAAAACGCATAGAGGAAAAAGTAAGTGAAACTGCTACAATGGCTCTAGGTGTTTTAGAACAACTACTACAATCAGATTCAGACACAGTGAGACTCAATGCCGCTAGGGATATCCTAAGTAGAGCAGGGTACGATGCTGTTCAAAGACAGGAGACAACCGTTAAAGAGGTATCTGAGTTATCAGATGAAGAGATAGATAAACAAATAGCTAGACTCGTTGAAGACAATGTGGTTAAGTTTCCTAAATGAGCAATGAAAAAACTCTAGAGCTTTTAAAAGAGAAAAAAAGGCGTGTAGAGGAAAACAGGATAAAGCTATATAAGCCCTACGATTACCAACAAAAGTTTCACTCCGTTGGACACAGTTCGGCACAAAGAATACTCATGGCGGCTAACAGGGTGGGTAAAACATTCTGCGGAGCCGCTGAAACAAGTTTCCACATGACGGGAGTATATCCTGATTGGTGGAAGGGACATAAATTTGATCATCCTGTCAGGGTTTGGGCGGCAGGTGAAAGTAACGACACCACCAGAGATATCATACAAAGAGAACTTTTCGGTAATCCACAAGACCCTACTAAGTTAGGTCAAGGAGCTTTACCTAAAAGTTTAATCGTATCCACGGTGCGTAAACCCGGAGTACCTAATGCTTTTAGTTCGGCTTTGGTCAAACACAAATCAGGAGGTAACTCTAGCATAAGTTTTAAAGCCTATGAACAGGGATTTGAGAAGTTCATGGGCGAAGCAGTAGATGTTGTCTGGCTAGACGAGGAACCTAAACAGGAAATTTTTAGTCAGTGTATAACCAGAACAGCAGACACAGCAGGTATTGTCTATATGACGTTTACCCCGGAAAAAGGGATGACTCAGGTGGTGAGTTCTTTCTTAAACGAATTGAAACCGGGGCAGTCTATGATAACAGCAACATGGGACGATGTTGAACACTTAGACGATAAGACCAAAGAACAGTTACTAGCTGTTTACAGTCCTGCTGAAAGAGACATGAGATCAAAGGGAATACCCGTATTTGGTTCAGGGTTGATATTTCCTATAGCTGAAGATGATATTATTTGCGATGATTTTGATATACCTAAACACTATCTTATCTTAGCTGGTATAGATTTTGGATATGATCATCCCACCGCAGTTAGTTGGGTAGCTTTAGACCCTGATAACGATGTGATATACGTATACGATGAGTACAGGAGAAGTAAAGAAACACCTATAACACACGCTTCAGCTTTAAACTCTAGATCAAGAGGAATACCAGTTGCTTTTCCTCACGATGGATTACAACACGATAAAGGATCGGGAATACAGTTAGCACAACAATACAGAGATTTAGGAGTGTATATGCTTGCAGATCACTTTACAAATCCACCAGCAGAAGGAAAGTTAAATGGTAATAATTCAGTTGAAGCTGGTATCAGCGAAATGCTACAACGTTTTGAAACAGGTAGGCTACAAATTTTTAAATCTTGCCAAGAAACCCTTGAAGAACTTAGGTTGTATCATAGAAAAAATGGGAAAGTGGTTGCAATCAAAGATGACTTAATATCAGCAATGAGATATGCCACTCTTTCAGTAGAAAGGTTCGGTGAAAAAGCCACGAACAACACCACGTACAAGAAGTACAACTTTGATGCTAAGATACAATACGAAAATAGAGGTATTGTATAAATTTGTTTAGTTTAGCTATTATTTATAATTGGGAGTTACAGATGCCAAGCTACAGAGGTAAAAGTTACGGTTACGATAAAAAAGGAATGGAAGCTTACAAAAAGGCAGTACTTAAAAACAAAAAGAAGAAAAAAACAACGAAAGCTTAACACATGGCAAAAATGTCTGATGACGAAATTCTTGCTATTGTTGACAGTGAAATTGAAGAAAGTTCTTCTTTCATAGATTCAGAAGTAAGTACACAACGTAAAACTGCTATTGAATATTTCTACGGTGAACCCTTTGGTAACGAAGAAGACGGACGTTCTCAAGTTGTAATTACCGATGTTCAAGACACTATAATGTGGATGATGCCTAGTTTAATGCGTATATTCACAAGTGGTAAAGACGTAGTTAGATTTGCACCTGAAGGTCCAGAGGATGTTAGAGTAGCTGAACAAGCTACTAACTATGTAAACCATGTGTTCTACAAACAGAACAAAGGTTTTGACATACTCTATAATTTCTTCTTCGATGCCTTACTACAAAAAGTAGGTATTGTAAAACACTACTGGGAAGATGTTGAAAAGACAACTACTGAATCTTACGAAAAACTAACAGAGCAAGAATTTAGTTTAATCTTAGAAGACCCTGAGTTAGAGATACTAGAACACACTGAAAATTCTAACATGGTAGAAGTACCTGATCCCCAGACGGGAGAGATGGTAGAAATAGAAGAAGTAAAACACGATGTAACTTTTACCAGAACAAAAATAAGCGGTAAAGTTACGGTAGAGAACGTACCTCCAGAAGAGTTTTTAATAAACCGTGGAGCTAAAAGTCTAGAAGATTTTAGATTTGTTTGTCATCGTTCTCATAAAACCAGATCAGAACTAATAGAAATGGGTTTTGATGAAGAGTTAGTAGAAGGTTTATCCGGTTCTGATTCTAATGCAGATGGTATAACCACAAGTCAAGAATACATGGCACGACACGCTTACGATAGTACAAATGTTCTAAGCACAGGGTCAGTATCTAAATCAGAAGACACCGTTGAGGTATTTGAATCTTATGTTAAGATGGATATGGAAGAATCAGGAGTAGGGGTACTATATAAGATAATACACTCTGGTAACGAAGTTCTAGAAGTAGACCCGGTAGATACCATCCCCTTTAGTTCTATTTGTCCTATACCCATTCCCCATAAGTTCTATGGCTTGTCAGTGGCAGAAACGGTACAAGACATACAGTTAGTTAGAAGTACTCTAACCCGTAACTTGTTAGATAATATGTACCTTGCTAACAACGGAAGGTTTCAAGTTGTAGAGGGTCAGGTTAACATAGACGATCTGTTAACTAATCGTCCCGGTGGTATTGTTCGCACCAGATCACCTAATGCTTTACAACCTATACAGACACCTGCCTTACAACAATACAGCTTTGAAATGCTGGATTATTGGGAAAAGTTAAAGTCAGGACGAACAGGGGTAAATCCAGCTACACAAGGACTACCTGCTGATATATTAAAGTCGCACGTAACTCAGGGTGCTGTTCAAGGTGCTTTAAGCAATGCACAAGGGAGAGTAGAACTAATTGCCAGAATATTTGCTGACACGGGTGTTCGTAGTATGTTCAAGAGTATCTATAATTTAATACAAAGATACGAAGATGGTAAAAAAGTACTACGTTTAAACAACGACTATTACGAGGTTGATCCTTCAAGTTGGAAAGAAGACCTTGATGTAAACATTGAAGTCGGTTTAGGTTACGGAGATCAAGATGTTAGGCTTAATAATTTATCTAGTTACGCAGGTCTTGTAGAGAAAATAGCTCAACAGACGGACAATATAGTTTCACCAGAAAATATATATAATTTAGCCAAAGAAATTGGTACAGAGATGGGTATTAAAGATACTGATCAATATATAAGCCCACCTCAACCAGTAGAGCCACCTCCTCCAACAGCGCAGGAACAACTTGCACAGGCACAAGCTCAAGCACTAGTGATGGAAGCAGAGACTTCTAGGATGGAAGCGGAAGTTAAGCAAAACGAGTTACAGATAAAAGCAGGTAAGCTTGAACTTGAAAGATTAGAATTAGAAAATAATATTAACCTAAAGAAAGAAGAGATCAAGTTAAAAGGAGTAGAACTTGGATATGAGATGTCTTCTAACAGAAACGTAAAGGCTTAGAAAAATGGCAAGACAAAATAACTTCATGACAATACACTCTAGTGAAAACCTAGCGGCAACTACGTCTTCAGGGGCATCTAGATCAGCGGCAACACCAGTGGGAATAAACTATGTGAGGATATCTTCTTCAGCTTTAGCTTATGTTAAGTTAGATAGTGCCGCTCCAACTGCAACGGTAGCTTCTGGAATAGCAGTTAACGTTGGAGAACCTATCACAGTTGTTATTAAAGAGGGTTTTAAAGTTGCATCTATAACAGCATCAGGAACAGCCACGGTCAATATAACTTGGCTAGAAGGCTAGGGGAGGATTAATTGGCTACTAATAAAAAAATAACGGAGTTAACAGAGTTATCCGAAGTTAATTTAGCGGCTGATGATGTTCTAGCTATTGTTGATATAAGCGAAGGTACAACGCACAAAATACGTAAAGACACTCTTGCATCTGCTTTGTCAGGTGTATCTAGTATAACAGCTACAAGTCCTATTGCTAGAGACAATGCTATAGGTTCAGTTACAATTAGTTTAGGTACTGTTCCAGTTAACAAGGGTGGTACAGGTTCTACTACTGCAAGTGCCGCTAGAACTGCTTTAGGTTTAGGTACAATAGCTACACAAGCATCTGACAGTGTAAGTATATCAGGAGGTTCTATAGCAGGTTTATCTGCTTTAGCCACAAACAATGCTAAGATAACAGGTCTTGCCGTAGGTACTGCTTTAACAGACAGTGTAACACTTGGACAAGCTCAGAACGCTTCGATGAATTTTGCTCAAGACACAGGGGGTGCTAATGCTTACGTTATAGCCCCTAGTCCAGCAATAACCAGTTATGTAGCTGGACAAGTATTTTATTTTGATGCAGATAATAACAACACGGGTGCTTCTACTTTAAACGTTAGTGGACTAGGGGTTAAGGCAATACAAAACAATGGGTCAGCTTTATCAGCAAATCAAGTATTAGCCGCTGGACTTACTGGTGTTATCTACGATGGTACACAATTTCAACTTTTAACCGTAAACTCATCTAATTTCGTTACTGCTACTGATGCGGCATCTACCGCTACAGCTTTAGCTATCGCATTAGGATAAAGGAGTAAATAATGGCAAATACTTTCCACATGGTTTCAGCAGATATTACCACAAGTGATCCTACGATACTAACTGCTGGTTCTGGAGAAACACTTGTAATAGTAGGATTTCAAGTTGCTAACGTTCATGCAACTACAGCTTCTTGGCTGACTGCCACTGTATACCAATCAGGCGGTAGTACAAACTCAATCTTAGCTAAAGAGATAAATATACCAGTTAACGATGCTTTTAGCCCAATGCAAGGGAAGTTAGTGTTAGAAACTGGTGACTACATAAAGTGTGATGCTCAAGCGAACTCAAGTTTAGAAGCTACAATTTCTTACTTAAAGGTAACATAAAATGGGTGGGTACATATCAGGTATCTCTCCAACCTTACGGGAGCTAGTTACACCTACAGTAGATGTATTCGCTGACGGTGTTGGATTTAATGACGGTTCTAGCACATACATTGATCTTAGTGCTAATCCGGGCAATGAGAATAATGTTCACATCACTTTTGATGGAGTAACTCAGCATCACGATACGTATACTGTATCAGGTGTAAGAGTTACCTTTGATGCCGCCATCCCTACAGGTACATCAAAGATAGAAGCACGTTATGCACAAGAGCATCCTAATTATATGGTTACTCAAGATAATAGTATAACTAACGCTAAAATGGCTGACGATGCAATTGGTGTTGCAGAGCTATCAGCTTCGGGAACAGCTTCATCTAGTACATATCTTAGAGGTGATAACTCTTGGGGAGCCGTGGGTGGTGCTGGCTCAGTTTTAGAGGTTGTTCCATTAGTATGTGATGGTCGATCTGTTACTGTTGGTAGTGGAACATATACAGCGCAAGATGTAACATCAGCGCAAATTCCAACGGCAAGCTATGCTGATTTTTCAGGAAGCTTAATAGCTTACACACCTCCGTCTGGCGCACAGGCTGTAATTTATAATTTCCAGTATGGCTATGGATACGAAGATGGCAATCAGATGCACCATATGAAATTCTATATTGATTCTGATGAAGTAACAAACGCAAGGAGAGGTTCATCTAGTTACGGCTATTCCGATCACCTAGACACTTATCGTTGGATTATTACGATTGGTGATGGAAATGAAACAGCAACAGGAAAGTTAGCGTCTTGGAGTTCAAGTAAAACATTAAAACTACAAGTTAGAGCTTACAGTACAAGTCATCAATCTAAGTTACATGAGACAGATTATTGGGATGGGGCTGGAGGAAGTCATCTTATAGTTCCAACACTTACAGTTACAGCGATAGGTTAGGAAAGATTATGTCAGATTATAAAATACTACGAAGAGTTCAGTATCCTCCTATCAATCATTTCCTTGAAGCTGTTCACGATAAGGAAAAAGGTGATGACACTAAATATAAAGCTTGGGTTGTCGCTTGTGACAAAGTGAAATCCGACTTTCCAAAGGGGGATTAAATGAGTAATTATCTAACTGGTCTAGCTCAACTCAATCCTCAAGTGAAACGTCATAATGGTGGCACTACTACTCTTACATTAGATGAGAATGGAACTACTAATGCAACGATGCTCTATGTTAATGGTGTAGCACAAACACCGGGAATAGATTTTAACGTCAGTGGTGCAACACTTACCTGTACTTCAACTCTACCAGCCGGAACCAATATTGCTACAACTATCCAGTATTTTAATACAGGCATAGTTAATGCTCCCGCAGACAATTCGGTCACGGGGGCTAAACTAGATGTCTCATTAGTTCAAGGCGATGTTCTAACGGCAACTGGCACAGACACATTAGCTCGATTAGGAAAAGGTACTGCTAATCAAAAACTTTCGATGAACTCAGCCGCCAATGCTGTTGAATGGCAGACGGTAGCTGGTGGGGGCTACGAGTTTGTTAGTGCAATAACAGCTAGTGATGATGCAACAGTAGCATTTACAAACATGGTCAGCGGATACGATTATCAGTATCGTTGGAGCAATTTAACACCAGCTACGAATGACGCACTGTTTAAAGCAGAACTTGGAACAAGTGGACCTTCTTATTTAACAAGTGGATATTTGGGTACAACAATGGAAGTAAATTCTAGTGCTTCTGTTACGTCATATGAATACACTACTTATATGGCAATTTCTGCTAATTCAATGGACGGAACCGAACCAGATTCTGGTGCTGGACACTGGGATGTTTTTGATCCAGCGGGATCAGGGGTAACAAAAATCATGGGGCGAAGCATCAATCGAAACTCTGGGCATACTTTTTATAATTCTTTACAGCATTGGTATCACGATACTGCCGCTTCCCATGTAGCAGTAAAATTTTACTTCTCAAGTGGTAATGTAGAAGCTGGCGTATTTGTACAATATCGCAGAAAACTTTCGGCATAATTTTTAACAATAGGAGACTACAGTGGCAAGACATCATATGACCAACGAAGGTAAAGTACCTTTTACAGCAGAAGAAGAAAAAGCTCGTGATGCTCAAGAAAAAGAATGGGCAGACAAAGCCGCTGAAAGAGCATGGGCAAGTTTACGCCAAGAACGTGATCTTAAATTAGCTAGTACAGATTGGATGGCTTCTTCGGATGTGACACTTAGCGATGAGTGGAAAAAGTATCGTAAAGATTTAAGAGATTTTCCAGCAACCCTAGATGATGCCAAGGTAGTTAAAGAATACACTTGGCCTTCGGAGCCTAGCTAATGACGGCAACTAAAATAACTCCCGGTCTTATCACTAGTATAGCTGGTGTAGCTGGAGGAGGTGGTTGGGAATATGTGTCTACTGTAACAGCTAGTTCAAGTTCAACTCTTGATTTTACAAATATGACAACGGGTTACGATTGGCAGTACGAAATGCAAAATATAATGCCCGGAACCAATCAAGTTTATATTAGAGGATACCTTGGTGTCGCTGGACCAACCTATAGAACAAGCTCATATGCAGATTTAGGTTGTACCGTTTGGTCAAGTGGCACTAGTTCTGCAACTGCATCAACTTCACACATACAATTTGGTTACGCTCAAACAGGAAGTGCATCTGGCAAAGGTGTTCCATATATGATCCTCACTTTATTTGATCCAGCTAACTCTGGAACTAAAACAGTGTACGATAAAAAGGGAAATTGGCGATATTATCACGACAGTAGTTATTCAAACGAAATGGGTGGAGGTGATTATACATCAGCCGAAGCTCATACTTGTGTAAGATTTTACCCTGATAGTGGCAATTTTGCTTCGGGACTTATAAAACAATATCGGAGACCAAACGCATGAGTATAACCAAAGTAAACGCAGACGTTCTTGATCTCACTGATGCTTATGCCTTCACTGGTGCTGTTAGTGGTGCTGGTAAAATCCTTCAAGTTCTTTATGCAACAAGTCATGAGTATATAACTTCAACAACTTTAAGTGCTTTCGATGATTCTATAATGCAGATTGGAGAGGGGGTCGAGGTACTCACGAGGGCAATTACACCAGCCAGTGCTTCAAATTTATTAAAGATTGAATTTTTTAGCTGTGTTGGTGGAACAGAAAATTACAAAACGTGGGGCATATTTCAGGATACCACAGCAAATGCACTCGCTAGTGGATATAATTATACTCATTATTCAAATGATATTTCTTTATCCACTGTCATTGTTGCTGGAACAACCAATGCAACAACAATTCGAGCGCGTGTAGCCAATACATCTGGAACAGTTTCTGTGAATGGATATGCAACCTCTGGTTATCCAATTGGAGGTGATACTCCACATACAACTTTAATCGTTACCGAAATTTCAGCGTAGGAAAATATGATGGCAACACAAATAGATAACATGGGCCAAATCATTGGCTGGAAACATAACCATCAATCAGGCATGGTTACGCGAGATGGCGTCATCACTGAATTTCCCGGTGGCATACCTTCAGACGAAGATATTGCTACGTGGAAAAAAGAGTACGATGCTCACGTTGCGGCAACTGCTTATGTTGGCAAACGAAAAGACGAATACCCATCTATTGAAGATCAGCTAGATAAAATTTACCACGATGGAATTGATGAGTGGAAAAAAGTTATCAAGGCTGTCAAAGACAAACATCCTAAGTAATGGTCGTAGCAGAAACTCTTGCAGGACTGAGCTTAATTAACGCATCAGTCAAAGCAATTAAGGGTGCAATAGGAACTGCAAAAGATATATCGGTAGTTGCAGATCAAATAGATGATTTGTTTAAAGGACGTAAAGAAATAAAAAAATCTTCTCATCCTATAGCTGGTAGATGGGATTCTTTTTTACATAAAACATTAGGCGATAGTGCAGATAAATTTTCTCTTGGAGCTATAGCTAAAGAAAGTATAGAAGAAAAATTAGCTGAAGAGCAAATAAATCGTGTTAGGTTAATGATTAATCGCAGGTTTGGTCCTGACACTTGGACTGATATTTTAGAAGAACGTAGACGTAGAATTGAAGAGCATACCAAAGAAGTAAAAAAGCAGAAGCTAAAAAAAGCCGAAACAACTCAGCGTTTATACAAAATACTGGAAACAGGAGTAGGAGTGCTACTTGTAACAGTTGGTATAATAGGAGTAGTATTTTATATTAACTGGATTAGAAAATAATGGAATTAGGTGCTAGAGAATTAATGACCATAGGCACTGTGTTGTGCGGTTTAGCGGCAACATGGGGAATGGTAAAAGGTCAGATAGGTAGATTAATGGATGACCTTATGAAAGTAAATAAAGAACTAGAAGTTATACAA
>Ga0209404_10000472_pt1 | contig 31126 bp, 29 predicted proteins | sample TroAtlMetagenome_2_FD_187447 | JGI IMG/M metagenome (GOLD analysis project Ga0209404, IMG submission 187447) | Marine eukaryotic phytoplankton communities from Atlantic Ocean - Tropical Atlantic ANT8 Metagenome (SPAdes) (version 2) | ecosystem: Environmental > Aquatic > Marine > Oceanic...
TAGGTTTATTTTTCGCGTTTTGGCCGGTACCGTTTCAAATGTGGCTTTCTGCCGGTTTAGCTATTCCATTTCGAGCAAACCTGCCCTTATCTGTTGCAACTGTTTGGGTGACTAACCCATTTACTATCCCGCCTATATTCTATGGAGCTTACAAGGTTGGTACTACTGTACTTGGGACCAAGCCTGAGCATTTTGAATTTCAGTTTAGTTGGCAGTGGGTTGTAGAAAGTATTAATACTATCGGCCCTGCATTTTTAGTCGGGTGTGGAATTTGCTCGGTCGTGTTTGGACTAGCGGGTTATTTCTCTTTGAACTGGGTTTGGCGCTTTCAAGTGAAAAAAGCCTGGGAAAGACGCAGACAAATGCGGAATCAAGAAGCCCACTAGCGTGAGAGCCCTACACTTGAGGGTTTGTAGAAATATTTACCTTTTCTCAAGCCCCTTACAACGTTCAGTACAAAATACGCCGTAAAAGAAAAGGCTAGAATTACAAAAAACGCCACTTCATAGAAGTGGCGTTTTTTTATTGATAACTATCAATATGAGTTCGGCGTCAATCTATTCAGGAAAACCATTACGCCGAGCGCTCTTATTGAATTTAAGCCAGACAGGCTACTTTTCATGCTCTGATAAAAAAGCAATAAGCGCAGCTTCATCCCATACTTCCACATCAAGCTCTTGTGCCTTGGTTAGCTTGGAACCCGCTTTTTCTCCTGCTACAAGGAAGTCGGTATTCTTACTTACGGAACCTGCCACTTTCGCACCTAGTAACTGCAAACGGGCTTTCGCATCAGAACGTCCCATTTCACTGAGTGTACCGGTAATAACGCACGTTTTGCCTTCAAGAGGCAAGTTATCCGAATCAGGCTTTTCAATAGCAGGCCAGTTAATTCCTTCTTTTAACAGCGCATCAATAACATCAGTATTGTGTGACTCGTTAAAGAAATTGAAAATGTGGGTAGCCACCACTTCACCAACGTCTTGGACTTCAACCAGTGCTTCAAGCGACGCCTCGCGAATAGCCTCCAAGGTTTCGAAGTGCGCAGCCAAGTTTGCCGCAGTAGCTTCGCCAACCTCACGAATCCCCAATGCGTATAGGAACTTGGCAAGCGTTGTTTGCTTTGAATCTTCAAGCGATGCCAGTAGCTTACTGGCAGACTTTTCAGCCATGCGTTCCAGCCCAACGACATCGCCTAACGAAAGCGTGAAAAAGTCGGCGGGACTGTGAACAAGATCAGCGTCAACTAACTGATCGACTAACTTGTCGCCCAGACCATCAATATCGAATGCTTTACGCGAAGCAAAATGCTTAAGCGCCTGTTTGCGTTGTGCGGCACAAATTAATCCACCGGTGCAACGAGCAACCGCTTCATCTTCTAGTTTTTCAACCTGCGAGTCACAAACTGGGCATTGGCTTGGGAAGGTAATTTCAGTTTCACTTCCCGTGCGATTGGCTTCTACCACAGACACGACCTGAGGAATAACGTCACCCGCACGGCGAATTACTACGGTGTCGCCAACTTTAACGCCTAATCTCGAAATTTCGTCTTGGTTGTGAAGTGTAGCATTCGACACAGTTACTCCACCTACAAACACGGGCTCTAAACGAGCAACCGGCGTGATCGCACCAGTCCTTCCTACCTGAAACTCAACGTCCAGTAGCTTAGTCACTTCTTCTTGTGCAGGAAACTTCTGCGCAATCGCCCAGCGAGGCGCTCGAGCAACAAATCCAAGGGCATTTTGCAGGTCAATACGGTTAACCTTAAACACAACGCCGTCAATGTCATACGGCAAACTATCGCGCTTTTCCAAAATGTGGTTGTAGTACGCCAAGCAGCCCTTACCGCCCTCGGCCGTATCGATATCAGGGCACAGCGGCAGCCCCCAATGACCTAATTGCTTAAGGCGCTCGCTGTGTGTTGTGGGTAATTCAAAACTTTCGGGTTGCACTACGCCTAGCGAATAAGCATAAAACATCAGCGGGCGCTTGGCCGTAATTTTAGAGTCTAGCTGTCGTAAACTGCCAGCAGCAGCATTACGAGGGTTGGCAAAAACCTTACCACCCGTTTCTTTTTGGTGTTCGTTGAGTTTTGCAAAGCCCTCACGAGGCATAAACACTTCACCGCGCACTTCTACGCGCTCAGGATAATGCTCTCCACGAAGCGTTAAAGGCACATTAGAGATAGTACGCACGTTAGCCGTGATATTCTCACCTACCTGGCCGTCACCACGGGTTGCTGCACGCACTAGTTCGCCATTTTCATACAGAATACTTACCGCTAAACCATCTAGCTTGGGTTCGCAGCTAAAATCTAACGTTGCCGAATCTTTTAGTCTGTCTTTTAAACGTTTTTCGAAGGCAAGCAATGACTCTTCGTCAAAGGCGTTATCCAGCGACAGCATAGGAACATCATGGGTAACTTGTTCGAAAGCAGATAACGCTGCACCTCCCACTTTTTGGCTAGGAGAATTCGGGCTTTGAAGCGTAGGATATTGTTTTTCTAGCGCGATAAGCGCCTGCATATCTCTGTCGTATACTGCATCAGGAACCGAAGGGTCATCCATCACATAGTACTGATAGTTGTACTCATTAAGTGTGTTGCGAAGTGTTGCTATTTGTTGCTTTGCTTGTTCTAAAGAATCTGACATGGAGTTGTTGTCACGCCGTTTAAATAGTTAAAAGTATTACAATTCGTTGCCAAGGCCTATTCGCCCAAGCCGCTGTATGTTCCAAATGGGCTGCAAAAACCTGATCTATTTCAGTCAGGTTGTGAAAGGAACAGCCACGCTACAATGCTATGGCTTGCTAGCCTTTGTTATACATCAAAGATCAACAGACCCTAATCAATAGAAAAGGACCTGGGTATGAGCCAAGTCCTTTTGTGTTGTTGCACCTACGTGAATAATTCATAAGATTTAGGCGCAAGTGATAAATTAACGCTAGTTGCGCGCAATCATACGCTTGCGCTCGAACTCACGAATTTTCTCGACGTATTGCTGTAAGCCCTGCTTCGTTAATACGCTTCGGCGTCCATCAAGTACTTGTGCGCCGAACTCATCTGCCAATTTGCGGGCTGCATTGTGCATCATGTTAAACACTTGATGAGGGTCACCCTCAATAGGCAATATCATAAACAGTGAAATACCTTGGGTTTCAAAGTTCTCTAGGTTATCAATATCGAAAACCCCAGGCTTAAACATGTTAGCAAGGCTAAACAATACTGGCCCTTTGCCATTTGAGTTTACGTGGCGGTGGAAGATGTCTTGATCGCCAAACTTAAACCCTAATGTTAATAACATAGGTAATAGCGCCGCGCCTGAGATAGGCTCGCCTTCTGGCGTTCTTACATTTAATACTAAAACCTCGGGTTCAATCGACGACTTAGCGGTCTTTGGTGTACTTCCAGCACCATCATTGCCTGACTCGTTAGCACTAAAGCTTTCATCGCCAAAATCAGCGCTAGCTGCTTCACTGGTGTCAAAATCAATACGCATTTGATCGTCACCAAAATTCGGCTCTTCACGTCTTCTCACTGGCGTTTTGCTTCGTTTGTTACGTGCAAAACGTCGCGGCTGTTCATTTTCTTCATGAACATCGCTGGATGAAACAGACTCTTCGGGTGCATCTAAACTAAAATCAGCAACTTCTCTTTCGTTTTTAGCCGGCGGCTGCACTGTTTCAGGCTCTTCCTCCAGCGTTGGGTCGATATAAAACTTCTGTGCGGGACGAACTGGCTCTGCACGCCCTCTTTCTTGATGACCGCCCGCCTGACTCTGAATTGGGTCATGCGATTGCGCGTTATCCGCTCTCTCTTGATCACTTGGAGTATTTGGCTGTTCGCTTTCTTCACGCTGAGCATGCGACGCTAAAGACGCTTCCTCTTGCTCTTCGCCTTCACGAAGTAAGAAGCCTGGAGGTTCAGGGAATGCGGCAAGGTTTTCGTCGCCTCTGTTAGCACCTTTTGTTGATGCGCCATCGGGACGAGTTTGCCCTTTCATGTGTGGCTTCGGATTCGTAACCACAGAGCCATAGAGCTTTGGTGCTTTCTCAGCTTCTTCTTTCCCGTCAGACGGCATAGCTGAATTACCAACGCTGCTTGGGCGTTTACCCGCATGCTCACCGTGTACGCCCTCTTTTCCATCACAGTGCTCTTTTGACGTGGCATGTTGAGACAAGCTATCGTCGTCATCAAGTTCTTCGCTGCTGTAAGCATGTTTTTCATTGATATCGTGATGTGCAGGGCCATTTGCCGTATTCGTCGATACATTGCTTGCAGCCTCATGCTCTTGGTTTTGTGATTTGCTAACCACGCGCACCGCGCCAATGCCAAGCTCGTCAAAGCCTTCTTGCTCGTCGGACTCGAAATCGTTGTCATCATCTTGCCACTGACGGGGCTCTAAGCGCTCTTTTTCCGAAGGCTTACTGTTTTTACGAATTTTCCAAATACCATGGGCAAGCACTGCGATGATAAAAACCGTGCCTCCAAGGAGTAAAAATAGACGTAATTGATCTTCCATTTAATTTCTTTCGCCCTTTGTTATGCTTCTGCGAAGGCTACAGCCTCGTCCACATCTACCGCCACCATGCGCGAAACTCCCGGTTCCGCCATGGTAACACCGGTGAGGTGACTGGCCATTTCCATCGCTATTTTATTGTGGGTGATATAAATAAACTGCACTGTTTGTGACATTTCTGACACTAAGTTACAAAAGCGCCCTACATTTGCATCATCCAATGGTGCATCTACTTCATCCAGCAAACAAAATGGAGCCGGATTTAATCTGAAAATAGCAAACACCAATGATAAAGCGGTTAGTGCTTTTTCTCCACCGCTTAAGAGGTGAATCGTACTATTTTTCTTACCAGGGGGGCGAGCCATTATCGTCACCCCAGTTTCTAACAAATCGTCATCGGTAAGCGCAAGATACGCCGAACCGCCCCCAAACACTTTGGGAAATAACGTTTTAAGGTCTTCGTTAACCTGTTCAAAGGTAGTAGAAAAGCGCGTGCGGGTTTCTTTATCAATTTTCCGAATGGCCGATTGTAGCGTTTCCAAGGCTTCAGTAAGGTCGTTGTGCTGTGTATCTAAATGTGACTTTCTTTGTGACTGGGTTTCATATTCTTCAACCGCAGCTAAGTTCACTGCCCCCAAACGCTGCAAATTAACCTGCGTTTTTTCAAGGTCTTCTTGCCAGCGTTTCTCTTCGGCATCTTCAGGTAAGGTTTCTAGAATGCTCTTCAGCGACTGCTGCGTTTCATCAAGCTGTTCTAAAATCGTATTCGCACGTACCCGATATCCTTCAATATCAATGTTGAGTTTATCGATACTGGTTTGTCGCGTTTGAATGTCTTTACCCAGAGCTTGATGCCCTTTTTCAGCTTCTCGCAACCACTGCTCTATATCTTCAAGACTACTTTGCTTAGCACTTTTCAGCTGTTCTAATTCCGCTTTGTTTTCCAACAACGACTGAAGCTCTGCTTCTTGAATTTCTTCAGGAGACGTCAGCTGTGTAAGTTCTTTTTGTAATCTTTCTTTGTTTTTTATGTACTCTTCACGCTGCTGAAGGTTACGTGTAACCTGTTGGCTATATAAATTCTGGTGGTTCTCTAGTTGCTGCTTGTTAAGTGCAAGCTCATGATTTTGCGACGTTAATGTATCAACTAACGCGCGCAACTCTGACGTAGTTCGCTCATTTGAATCACGCTTAGCGTTCACATCGTCAATGTGTACTTCGTGTTCAAGAATTTGTGCTTCTTGAAGCTCTAATTTTTCCGAAAGCTGAGCTAACTGCTCTTCTTCTTTCGCTAACATTAACTCTTGCTTTGCTAACTCGTCATTAAGTTTGGCAGTGCGTGTAGACTGCTGCTCTTGCTGCATTTCAAGCAAAGAAAGTTTATTTTTAATCTGTGCGCGCTGGTTTTCTTTTTCACCCAAGGCGCTCCGAATAGCCTGCTTTTGCGCTACGCTCTGCTCAAGTGCCTGTTTGGCGCGCTCTAGTGAATGCTCAATCTCATCTATAAGGCTTTCAGTTTCTTCAATGCTTTCTACCAGTCCCTTAATTTTGTTCGCCCGCTGCAAAGCACCGTCGCTTACTTCGCCAGGTTTCACTACCCACTGTGAGCTTGCCCACAACCCTGAAGGCGAGATTGCGCTAGTAAACCCCTTAGCTGTACCTTCAGGTTCATCCTCTTTATCAAGAACGCTTACAAAAGCATTTTCAATCGTTGCCGCAAGTTCGTCATCGTTGCTACAAAGGTAAATGTCATTAAAAAATGCGGGTACACGCTGTATTGACGATTCACTATTGCTTGTTTCAGTTAATAGAGCGTGTGCTAATGAACCCGATCTGGCTGTGCTTACAAACGCCTTATCGGTAAAAACTTTAATACCACTTGGCAAACTATCTTGGTTTTGCAGCAGTGCCAGAATGTCATGGCTTTTAGCAACAACGGGGTCTTTTGCGTGTTGTAAAATCGATTCTACGCAAGGTGCAAGGGTTTGGTTAGAGCTAAACTGCTGCCACAGCTTTTCTATTCCGTCTAATAGTACGTCTTCATTATTCGAGGCATCTTGCAGAAGCGCTTCTAGCGCAGCTTTTGTCGACAGTGCAGTTTGCAACTGGCCCTGTGCATCACGGCGCTTCGCTTCTATTGCGTTGACTTCGTCTTGTTGCTGCGACACCTTTTGATTAGACTCTTGAAGTAGTTGCTTAGCTTCATCAAGGTCAAAATCGAGTTCGCTACATTGCTCTTCTAAAAGCGTTATCTGACTGGCAAAATCTTCTTCATCTAGCTGTTTTAGCTCGTCTTGTAGTTCGCTGATACGCTGAGATGTGCGTAGCTGCATGCTCATCGTTGACTGAATTTGGCTATGGCATTGCTGAACATTCTGACGAAGTTGATTGTAGGTTTGTTCTTGCGCTCGCGCTTGTGCGTTAAATTCTCTTAGCGCTTGTTCAGCGTCTTCGAAACGCTCTTTGGCATGCGCTAACTCTGCTTCCTTAAGGGCAAATTCAGGCTCAATGTTTTCAAGCGCCTCGTTTGATACCGCAAGCGCTTCCTGTGCCTCGTCAATAGAGTGGTTAAGCAATTCGTGTTGCTCGCTAATTCTTGCTAACTCTTGCTCTACCTGCCCTTTGCGTTGTTTTGCGTGCAGCGCATTTTGCTCTAGTCGTGTTATTGCGTTACTGGTAGTAAACAGCTGCTGCTGAAGATCATCTATCGTTTGTTTTGTTTCCAGCTGCTTGGTTTTGTACGACTCAAGCCCCGCTTCATCGCCCTGTAGTCGAGCCACTAAGTCATCCACTTCTAGCTGCAATGCTTGCTGCTGCTTTTGCAGCGCTTCAATATGCTCACTATTTTTCAGAAAACGAAGGGCTGCTAACTGGCCTTTCAGCTCTCTGGCTTGTGCACGTAGCGTTTTGTAACGAGTAGCCGCGGCCGCCTGACGCTGTAATTTTTCGAGCTGCTTGCCTAATTCATCGCGCACATCATTCAAGCGTTCAAGGTTATCTTGCGTGTGCCTTATACGGTTTTCTGTCTCTCTACGGCGCTCTTTGTATTTTGAGATACCCGCGGCTTCTTCTATGAATACACGCAAGTCTTGTGGTTTTGACTCGATAAGCCGCGAGATCATACCTTGCTCAATGATGGCGTAAGAACGGGGGCCCAGCCCTGTTCCTAAAAATAGATCGGTGACATCACGCCGGCGACATTTAGTGCCGTTTAGAAAATAGGTAGAGGTGGCGTCCCGTGTAACTAAGCGTTTAACAGACAGCTCATTGTAGTTGGCAAATTCACCCGCTATCCGCCCTGCACTGTTATCGAAAACAAGTTCAACGCTACATTGCCCCACTGGCTTACGAGACGAAGAGCCATTAAAAATCACATCGGTCATTGCATCGCCGCGTAAGTTTTTGGCAGAACTTTCACCTAAAACCCAACGTACAGCATCAATGACATTCGACTTGCCGCAGCCGTTAGGGCCTACGATGGCGGTCATTTCGCCTGGGAATGGAATGGTAGTTGGCTCAACAAAGGACTTGAAACCCGCGAGCTTAATCTTTTTAAGCCTCACACATCATCCCTCTTAAACACAAAGCTGCACGCGGTATCGCCTTGATATTAGCCAGAAACCAGCTAACCATCGGCTGAAATAGCAGTTGATGTAGAAATGATGCAATCACACGGAAGATTCTTTTGTTATTATGCTTCGACTCTACCAAATCTAACAGCTTGTAACAATTACCATTTCACTGAGTTAGGCAGAGAATACGCCAAGCGCGTATGATAGAGCAGATAGTTAACAAACACAGCGTTTCAAACGCGAAGGAGTACGAATGAGTTCAGGCGGTGTACATTATTTCTTTGAAGGCTTTTCGCTTATAAAAACCAAAGGATTAAAGCGTTTTGTTTTTGTACCCCTAACAATAAACTTAGTGCTTTTTTCTGTGGCTTTTTACTTCTTATTTGGCCAAATTGAAATGGGCATCGCTTATGTAATAGATCTTGTACCTGAATGGTTAGGCTGGATCAAAACAGCGATCAGCTTTTTCTTGTGGCCCCTCGCTGTCATTAGCGTATTGCTCATTTTCGCACTGATCTTTGGCACACTCGCAAACTGGATTGCAGCGCCGTTTAATGGCGTTCTATCAGAAAAAGTAGAGCGTCATTTAACGGGTCAAGATTTAGGTGACGAGGGCGTGATGTCTTTAGTTAAAGACATTCCTAGAACTGTAGGCCGCGAACTTACCAAGCTCGTTTGGTATTTACCTCGCGCTATTGGTTTTTTGTTATTGTTCTTTTTCCTACCTATCATCGGGCAAGTCTTGTGGTTCTTATTTAACGCCTGGATGATGGCAATTCAGTACTGCGATTACCCATACGACAACCACAAAATAGATTTTACGCGCATGCGCCTGCACCTTGGCGAACACAAAGGGAAAGCGATGACGTTCGGAATGATGGTGAATATATTCTCACTTATTCCCGTGGTTAACTTTATCGTTATGCCCGTAGCAATTTGTGGTGCAACGTCTATGTGGGTAAGAGAGCTTAAAGATACACTCGCCAAATAGTAGCGAGTGTATTGTTTTAATAATGACAACTGCGGTTATTTGCCACCAGTAAACGCTTCGTATTCAGCTAACCAGTGTGCGGCTTCTTTTTGATTGCCGCTATTGTGGAACGCCTGGAAGAAATTCATTGAAATGGGTCGCTGGGCATTTTGTTTTTCCAGCTGCTGCTGCCAAAGTACCAAATATAAAGGCGGGATCACGCCGCTATCGTGATGTTCCATAAAGGTAATTCTGCGGCTGGGCTTATAGCTGTTTTCCCCCAATACGGTGCACGTTTTGGCGCGTGCAATAATGGTTGCAGGATCTATCTCTAGCCAATTTTCGACCGTTTCGTGAGGTGCATACCAATACTCAGAGTCTACGATTAGGTTTGGTGGTGCAAAATCGCTTATTCCATCTTCATCGCACAGCCTATTCGCCATGCCCTTGCCAATAGGATATTCGTCAGCGAAGCCTGCGAAGTGCGCTAGCTCATGAACAAACACTGAATAAGCGTCACTAATGTCTAAATACATTACGCCGTTTTGAACATTTGCCTTACCCTGCTCTGCCACTACTACTGCATGACTAAATTTTTGCTTTTTAGCAATGCTCGCTAAAGGAGTAATGCTACAGCCTAAGATTCCAGCATTTTTATAATCAGGATCGCAGCTTAGTACATCGGGTTTAAGCCAAATAGGCGGAGCCAAGCAAATAGAAAGGTTCTGCAGACGCTTGTCGTTATTGAATGAATTGTAAAGACTGTGCGCACGCATAATAGTAGCCAAACTGGTAGCAAAAGGCTGTATACGCTGAAGGCACTTCTCTTCACTCTCCCAGTTAAATGAAGGAGACTGCTTTAATGCTTGCTCTATAGAGTAAGGCGTGTAGAGATTGATGACCTCTAAGGCTTTTTCCGCTTGAAGATGCCCTTTCTTCGCGGCAAAGCTAAAATGCTGCTTGGCCTCAGAAAACTCCCCTTCGTCCCACAGAAGGCGAGCGTATTTAAATGCGCTTTGCATGTCTAAGGTTGCTGTTGCTGCCAGCAGCGGTTTCGCTAATTGTTGTTGCCCATGTAGAAGATACCAATCGGCCAATGCGGCCTGTGCGGGTACGTAGTTTTGTGAAGCCGCGCGTACCAGCCACTTCTCACGTTTTTCTGGCGAATCGGTAGACATTGCAAACGCAAGCTGTGCTTCTGCGACCTCGCCGAGCGCCGCTAAGCGCATAAAGCGCTGTGACGCACCTTCTTCACCTAATATTTGGTATAGCAGCCATGCAGCGTCTGCATTTTCAAGATTAACAAGTTTTTCTAGAAAATAGGTTGCAGTGGTTTCATCAATATAGTCAGTAGCAATGAAGCCTGCGTTATACGCACGCTCAAATTCACCGAGCAATAGTGCCTGTGCATTTTCACTGCCCTGCTTTGCAGCTAACCAAAGTAGCGCTAGTGCATCATGCTTAAGGTGATAGTCAGAATAATTGAAACGTTCGGTATTAGCCGAAGTTTGAGCGTCGGGAGAAGATTCTGTGCTGTCCTGTTCCATCCCGTCGGCAGCATTTACTGAAGCAGAGCTCGCCTTTTCAGTTGGGTCGCTATCTGACACTAGGCTTGCCGGCGTAAGCACCTTGCTTGCATTCGCAATTAGCTGCGGGACATCGCGTCCGCTATCGCCCGCAACTATGAGCAGTGCGAACACTGCTAAAAATAAGCCTCGCATAACGCTTGCTGCTTACTCTTCGCTAACCAGATCGCTGCTAGCTAGTTCACGCAAACGGTTAAGTTCCATTCGTGCGTAGCGGTGTTCAACGTAATCAAATACATTGGTGCTTAATGCAAGCTTGAAGTAATTTGATGCAATACCGCTGTTGCCGCGCTGGGTATGAAATTTACCTAAGTAAAAATACGCTTCACACAACCTGTCCGTTAACGCTTTTTGGCTTTTCACACCGTCTAACAATGAGTTAAGTACATCGTTCTCATCAACAGTACCTAAAAACAAATCCACCAGCGTAGTAGCCCAGTGCTGGTTGTCCAGCGTTGGTCGAATAGAAGCTAAGTATTTTTGTCCTTCAAGCTCTGACACGTCGTGATGCGCAAAGTACGCCCACAGAGCGCGAAATGGATCGCTGTCATCTTTTTCAAAAAAGCGGTTTAGATCGTTGGTCGCGAGTTCGGCGCGCCCACCGTAATAAAGCGCAATACCGCGATTTAGGAACGCGAAATCATACTCTGGGTTGATTTCCAGCGTAGAGTCGAATGCGTCGTAAGCCTGAATAAAGTCGTTCTGCTGAATATAGTGAATACCCATAGAATTATAGGCTTCAGCCAAATCTGGCTTTAAATTAATGGCTTGGGTGTAATCAAACTGCGCTAAGCCCGATAAGCCCACGCTGTCGTACAACATGCCTCGTTGAAAGTGCAGTTCAGCTTTGTCTTCATCTGATAACGCAGGGCTGGTAAGCACCTGATTGTAACGAGCAATAGCCATTTCGGAACGAGGATTAATGGGCGCAGGTTCGGCTAAAAGCAGGTTTCCCATTTGTGGTCTTTCTGAAACAGGTGGTGTTTGCGCACAACCGGTTAAAATAGCAGCGAATAGAGAAAAAAAGATGAGACTAACGTTTCTGCACATGGTAAAAAAGCATTCTATAAAAAAAGAAAAAACCGCCTGAGTATTAAGTATACGCTTGTTGCGGCGCTAATGCCGCCAACCTTCTCGCATTTGATGATAAAAGTAAAGCGTATTGGGTGGTTAACACAGGTAGCTATGAAGAAAAATAATTTAGAACAACTATCACAACTTGCTTTTGACGCACAGAAAAACTCACACTCACCTTATTCCAACTTTAAAGTTGGTGCTGCGGTGCTTACTCCAAGTGGCGAAACCTTCTCTGGTTGTAATGTAGAAAGTGCTGCTTTTCCATTAGGACAATGCGCTGAAGCCACAGCTATTGGCAATATGGTCACACAGGGACAAAACCGTATTTCGCATATCGTTATTGCGAGCCCGAACGACGAGTTTTGCTTTCCGTGCGGTGGATGCAGACAGAAAATTGCTGAATTCGCCCCAGATGAAACCCCCGTAACCATGGTAAGTCAAAACGGCGAGACATTCGAAACCACCATTGGTGAGTTACTTCCAAATGCCTTTAGGGCACACGATTTAGACAAATAAGTCATTCCTAAAATACTGTTCGTAATCGAGGCTCGAGCGAGTTTCACCGCCCTTACCTCGTTTACGAACGCATCCAGCTAGACGCCATATAAATCAGCACATCAACGGCTTGCTCGACTGTTTAATTGAAAGTATTCTTCCTTGCGCATCAAAGGCGAGCGCCACATGCGTGCCAATATTGATATCCCCTTCTATGCGACCGTTAATATTTAATGATGCGATAAGGTTTTCAGAAACCACAACTTGCTGATTTTTGCAGCTCACCAAGAGCCAATACCCATTTTGCGCTGTAAGCGTGGCTGGCTCTAACGTAACCGCTCTAGCGACTAAATTGCTTTCAATATATTGTTGCGTATAGGCATTAAATCGCGCTTTATAATCAGTTCCGGCTTTACCAGCTAGCAGCTTATCTTCCCCTTCGAATCCGTGATATTGAACAATGTCTACACGGTGTGCTGCCGTTTGAAAAGGCGACGAACTATTACGTTGGAAGGTACCGATATTGTATACGCCCAACATGGCAACGATTGCGAATGCCACAGCCGTAAAACGTAAGGTAGAAGAAGCGAAGTACGCTCGAATATTAGCAGCCATAGCAGCAAATACCCGTTTAATTCCACTATCACTTTCTATTGCCTTGTTGTACGCGAGAACCCTTTCACGAATTCGAGCATTAGCCTTTTCGCTCATTCCATCATTTTGCTTTTGTACCTGCTGGCTGCGTTTAAACGCATCTTGTAGCTCTTTATCTGATGTAGACATGATTACAGTTTCTCCAGCATAGTTTTAAGGCTGTCTTTGGCATAACGTATCCGGGTTTTAATCGTTTCTTTTTCAGCGCCGCAAATAGCGGCGATTTCCGCTAACGAAAAACCTTCAAACTGTAGCGAAAGCGCCTCTTTCTGTTTGTAGGGTAACTGCTGAATACATGCCTTAAACACGTCTTTTTCTATCCCTTTTGCTACATCGTCCTCTACCGAAGACTGTGCATTTTTAAGTAACTCGCTTAACGAAAACGACTCAACTGCCTCGTTGTTAAATTCAAGCTTGGCGTTTTTTCTGAACTCATCAATAAGCGTTCGCCTACCAATAGTGAAAAGCCAAGCCTGAAAATTATCGCCGCTTTTAAATAAGTGACGATTTTCGATAACCTTAACCCAAGTGCGCTGACACATATCTTCTGCAACAGTGCTATCACTTAACACCTTCAAAAAATAAAATAGCTTATGGCTGTGTAAATCAAACAACGCGGCTAACGATGCTTCGTCACCTTTTGTGCTGTACCGCAGCATTAGCCTTTCGCTGACTCCCAGCGCTCTTTCGCGCTTGCCTTGAAACAGGCTTTGCAAGCTTGCGCCTATACTCATAGGCAGTCCTTATTGTTCTAGTTTGAAATCTAATACTACAACCATACCTAATTGACTAACAGGTTTACCGCTATCCAACTTAGGCTTATATTTCCATTTCTTAAGCGCTCTACGTGCGGCTCTATCAAATACGCGCTTGGGTTCAGAATCTAGCACCGTAATATCAGATACTGCGCCACTAGCACTTATCGTAAACCCTAATTTTACCCAGCCCTCAATGCCATCGCGACTGGCTTCAGGCGGATAAGTGGGGTCTACCCTAAATTGGGGTGTGGCTTGCATATCACCTTGCGCACTGTTCAAGTTAATCGACAAATCTAACGCCGTATTAGGTATGTGCGTTTTTATCTCAAAGCCTCCTGGGCCTTCATTGGGCTCAGGGTCAATCTCGATAACTTTTTGCGGTGGCGTTTTAATTACCTGCTCAATTGGCACCATAGGTTTTTTAGTGATGGTCCGTTCGTCTTCAGGTTGGTAAATGATCGGCTCAAAGAACACCGGTGGGGCTTCGCTTATGTTTACTTTGTCTTGCTTAATGAGCTCTGCCATTAATACGAAAAGCCCTGCCGTAACGGTACATCCAGCTATAGCAATTGTGGCCGCGTTTAAAGCACGTTTAGCGAAAGGCGCTTTTTCAAACGGTAGTACACTTTGGTGTGTTAAGTGCTTTGGGTTGGCGTTTGGTAAAATTGTTGTTTGCATAATGTTCCCCCTTTTTTCACTAAACGGGGGAACTGATATAAAGGGGTGAAAAAATGTGAACGTTTTTATTTAACGTTGACGTTTTACAATGAACGAAAGGTTAGCTTTTATTTTGGTTACTCGGCTTTTCGCCTTCACGAGTAGGCTCTGCAGACGTTTGATTGGCGCGGTTTTCTTCTTGGCGTTTATTCAGCTTAGCAGCGGCCATAAATCCAATAAAAAATATGGCAAAAATAACAACGCCTACCCAAATCAAAACATTAAAAAGAAAGTCCATATCATTCCCTAATCACAATTTCGTGAAATAACTTTAACATTTATTTGTTTGAGTAGGTTAATTAGATCACCACTGTAACTACGCCACCAGCTTAGTTATTCAGAAACTTCAACACCAATAGCCATAACAGACTGTCCGTCTTTGATGGCTGGCATTTGATTAACCATCATAACCGTGCCATCAACGGGCGATTTAATGGTTTCAACGAGATTTCCAAAATAGTTCGTGACCGCACCTACATCCTGTCCTGTCTTTACTTTATCGCCTATCACCACAGAAGCTTTGAAGAACCCGTTTTTTGAGCTCTTAGGATATTTGATTGTTTCATAGATAACTGGCTCGGGGTGCTGCTTTGGCGTCTCTGGCAGCATTTTCAAAAAATACATGGCGTTTTTAGCCACATCTAGCGCTTCTGCTACCGATTCTTCATCTGTCTGTGCCAAATGCCCAATTTCAGTCGTCAGTCCCGGCTTTCCTCTCGTCATCGCTGTGTTAGGGTATGAAATTGAATTGTTGGGATCTCTTGGGCGGTCGCCATACATAACGATATGCTGCATGCCCGTGGCTTTGGCAAATTCAAATGTTAACGCATCAAGTTCTTCGTCGCCCACAAAAGGAGAATACACATGATTCAGCAACGTTTGGTTTGCGCTACCAGAATGCATGTCGATCAAAAAATCTGTTTTGCCGATAAACTCTCTGGTTAGCAGCTCCGCAATCTGTTCTGTTGGTGTGCCATCAACGCTCCCTGGGAATTCCCGATTTAGGTTTTTCTCATCTTTAGGGTTCAACGCGATTCTATTTGCGTGAAACCCATCTAAGTTTGCCAAGTGCAACACAACCAACACACCGCTCATCTCTTTAGGATCAATGCTTTGCTGTAGTTGCTGCAACGCGTACATAGATGGAAACTCATCGCCATGAATACCGGCGGTAAGCAACAATACAGGACCGTCACTTTTTCCGTTAATAACCGTCACTGGCAAAGTTATGTTGTTTTCTTTAGCAAGATATGACGTTTTCTCCCCCGTTTTTGTTGTCACCCCCATTAATTCATACGGCACATTTGCACTAACATTGAGGCTAAACGCACAGCATAGGGAAACAACAAAGGAGGCAAGAGGATTCTTCTTAAATAGCATAGCTGACAACTCATGAGAAAATAGCGCACTAGTAAGCCAGAACGTTTCAACTTAATCAATAAAGAGTATTTTAAAACACCTTTGCAAAAAAATACCCGCTATAAAGCGGGTATTCTCGATTGGTAAATTAGCTTGCTCGCGCGGGCTCCAGTTCAGGGTGCGTGTTCTCTACGTGATGCTTCTCTCGTACAGGTTTTACAAGTAAGTTAGCGATAAATGCCAATACCAGTAACCCAGCCATTGCATACATAGTGGTATTGTAGAGCGTAGAGGTTGGGTCTACCGTTCCGGCTGGCGCAATTTCCAGCAAGCGTGCAACCGTTACCGTTTTAGCTTCTACCAATTTTTGCAGGTCAGCCATTGGCGCACCAAACTTGCTTGCAAACGCGGCAGGGTCGACTTTTGCCGCTAAATCGGCAATTGCGTTTTCTACTGACATATTGCGCAAATAAGTAATAGCGAATGGCCCTAGTACACCGGCTGTAGACCATGCTGTTAGCAATCGGCCGTGAATGCCGCCTACATGTAGGGTACCAAACAAATCTGCTAAGTATGCAGGAATGGTTGCAAAGCCACCGCCATACATTGTGAAAATTATCATTGTTGCAATGTAGAACCCAATTAACGCAGTGGTGTTCCCCATTCCAGCCCAAAATGGGATAGACAAGTAAAGCAGCGTACCTATTACGAAAAAGCAGTGGTAGGTATTCTTTCTGCCAATGTAGTCAGACGTAGAAGCCCAGAAGAAGCGCCCTACCATATTAAACACCGAGATCATCAATACATAGGTACCCGCAAAACCTGCGGTAACAATGGCTAAGTTTCCAAAGATCTCATTGATCATGGTCTTGGCTACGCCAATAACGCCAATACCCGCGGTGACATTGAAACATAATACTATCCAAAGCAACCAAAATTGAGGTGTTTTAAGGGCTTGATCAATATGGACGTGATTTTTCGATACCATTCCTTTCGATGATGCTTCAGGTTTAGGCTGCCAACCTTCTGGTTTCCACCCCTCTTTCGGTACGCGATACTGGAAAGACGCAAACATCATTACAATAAAATAAGCGATACCAAGAGTAAGGAAAGTCGATGCCGCACCAGTTTCGCCCGTACTGCATATTCTGGCTGATCATGAACACCCATTCTGGCCGATGGTGAACACTAATTCTGGCGCATCGTGAACACCTATTCTGGTCTGATGGTGAACAGTTTTGCCCTGACGCCAGAATCACTGTTCACGAACCAGAATAGATTTCCCGCATTGATATTTTTGACTGCTAACCTGTTGCCTTTTGCTTTAGGAAACAGGGATGCCAACCAAGAGATTATTAATGCGACAACTTCGAGAAATTCTTCGCCTGAAATTGCAGGCAGATCTCAGTATCCGGCAAATCCACCGTAGTTTAAGAGTGAGTGTTGGTGCCGTTTCCAAGGTGCTTAGCAAAGCGAATGAGATGAACCTGAGCTGGCCTGACGTTAACCAGCTTGATGATGTACAACTGGCAAGTCGCTTCTATCCAGAAGCGGATACACGTCAGTCCGGGCAGTATGAGATGCCTGACTGGCGGGATGTACATCAGGAGCTTACTCATAAAGGCGTAACCAAGCACCTGTTGTGGGAAGAGTACACAGAACAATATCCCAACCGTTGTTACAGTTATCCGCAATATTGCCATCATTATCAGGTCTGGCAGAAGTTACAGCGCCGCTCGATGCGGCAGACTCACAAGGCCGGTGAAAAACTGTTTGTGGATTATGCCGGGCAAACCGTACCGATAATCAGTGCCAGTACCGGTGAAGTTCGCCAGGCGCAGGTCTTTGTTGCGGTGATGGGCGCATCTAATCACACCTTCGCGGAAAGTACCTGGACGCAGAGTCTGCCGGACTGGCTGGGTAGCCACACCAGAGCATTTAGCTTCTTCGGTGGTGTGCCGCAGTTGGTGATACCGGATAATTTAAAAAGTGGGGTGAGTAAAGCTTGCCGCTACGACCCGGATGTCACGCCAGCCTATCAGCAGTTAGCGGCTCACTATGGCTGTGCGATTGTTCCGACAAGACCTTATAAGCCGAAGGATAAAGCCAAAGCCGAAGTTGGTGTACAAGTGATAGAACGTTGGATATTAGCCCGGTTACGTCATTACACCTTCTTCTCGCTGGCAGAGTTGAATACGTGCATTGCCGCACTCCTAAAGGATGTGAATAGCCGCCCCTTCAAGCAACTCAATGGCAGCCGACAATCGTGGTTCGACAGTATCGATAAGCCATCACTCGCGCCGTTACCCAAGCTGGCTTATCAGTATACCGACATCAAAACAGTCAAGGTCAATATCGACTACCATATCCAGTATGATGCGCACCTGTACTCCGTGCCGCATCATCTGGTTGGCGAGCGAATAGATGTGCATGCCAGCAGCACCTTAATCACGCTGTACTTCCGCAACAAGGTCGTCGCCAGTCATGCCAGGCAATATCGCCATGGGATGAGTACCGTTCCTGCGCATATGCCTACCCGCCATCAGAAGCATCAAAGCTGGACGCCAGGCAGACTGATGAACTGGGCGAAGGATGTCGGGGATGAGGTACTTGCCTGGGTAAAACACCAGTTGGCTAGCAAATCACATCAGGAGCAGGCATACCGCGTGTGTCTGGGCTTGCTCAATCTCTCTCGTCAATATCCGTCACAACGACTCAATAAAGCCTGTGCAATCGCCAATCAACAGCATCTGTACCGGCTTAAACAAGTGAAAGCCATCCTGACCTCGAATCAGGACAAGCTGTATCAGCACAATCAGGACGAGTCGCCAAACCATCTGCCACAGGCTCATGAGAATATCCGCGGCCCACAGAGCTTCCACTAACTCAGGAATAGACAATGACTAACACCACCTTAATGCTGCTCAGACAGCTAAAACTCACCGGCATGGCCGATGCACTGACCATGCAACAGACACAGCCGAATAACTACGACAACTTAAGCTTCGAAGAGCGACTGCAGTTACTGGTCGATGCCGAGCATCTCGAACGCGGCCAGCGAAAACAACAGCGCCTGCTAAAGGCTGCAAAACTCAAATTACATGCTACCGCCAGAGACATTGATTACACCCATCCGCGCGGTTTAAAACAGGCACACATGGCCAGCCTGCTGCAATGTGAATGGGTGCATAAACACCAGAACTTACTGCTCACCGGGCCGTGTGGTTGCGGGAAAACGTATCTGGCCTGCGCTATGGCTCACACCGCCTGTATGAAAGGCTACAGCGTCAGGTACTACCGGTTATCCAGACTCATGCTCGAACTGAGCCAGGCAAAAGCCGATGGTACTTACAGCAAAATGCTGCAACAACTGGCGAAAATAGACATCCTCATCCTGGATGACTGGGGTCTTGAGCCACTAAAGGCTGCTCAGCGCAACGACCTGATGGAAATCATGGACGACAGGAACAACCACAGCTCAACCATTATCATCAGTCAGCTACCCACAGACCAATGGTATCAATCCATCGGTGACAACACGCTGGCTGATGCCATCCTCGACCGACTGATGCACAACGCGCACCGGATAAAACTAAAGGGAGAATCAATGCGGAAAACACGCTCAGAGTTGACTGATGGTGAACACTTAGCGTAAAAATGGGCTTCGCCCAATGCGGGAAATCTTAGGTGTTCACGATGCACCAGAATAAGCGTTCACGTTCAGCAGAATACGCACGTACCAACTACATAAACACCGGCTTCGCCACCGAACGAGGCCGCTTGATTTGCAGAGGCAATAACCACTTCTACTTTTCCTGCTGCCGTCTCTGCAAAACGACGCCCTTCTTCGGTAACCAGCGCAACCATGTTTTCTGCACCTAAGTATTCTGGCGCTCTTTGAAAGGTTTCAAGCAGTGCACTAATAAGCGGAGCGCCTATCATTGCACCTCCACCAAAACCCATGATTGCGAGACCTGTTGCCATACCTCGTCGATCGGGAAACCACCGTATAAGTGTTGAGACTGGTGATACGTAACCGAGCCCAAGCCCGAAGCCGCCGAGTACACCGTAGCCCAAGTACAGCAGCCACAGTTGATGGGTAGAGATACCTATCGAACCAACAATAAAACCACCGCCCCACAAGAAAGCCGCAACCACGCCTACAAAACGAGGCCCTACTTTCTCTAGCCATTTACCTGCAAATGCGGCGGCTAAACCAAGGCAAACAATAGCCACTGAGAAGATCCAAACAACCGAAGATAAACTCCAATCGTTAGCAGAAGACGCAACAACGCCCAAGTCTCGAGTTAGCGGCGTGTTGAAAACCGACCACGCGTAAACAGAACCTATACAAAGGTGAATTGCAATTGATGCTGGCGGCACCCGCCAGCGGTTATAACCATCTGGAGCGACAATGTTTTCTTTACGCAAGAAAGCAAGTGCCCCCGTTCCTGAAGTTGACATACATTTTTCCCCTACATGTATTGTGCGCGTTTCTATGCCGCTTTATTACTGGGGGTGTGTGGCTCCCATTATTGTATTAAATCAAAGGTATAGAAACGAAGATGTGTACGTGGCCAGCGTTATCCTGACCTTTTTTTATACTTAAGTATAACGATACTGTCGCGCAACTTAATTTTTACTTAATGTTTACATATAGAGTAAGACTTTAGTCTTATAAAGACAGTTGCTCGACCTTTGTGGCAGAGCAATAAGCGAAATGGATACTACTATTTTGCGGGTTGTAAATCTGAATCTTCTGCCGTTTCTGGCTATTGATTCTCTTATCTAAGCCTTATTAGCTAAAAGTTCCTGTAGCGCTTTCGGCAGTATCGCTTGCGCACTCTTTGTTATGCGAGCTTCATTCTTTTGCCACCAAATTCCAGAATATACGACGCCTAAACCGATCGCTGATAGCGCCACTGGGAAAAGCCAACTATCTTCAAAAACGGTAGAAGCAAGATGACCTAAATATAAACAGCATCCCAAAGCACCAAATATGACAAATACACGTCGAACCAACAGAGCACTAGCGCCAATCATGGCAAGGTTTATACAGAAATAGACAAATTTAGACAGTTCGCTGCCTGAATCTTGGCTGGTAAGGCCGCCCCAAAACGCTAAAACGCCGAAAAGATAAAGCCAAAACGCGTAATCTGCCGTGTTTCGTGCTCTGATGTCCACCCAGAACGCCAATAGCGTCATCAACGCGCCAAAGTACATCGACACAAGTGCTCGGAATTGCCACGTGTAGCTGTTCCATAAGTCCTCATGGTTAATAACGAGCATTACAGCGTCCATACTGATATACCAGAGCGTTACTGCAATCGGCATTATTAAGAACGGGTATTTATATCGCCATGCTACGACAAGTCCAGTTACTAGCGTTCCAAGTTCCATATATAACCATAGCCATTCAATGCGGTGGTGAAACTGGCGAAAAACCGTATTGTCGTCGGGCCATAGCCCTAGCCATTGCTGCGCACCGTAGATAGCAATTGGCGTTAAACAAACTACGAACGTGGCACAGATCCCTGCTGGTATTATTAAATGCTTACGCGCAAAGGAATTGGCAAGCTTTAAGCCCACGCCAGCATAAAGCATAGAGATAAATACGATGCCGGCACCACCAAATTGCTCCCAGCCTAAATTCATAAATAGAGTCATGGCGCTAATTGCAATAAGGCCACCTAAGTAGTACAGAATATGCGTGAAGGTAAAAGAGGGAGTATGCTGATTTTCTTCTTGGAAGAAATTGTACAGAGCAATGCCCTGTTGCTCGGAGATGATATTGTTAGCTACTGCTTTTTGAATACTGGCTTTAGATACTTCCATGTACTTCTCTAAATAAGCTTGAAGAGCTGAAGATTATTACTTTACTTTGTTATGGGTAAAAAGCCAGCCTAATAGAAGTTACTCGCTTCCTTTCTCGATATCTAATTCCGCTCTATCGATTAGCGTAAAATAGTCTTCATCAGCGTAAAGCTTTAAAAAGATAGACATTGTGATGCTCTTCATTTCATTTGCCGCCTCTTTAAACCCAGTATTGACGTGAAGATCAAAGCCCGTTGGCGATGCAGAACCCATGAACTCTTGAAGTTCAGTGAATTCTTTTATTGCTTCGGCACTTAACCCTAAAATGTACTCAGTTCGCGCTGGCGTTTTACTCAGCCATCCTGACTCGGCCGGCAGTGTTTTTTCTGAAATAACCTCAAGATTATAATTAAAACTTCTTTCTTGCTCTGAGGAGCTAACACCCAAGGTAAGCCAGGTGCTTTCTGGCTTAATTTCGGCAGGCTTGTCTAAGTGAATCTTCGTAAGTAAGTGATTGGGGTCGAGTTCAAAAAATTTATCCTCATCAAATGAGCGAAATTCAAGCATTGTTGCAATAGGTATATTGGCGCAACTTACTACAAGCAAAGTTAATGAAACAACAAATAATTTTTTGATACTTAACAACAGCGGCTTCCCTTCATTGGTTATTACAAGACATGTTCTAGCAATTCTATACAGTTTTCGTCGTTTCTTTTGCAAAAGCTTTTTCAGATTTGTTCCACGTTAAGTGGCCAAAAGCGATACCCGCAATGGGAAAGATGATCATCGCAATGACGAGTTTCCCCCAGACATTTTCGGAAGGCTCGATAAACGCCATAAGTAATGACCATAATAAACCGGTAGAGACTCCCCAGCCTAAAACGCCGTAAACTAGAACGAAGCGCTGTTTTCCTTTTTCTCTTATTCTCGCCCACTTTTCTAATTTCATCGCAGATATCCTTTTTCAATGCTAAGCAATCATCGCAAGACAGACAAAAAACACCACAAAGCTTACAAAACCAACAGCAACGGGCCTTCCCTCATCACGACCTGCTCTTGGATATTTTCCGAAGGTCAGCAATTTAAGCACCACATGGCCCGTGCCCTTCAAAACGAATTCCATAATAGCGTCTATGATAATCCACTTTATTACTCTAAGTATAAAGCGGCCCAGCGGTTCAAATACTTCTTCCATAACCTTTACGCGTTTTAACCTAAAACCTGTTCTATAAAAAGCAACAACCACATTGCAAGAACGGCAACGAAGTTGATAGTAAACACCAAACCACGCAATCTAATATTGTCAGTAAATATTTGTACAAGACTATGCAACACCCTGCCAATAACAAATACCCACGCAAGGAAGACTTGTGAATTGCTAATTGGCTCACTTAAGGCAATTAGCAAGGCGCAAACAACGCGAAAAAATAACGGCCACTCAAATTGATTGCTCAGATTCGCACTTACTTTAGGCTGTATATCAGCAAACGGGTTTGAACCATCTTTGTTTTTCCCTATTCCCCATACCGAAGGCGCGCGAGTTAGCGTGAGAAATACGTAGAGCAATGCACAAAGAAGAATGTGCATAAACATGGGGGCTAATAAACTAGACATCTTGGTTTAATTGTCTCGTTGTTATCAAATTTTGTTAGCTATCAACGCAACTATCATATCTTTGAACACCTTTCGGCAGACCAAGTGCTACACCGGTGAAAGAGAAAACAAAGATAATCGATATTACAGTTAATCCGGCAAAACTAGACTCGTTTATGTTGGGGCTGACAACTATCGAAAAGGTGTTGATACAAAGCAAAAGCAAGCTTATTTTTGAATACCCTTTATAGCCTAAAACTCCAGCTAACATAAGCATTAAAAACGAACCCGCAACTGCCGGAGTAAATGGCGCAGCGGCCAGTAGCATACACAAAACCGATATAAGCACAGATAACATTAAGAAGAGTTTTTTCACGCTTTGTCCCTTTTTTGTCGAGCAGCTGAAGATATAAAATAACCACTAAAAGCATAGAGTAAAAACGGCGAATTAATAAACTAACCACATAATAAAAACCGCTCTGTTGCCACCCATTATTTTCTAACTTGTAATGATTGGCCTACACTGAAAAAGCGTTGAACCAAGCCTACCACCTACTCGTTTTCTGCTTTTCTTAATATTTTAAAAATTCGGCTAATTGTGATTTCAGACAAGTTCCATTCGTAACCGTCAAAGTCAGTGGTATTGATAAATTGGACGACCACGGTATCGAGGTCTTTGTCATATTCTGCAAGGCTCTGGTAGCCGATAACCAAGCCTCCATGCTCGAACTCATAAGGGTAAAGTTCCGCTTCGCCTTCATTGAAAATAGCGCCGTTATTTAGCGCTCGTAAGAACTTACCCACGTCTTCTGCTGTCGCTAGCATACCGTAGTCACGCGCCTTAACATCTTCCTTGTAACCAACGTAATAGCCGCTCATCACGTCGTCTTTATTGACTTCGCTCAATGAAAAATAGGTGTTGTTCAATTCAAGCGGAAGTAAAATGTTTTGCTTAACGTACTCGTGGTGATTGTACCCCAAAACCTTATCCATAATATTGCGAAGCAGCAGATAGTTCGTGTTGGAATACTCGTATCCATCACCGGGCTCAAAACTCGCCGGAAGATCTAGCGCAAAATCGAGCGCACGCTTGCCGTTTTCCGGTTCGTTATCCCAGTAGGCGGCATTATCAGTAAAGTTAGGGATCCCTGACTTATGCTGCACCATCATTTTAAGCGTTATTTTTTCTGAATGCTCAATTCTGTCTTTGACCTCGGGTAAATGATCAATAAGTAAATCGTCTAGGGATAGTCGCTGTTCTCGCGCCATTTTCGTGATAGCCACAGCGGTGTACAGCTTACTGATACTGGCAATTTTAAACAAAGAGTCGGGGGCAGCGGGTGTTTTGTTATCTCTATCTTTCCAGCCTGCTGCGTAGAAAGCTGGAGGTTTTCCCGCCTGATCCACGTAAACAATCATGCCGTCAAAGCCATGGCTAATTGCCTCATCAACTTGTTCTTGTACTGTGTGTGGCAAAGGTAGGATCCAGGCTTTAACCAATATCCACGGAACGAAAAACAAGGAAACAATAGTACTGACTAGCAGAAGAAACCTGATGATGGTTGTTCTTCGGTTCTTCGTCACTTTACCCTGCCTTTAAAGCTCTTCTTGTAAAAATATCACTAGGTGTGCGTCAACTTATTGCAACCGAAAATACGATTGTAGCTTAAGCGGCTTTCGAAAATGAAACTCACTCATGGTACTTTCGAATTACAGCAATCTTACCGTTCTCTATTTCTAATACTTCCATCATTACTTGTCTGTATTCAATAGGTTGATTGTTTTGCGGGTGCACGCCCTTGGCATAATTTTTATATCTGATAGCAATAGCAGAATGATTAAATGTAAAAACATCTAACAGCTCAGCACTATATTCTGTATGTGCGCCTAGATAGAACTTCATGCCCTCTCTCATTTGCTCCTTACCGTCAGGTAATCGCGTATCATCTATCACCCATGGCAAATGTGAATGACCAACATCATCCGCGAGTAAACTCAGGTGATTTTCAAGCTCAACTTTTGTCGCGCCAGGGGCCTGAGTTGCAACCATTGTGTCGAAGTACTGTTGGGCAAGCTGCTCAAGATCTATTTTAATATCTTCAGCCGATACCGTAGCTGACACTAGAAGTGATAATGCAAGAAGTAGATTTATTTTCACTAGAAACTCCGTTTCACCTATTTCATATATTAACGAATTTGCCTAACTTGTCTCGGTTGGGACATTTTGCGTAATCATCTTTTTATGACCATGATAGCCATCATAAAACTGCTTATGTGCCGCATAAGAAAATGTATCGTTTCTTTCTGTATATTGCCCAATCCAATCAATAAGCATAGCTAAGTTGTCATCTTGGGCTTGTTTAGTCTTGTATTTATGGGGCTCCCAAGGTCTCGCCTTTGCGTTTGAAATGCAGGATTCAATGGGTAAGTTCATAAATATGATTTCAGTAGACTGCTGTTCTACAATTTTTAGTAAGTCTGTATAACAGCCTTCAATTATCCATTTGTCGTTGGAAGAAATAAAAGCCTTTATCTCTTCTTCAGACTCTTCGATAGGCTTTCTCTCAGGTGGGCTGGTAGGTTTCCACGCTAATGTATCTAGATCTAAATGAGCTAAACCTTGTGTTTTGCATAAGTGCTGTGCCAGCGTAGATTTTCCAGAACCAGAGTTTCCAAATATTAGAATTTTTGCCATAGCTCTTTACCTAATGTAACCCAGTAGATGGGCATTACTTACCCGCTTCGAGTATTGGAAGGCCAGCTTCAGTTGGAATATAGATGCGTTCACCATTTCCATCTTGAAGACCTTTGATCCAGACGTAGCGAAGGTACTCTTCATTGCCTTTAAGCGATTCGCCAATAATCCTATTAGCTTCAGCAGCGGCTTTTGCACGCTCAATATCAGCGAGTCCCTCGGCTTTAGCTTGTACAACTTTAGCCTCACCTTCTGCTTGAGCCAGTGTGACTCTGGCTTTCGCCTGCATCAACGCTGCTTGCTCTCTAGCCTTGGCTTCTTCAATAAGTATTTGCTTGCTCCACTCTGCTTCTTTCAGTGCAGCAATACCATCCATTTCTTTCTTATAGACTTTATATTTTGGCCAACCCCAAAATAATGCCGCAATAATTAAAACAATCGATACCACCAAAAATACTAGACTTCCAAAAGCTATAGCATGTCTATTTGGGTGCATTTTCTCTCCTAATTTTTATTGATATTTATTTTTATAATGTGAGGCACGTGAAAGTGAGCTTTATAATTCGAGACTATAACTCTAGGTCTTTAAGCCATCATTTCACTTCATATAAGCAAGGCTATACGCCTATCTCTGTCTTGTTATGTATACAACTTTTCCACGAAGTACGTTAAACCTAACGATACTAAAATAAAGGAAGCATTAATTAACGCGCGAACAGGCCAACTTACATGGCCATATGAGATCCCTGCCCCTTTAGAAACTACAACAATCAAACCCATTAATCCAAACCAAGGGGTGAAGAATAAAGTCGTTTTCAGCTCGACGATTGATACCGCTAAATCGTGAAGCGCCCCGCTAACAAGAAATGTAAGAAAAGTGGCTAACGAAATTGGAAGAAAATTCGCAAGTGGACGCATAACATTGCGCGATAAGTAGTAACCCCAGATTGGGTTCCAATAGTGCCAAAACACCGGAAAAGACGTGGCGCCAAAAGAGCGCGAAAGCATGTTTGACATGGAGCCACTTGATCCCAATGGAACCCCATTTCTCTTTTTAACATATTGTGCAAGTGAGAGTTTGCTTTTCATGGTGATTCCGTATTTCCACAAATATGCCTGTCTTTTTTAGTCTTCAATCAGCACACTCTCTTTTGCGAAAATAGGATAATGTAGAAACAGAATCGCAATGAGCATATGTTTAAGCATAACTTTCCTTGTTGTTGTGATCTGGCTAGACACAATGACTCCCTGTAAAAGTGCTAGCCCCCGCATTTTCGTGGGTTAACTTTTTCAGCCACCGGAGTGCCGGCCGGAGTCCATTAATAGTTTGTTAAATACTAAATCATTTTGGAGGCTAGCATGAACAAATGAGCCTGCCTTATTTAGTCTTCTCCATCCGTGAAACAAATATGCCTGTCTTGTTTAGTTGTTTCAAAAACCACTTAACTTTCCGATAACGGGCGCATACATGAGACGCAAACATGCCTGTCGTGTTTAGTCTGATTTGCCTCCACTGGCTTATGAAAAGCTAGAAGAATTCAAACGAAAATCTGTCTAGTAAAGTCTGGTCGATTCACTTATGCCTGTCTTATTAGTCTTGCTACCAGATGCAAACCGTTGTAAAAAATATGACTGTCCTTTTTAGTCGGAAACAAATATGCCTGTCTTGTTTAGTTATTCGGATTATAAGGGAACTTTTACCGCATGATCCCATAAACTAGTATCATATAATAAAACTGAAACTTCGCTTGGCTCTTTAATTAACCCTCCCGAAATACCTTGTTGAACAAGAAATCTCGACGCTTCACCTTTGTTATTCATACCTTCGACAATATCTTCATAAAACCTATGGCCACCAACATCAAATTCCTCATCATCAAATCTATCATTGTAGAACGCTTTCGCAACCGAAATCACATGGGGATCATCATGTTTTTTGATGCTTTTCGAATAGTAAATAAATGATTTACCGTCTAATTTAGACTTTGGAAATTTATAAATATGGTCGATAGAGTTGTTGTGTGACCTTGCGTTATTTTTCTCTGTTGAAAAATAAATCCCCCAACCGTATTTGTTGGATACTTTACCTATTTTAGAGTCGTCGAAATCAGTAAAGCTTGCTGTTGGTGAATGCCAAAGAAACTCTTCTTCATTCTTTTTAGTTTTTTTAAACCACATGAACATCGGCTCCAAAGAACATAACGCCCGCCTCAACGAGCAAATTTTGCTGGCGGCAGTTTTGCCGCGCAGCGCAAAAGTGGTGACAGTAAAATTTGTCCGTTGCAGGCTCTTGTTATGCGGCTGCTTCATCTACTGCTTCTTTTACCGCAGCCATATAGGGGACTATAACGTCGATATAAGCCTTGAGATCGCCAAATGATACATCTGCGGCTGTATCATTATGATGAACAATATTATTTCTTTTGGTAACTATTGTATTTATTAGATCCTTGTTGCTTTCAAAGTTTTCCTTTTTAGCTAAGTCAATTCCTAGCAACTGAAATAATTTCAAAGTTCTATATGGATTGGCGGAAATTTCGTTCGCAATATCTTTTTTTGTCACAGGCAGCGATATATCACTGTAATTCAAGTGTTTATCCTTTATCCCCGTAGCAAGCCTCCAATGCAGAAAATTGTGCGGAATTTGCGCAGAAACAACTCGACTTGAAATGGATTGACTATGTTTAAACGCAACATCTTGTAAAAATGCTTCTAGATAACTACAAACACTTATTAAATAGGACTTCACAAAAAAATTAACATTATCTATAAATAGGATATCAGGTTCATCGCAGAGTACACGTTGTTCAGAAATCTCAACCACTTGCTTTAATAATTCAAATTGCTCTGAGTACTGCGTAAACGGGCAAGAACTAGTTGATTGCATCATCTAACAAAGGTCTCCATAGATTTCTTCGTCTTAGAATTGATGTTTTTTTCTGTAAACCACCTGAAAGTGTGCGTCTAAACTCATCACTTGCGCACAATTCATTATATGCAGTTTTAATCTCTTCTTTTCTCTCTAAGATTATTTGCTCATCTAATAATCCTACTGTAACCATAAGCAAATCATAGTGGACCATGCCTTGTTTTGGTCTATCGCGTGTTACATCAGAGAACAACCCCTCCCCAAAGACATTTTTACAATTGTTTATAGCGCTATGAAATTTTGAGCGCAGCTGGGTGATTTCATCTTCAGCCGACTCAAAATTTTGCTCCATGTAACTGTCAAGAAAATCACTTAAAACATCGTTAAATTCGGCTAGCTCAAGATCACTAGAGAATGCCAAGAACCTCAACACCTGTTCATCAGGCTCTCGATTATCACGAACCTTGCCACTTCCATCCACAATACCAAAATTCTTTATTTCATCTGTTTCAGCTAATTCGACGAGGAGGTCGTCAAGAGCCCCGGGGTAAATGGCATGCCTAATTTCTTGCGGGCTTAACTGGACGGCGCCCTGATTTAGTCTCGCGAATATTTCTCTAATTAGTTTCTTGGGATTTTCCTTACGAAGAACAATGCAACGAATTGTTGTGGACTCTAATTCGGCTTGTAAATCGCCAAGTTCTGAGAATTTTTTCCCTCTAACTCTTTAAATGTTGTCATCCCCTCCAAAGCAAATTCATCGTTAAAAAATCTAGTTATAGTTGTTAACCTTTGCACACCATCAATAACTAACTGCTTTCTATTGTCATCTTCAGCGAAATAACACGAGGGAAGTGGAATTCGCATTAGGCATGATTCTATAAATTTCGACGCTCTTCCCCAACCATCCTTGTCCCATTTATATTTTCTTTGAAACTCTGGGTTCAGTATTGTCTTAGGATTATCGGAAGTGATTCTTGAGACTAATGTTTCAAACGGATAATCAATTGGGTATAGATTTAACGTCTTGTCTTGAACTTCTTCACTCATTTTTATTCCTATATTTTGTAAATTGTCGATTTCTTCGCATAACGCTCGCATTTGCGGCTGATTTGGAGCGCAGCGGAAAACCAGTCCGACAACATGCGCTTGTTATGTTAATACCCTACCTACTTTCCTGTTATAGGTAATAGTACCGGTACTTCAAACTGAATCCTGCTCACTGAGCTATTTTGCGAACTATTGGAATTTGCTGAAGATACAGATATAGAGCCTACAGAACCACCATCATTTGCTGATGTTTGTTCTTCAGCAACTGTAACAGCAACATCGAACTCAACCTTTTGTAATGGAACACCAGTTTCTCGGCAGTATGCATGGCCTTCAGTGTTGCTGTGAAATCTTGCGGTAATTGGGTTAACTTTAGCATTTTGAGTATTTCCATACTCTTGTGCAGCCACGACCCCTTTTATAATTTGCTTTAACGTTTCCGAAACAAAATCATCGAGTTTCATAATTTACCCCAATAAAGAAACTAAAAAAGAACCGATCGACGCAATACTACCTGCATTAGGCAGCCCATTTAAAAGAGTTTTAACTACCGCTTTGCTTGGCTTGCCACTTTCGACTTGAGCTTCAACTGCATCAATAACTTCATAGGAGGCCAATTGCTCTTCTTCAGGAAGACATAGTCTATCAATTTCGTTACGTAAAGCAGCGATATGCTCTTGAAGTTCAGGATTTAAATTTACAATATTGACCGAGTTATCTGTAGAGTGTTGGTTAATTCTATTGTTTGTGCCGGATATATTGTAAGTAATATGTTGGACAGCTGCTTTTGCTTCAGGAAGACCGAGTTTGATAACATCCATTTGGTACCCAGCAGGAATACCATGGAATTTTTCGTGAAAACCCGGATCGATAACTTTGTATGTTTCTTCTGCACCGTTACTCATTGAACGCTGAATTAAGTCACCAGTCTCTATCAAAATATCAGAACGCTGAATAAATATCTTATCCTTTTGAACGCTAGATTTGATATCCGAAATTATTACTCCGTCTTGTTTTAGCACTTTCACGATGTCATTCATTAGATCATCAAATGGCATTTTTCGAACTCTCCTTGGTAACTTAACAGCGTACTCGCCCCCAAACCGTCATGCTATTCCACACAACTTTCGGGAAAATTGTCCTTGTATTTATAACTACAATAAACCACAACCAACAGAAAAATAAAGAAAAAACGCAATACTTTTTATCACGCGCATATTAAAAGCACCATATCAGCGCACAGACGCCACGACTGCTTTTCGCTCGTCCCCAAAAAAAACATCGAGTAGGGTGAGGCGTCACCGCCTCATCCCTCTCACAGAACCGTACATACGGGCCTCGTATACGGCTCATGTACATAGTTATTTAGCGTAATTGCTAAACACATATCCCGTTTCAACATT
>Ga0209404_10000473_pt1 | contig 31122 bp, 21 predicted proteins | sample TroAtlMetagenome_2_FD_187447 | JGI IMG/M metagenome (GOLD analysis project Ga0209404, IMG submission 187447) | Marine eukaryotic phytoplankton communities from Atlantic Ocean - Tropical Atlantic ANT8 Metagenome (SPAdes) (version 2) | ecosystem: Environmental > Aquatic > Marine > Oceanic...
TGTATTGGTACTAGTAAATCAAATCTACATTTAATTACAATGTCGTATCTAAACTTTTCGTTTAGTTCGTGTGTTCTTTTTAATCTATTTGATTGTTGTATGCTGTGTAGCATATTGCCACAGAAGCCTCTATGTTTCCAAGGAGTTTCAACAAATGATGCTACTGGGTGTAGCATTTCATTAAGTTTATCCCAATCCTCTTGTGGCTGTCCATCGTCCCAGCTATGGTAAAAGTGATCAACGTTTTTTATATCTTCAAAGAATCTTAACAAGTAAGGAACAGCTCGTAAGCCGGTTCGTAATTGTCCACTCCAACAAATTGCTACTCTAGGCAAGCTCATGAGAACCTCCTTTGTAGTAATCTTTTTCACGTTTAAGTTTAATAGGCATATATGTCTGTACTGGTTTAATATTGTTAGCCTTCATATGAAATGCTAAAACGTGTTCAGGCCCGTATGCTTTATCGTCGCTTGTTTCAAACCATTGACGTTTGTATTTTGGTATACAGCTATAAAAGTCACACATACGATCATAATCAAAACTTGTTGTAGCAAAGTAAACATCACTACATCTATACCTATGACCTTTATCAAAACTTTGATGTATAACGTGTGCTTCGCCCATCTTCATTTGTGATATGTTATAAGGACTTTCAACAAAGTTATCGTATCTCATTCTTACACATATATCATATTCCATAGCATAGTCGTATTCATACTGTTGTTTTAAATGTCCTGCCATCATAACACCATAAAACTGGCTATGGTAGTTAGGGTCGAAGACTGCCCATTCTTTGTCTACTTCAAAGTCTATTGGATCTTCTATAAGCATCTTCTTAGGCTTTAGTATCTTTTTAATTTCGTTAAATTCTGTATCAGTAATGTCTTTAGCTTCGTGATCTTTTAGTTCATGAGCAACGGCATTAGGAGCCGTTTTATTTGTCCAAGTGTGTAAGAAATAATCTATTTGACAATTATCAGGAAACATTTGTCCCCACGTTTCAACACACTCACGCCAAGGGCCTCTTAATTGTCCACTAACACATACAGCTATCTTCATGTTATCCAATTCCATATTCCTCGTAAAGCAAGTAACATATACATTAATTCCATTAATGCTCGAGGTGTGTCTTTATCTTTTATGCCCATATAAATCCATATACTACAAGAGAACAAAGCAACGACCCAGCCCATCCATTGTACAGCAGGATCACCACCACTTAGAATAAACGCTCCTACCATGGCTAGAATAAATCCTATCCATCGCCAGCCATCTATTTCTTTGTAGTATCTTATTTTCATAGTTCGTTTATTACCTGATCAAATACTTCTTCGCCTAGAATGTTATACAATAACACACCTAAGAATATAAACCATAATAACCAAAATACATAATAGCCTAGTTTAGTCCAACCTAATCCTAATATCTTGTATACTGTTTTCATAGGCAAATACTTTTCAAATAGTGTAGTAATATCCCATACAAATTTAAGCATAATAATCCACATGAATGCTCTAAAGTATTTGTTCTTTATATCAGACACTTTAAAATTTGCCTGTGCTTCTTTTACTTTTTTATCGTGTGCTTTATATTTTTCCCAAAGTTTTTTCATTTTATTTGTCCTATGTAGTCACTACATATACCAGCAACGTTTTTATATTCTTCCATAGATTCTACTTTACCCATATGACAAACAATACTCTTATTTGTATAGATATTGTTGTTGCTGTGTGTCCATATATAACCACTTGATGTTAATGTTACGTCATCTTCTTGATGCCAAAAAAAGTTTGGCACTTTACTATCAATCATAAAATGTAATGCTTGTTCGTTTTTAGCATGGCACCATAAGCCGGGTATCTGTAACATTTTTTCATTTACAGAGTGACTAGGTCTATCGTGTCCTAAATATACCATACTGTTCTTTACCCAAACATCTATTTCTACATCATAACCTTCAGCTAACGCTTCGAAGATGTATACAGGGTGATTCTCTCTTTCAAGGTTAGGCCCGTTTATGTTTCCACGATGACTTATAAGTTTCATCCAACAAATGCCTTTTCCTGTACAAAGTTTCCTGCTGTTGACTTGTTACCTTCATGCCATCCTCGTTCTGTTAGGTAGCTTTTCATTTCTGTATTAAAGGCAGTACTACCACACAGCATAACTTTATCTTTTTCTGGAGTAGCTTGTTCAAATACTTTGCCTTCTTTGATTAAGTTTGTAATTCTTCCTGGTCTATAAAATTCTTCTCTAGTAACTGTTGGAATAAAAGTACAATTAGATTCCCTTAATATATTATGGTAAGCATCTTGTTCTTGAATAGTTCTAGTAGTCCATGTAACATAAATTTTATCAAAGTCGCTGTACGTTGCTGGATCACGTAGCAAACTCATAAAAGGAGCAATACCTGTTCCAGTTGCCATCAACCAGAGGTTGCCACCTAGTTCAATGTTTTGTGTTATTAATGTTCCTGTAGTTTTGCCTCCTACATATAAGTCGTCACCAACTTTGATATGTTGTAGCTTACTTGTTAAAGGACCATCAGGTACTTTAATACTATAAAACTCTAGCTCTTCATCATACGGTCCACTACAAATACTGTAAGCTCGTTTAGGAGCAGAGTCATAATCACCCATGCCTACCATAACAAACTCGCCTGCTCTAAACCTAAAAGTTTTAGGTCTCTCTGTTGTAATTTTAAATAGTGAATCGGTGTAGTGTGTAACACCTGTTACTTTAACGATCATAAAAAATGCCTCCATTTAATTTTTAGGTTAGCATATTCAATCGATTTCATCTTAGATTTCCACTCCTCTATTAATGCCATATCCCATTGTGCTTGTTGGGTATTGTCCATATCCCACGGAGTAGGTTTAACCCAACTCCACTTTTTGTCTTTGTTTAGTCTGTTACTTAAACAGTCAAACCCTACAGTATGAACTTCAGTTGCTCCTTTGTCGACAGCATATTTCATTTGTAGTGTTCCAGTAATATCTTCTTCATCGGCTGTACTAGGTATAATAAAATTATCTCGAGTATTCCACTTGGTTATTATATCACCAGTATAGTCTTCGCTAATTGTTTCTGCTGGATCTTTATCTGCTACAGCAATACAATCAACTTTAAATTCTCTGTATTGATACTTTGTACCAATTTTATAATCGTATGTATCGTTAACTATATGTAAGTTATTTCTTAAACTTACACCATTACCTATACATAGAATTTTCATTTAGCATCTCTTTCCGTTAACATAATACCAAATCGTTTAGGATTAGTATAAACCATCTTAAACCATCTACTAGCATCAGCGTCTAGGTCTGCTATTCTAAATTGTAAATCTCTTCTTAGTAACTGTCCGTATTCAGCAATAGCTTCATTTCGTAAAGCTACATTATCAAACTTTTCTAATTGTTCTTTACACCAAGGTTGCATGAAATCATAATTAGCAATTTGTGTATGGTCCCAACGTTCAACGTTAACCATGTAAGTACTCATTCTAGCACCTAGTATAGCCCAGTCGCCGTACGGCATATCTCTTCCTACACTACACCAAATAGCTAAACGGTGTAAGTTCTTCCAATGATTTTTTTCTAAGTATTCCCACTTGTCTGGAAGTATACCTTGATCTAAACTTAACTTAACACCTTCACGTACTCCTGCTCTAAAGGCTTGTTCTGGACTTCCGTTAACAACAACATCACTCATAGTGTCTGCCATTTGGAAGTATGTAACCATCCAACAAAAGTCTACAGCGTCTTGTTCGTTTGTTGCTTTCTCATGACTTTCCATATTAGTAATGATGTGTTTTGGCCAAAGTTTAACACCACCGTTTCCATATGCCAAACCGTTGATAACATTATGTCCACACCAACTGAATACATAGTCCTTTTGTGTTTCATCATCTATTTCTAATTGTTCGTCAAAGAATTCTTCACGTACTGTATTATCGCCATCGATAGTAAACACTCTATCTGTTTCACTTATTTGCCCAGCTTTATTATGTGCCGCATCAAATCCTTTAACACCGTGTACACGTTTAGCCCATGGGCATTTACTTTTTAAATCAGCCCAGTTCTTTTCAGCATTGGGTTCATCATACGAAATGTATACTACATCAAAATCGCTTACTTTATATCTATTAATCATTGACTGTCCTATAGCTTACTAACATCTCTAAATTATTTCTAGATATGAGAGATATTTGTTTTGTGTTAATGTATTCTGGTATATCGAACTCATGTTTTCCAGTTGATTGAAAATCAATTCTCTTTAACATTTTTGAATATTGCCCTTTGGGTGTAACCCAAATTGTTTTCTTATCAGGAAGACTACCTTTAGATTCTAGTTTTAATTTCCTAGTATCCACGTTAAATTCAAAATTAAATAAACGTTTAGGATTGTACTCATTGATAAGATGAACACGGTTGGAAGATGACATAGCATCTTTACTAATATTTATTAATTGAGGAGGACTCTGACTACAGTCTACCATCCATGCTTTTAAGCTACCCTCAGATAGTTCTACATACCTTTCTTTGCTTACTCTAATAAACTTCTCATCTTTCATATCCTCAGATTCACGAGGACTTAATAAAAGTATTTGTCCAAAGTCGTTATGGTAAACCCTATGCTGACTAGCATTAGTAGTAGGGGTAACGTCCATACTAAACAGTTGATCAACTAGGGACTGTACATCTTCTTGTTTCATTTTGCTAGTTCCTCTAATCGGTTAATATGGTCATCTGTAAGCCACTTCTTAACGTGATAATGTAATGGCTTTGTTTGTAAGTAATTGTTAATAAAGCATCTGCCTTCTTCGTCCCAACTATCCATTAAGTATTCTGTCCAATCTAAGTCTTGTACTTTATAATCTAATAGTCCTTGACATTTACTTTTTAAGTGTACAAAAGTAAAACTAGGAATAGGTTTAACTTTATCTTTCCATTCTAATAATCTAATAGCAAGTCCATAAACTTCATCTGTAGCAGGCCAACGTACTTTATTGTGTCTAATATATTCCCAACTATAGTCGTCCCAATTTTTAAATATGTCTTCACATAAATTAAAAAACTTTCTTGCTTCTTTACTTTGTCTAAAATAAGTTAAGGCCGCGTATCCTCTGTATAAATTATTTCTATCAAACTGTTTACTATAATAACTTACATCTGCTTTATGTCCTTTAAACGTAATAGGATTGTTACACATTTGTACAGGAAAGCGTCTAGCTAATATATTCCACCAGTCGCTGTGATCGTGTGTAAACAACATATCAGCATCTAAACAAATTGTTTCTTTGTAAGGTGTCATATGATATGCTTTCCACCAGTTATGTAATTTCCAGTTATGAGGTAATGCTTCGTCTGTCCAAGGAATAGTAACTACTTCATCAAATACTTCTTTGTAGTTTTCTGGCAAACGTTTTTGATCTTCTTCTGTCATACCAACTGCTAGGTATGGTGCTTCTGTTTGACTTGCTTTTAAACTTAAAGCTAAAGCATAAGCCATTCGAGGATAGTCACCAAACTTCTCGCTGTATTGTGCTATTGTAAAAAAGCCTCGCTGTCTTTTATATTCTCTAGCCATAAAGTTCTACAAACCTATCGTAATATTTTTCTATTTCAAATTTATTCAGTAAATGAACATTTGTATCTTTTAATCTTACAGGACCTTCGCCTGTGTTAAGTGTTATACTTCCTTTGTTTACTTCTATAATTGATTCAGGAGCATAGCTATTAATTTGTCTTGTAGGTAACGGTTTCATCCATCCATCAGTATGTCCGTTTACAATATGTGATGCTATAGCGGCCGTTAAATCATTTCTATAAAATGTATAAGGACTGTTATACGTTGTAGTATAAAAGTCATTGTTTTCTTTTATTTCTTTTGCTACTGTAAACCATTGTTCTGTTTCTTCACACTTTCTAAAGTAACATACAGTAAACCAATGTATATTTGGGTAACCATCTGTAATAACTTGTTCGTAAATATGTTCTTGATGTTTAGCAGGAGTTCTGCTTGTTGTGTTCATTAGCATAGGTTCTACATTTTCCCATACATTGTTTAATAATGAATTTTGTATTAAGTAGTCGCTATCTATTAATATAGTTTCGTCATATGGTGTTAAGTCGTATGCTAATAGTCTATCTAAGTTATACCAAGTTATGTCTTGTCGTTTACCTTCAACGTAAACGCCTCTACCATTAACAATTTCTATATCATTTAAGAATATTACTTTATCCCAAACGTCACTAGTGTTGTCTTTATAATCTTCTTCAAATGTAATTAAGGAAATAGGAACATTAAGATAATGCTTGGCCATTAGCCCAGCCACCTCTGCCTGCTTTATATAATTAAACTGTTCGTTATTTTTGGCAAATATTAATAGGCCTTTAGTCGTCATAAGTTAATATCTCTTCTACACTTCTTGCTGTTACTATTTTATTTTGTTCTGCTATAGCACGATTTTGTTCTTGAACGTAAGTATCTAATATAAGTTTCATAAAACTTTTAACTTCTATTTCGATTGGATTATTGTTTCTGTCGTCTATGACAGCTTTTTCGTAACCTTTACGTTCGAGTAAATCTAATAAGTTTAGTAGTGTAGGATTGATATTAAACATACCACCGTTATGCCCGATAGTAAGTCTTTCGTCTTTTAACTCTTTAAGTAATTCTAATTGACGATTTTGGACTTGTCTGTAATTTGCTTGTTTGAATAGATCTGTTGTTTCTTGAGTCATCGATTTCCTTCTTCTATAAACTAAAAATAGCGAGTTGTGATTTAACACATACACTCGCTATTATATAGTCTTTGGATTAGGGTGTCAAGTATTTTTTATTAGAATGATTCCGTAGTAGCAAACCCAGGTGTAGCAATAGTGTACACACTTGATTTTCTTACTGTAAAGTCAGCCTTTGTACCCGATTCAACTGTATCAACAGCACTTGGTGCCGTTGGAGTATGTTGATCGTCTAAAGTAATTTGGAAAGTAACAACCGCTCCACTTACTTTAGCTTGAACTAAAACATCGTTGGCACTATAAGCACCTGAACCAATGTTAGTTCCTTCAAAAATTGTTTGGTAAGATCCATTTAAATCATAAAATCCAACCGTTGTACTTGGTGTTCCGCCTGAACCTGTTCTTGTAGTTCCAGTATAACCCATTTTGATAGTTCCTATTGAAGTATCAAAAATAGCGTCCCAGTTCTGTGACTGTGTAGTTGTAGCTGTTGGTTGGTCCAAAGTAATATGGAGTTCACCACCAGTATTAAAAAAGTATCTAGCCGCGGCCGCATCAGCAAATGTAACTGTTACATCTGTATTAATAGCCGCCGTGCCTACTTCACCACCCCAAGCACTACCTCTTGTTGAAGTGTGTTGTGATGCTAATGTAGTTTGTTGACCTGAGTCAACGTTTTGGTAATTTGTATCAATGTTAGTGATTGCTGTACTTAAATCGTATGAGTACGAAGCACCACCAATTGTTTGTGATCCGTCAAAAGCGTGGATCGTTCCTGAACTTGCTGGATACCCTGTATCAGAAGCACCAGGAATAGCTACTGTAGTACCTTGGTGGTTTGCCGCATTGTTAACAGCGCCTAATAATGCTGTCCAATGTGCCGCTGTAATCTGGTCCGTAGACGAAACTGTAGACAAGTCTGTTTGTCCATATCCCTTACTGCCAGATCCTGCACCAATTACTCCATTTACGGTGCTTACAAAAGAATTGTAATCACTCGCTGTAATTGTATTACTCGATGAATATGCCATTTTTTATTTCCCTTAATCCGTTTTAATAATTAATAATTCATTAATTAGCTTACACTAATTAATTATCACAAAAGCTTCAACAGTACCCACATTATGAGTATTTTTGTCTTTCAACGCTCTGCCTATACAATTGAAATAGTTTGCTTCGCCTTCGAGTGCGGATCTAGCTATTCCATTACCAGCACTTACAAGTCTGTCACCTTTAGTAACTTTACCTGTAACTCTGACTGGAACTCTTCCACTTACTGCTACAGCAGGATGACTGGCGTTGCTTCCTGCTTTAGAATTCATTAAGTAAGCTGGTCTTGTTGAAACAACACCAAACACTTTGTTACTTAATTCATCGTTAACTTTTGTAATTTCTTCTGCTCCACCTAAAGCAACAATAGTACCTGGTTCAATATGACTGTCAGCCGCAAATCTCTCTGCCAAGTCAGCGTATTGTGCCGATGTACTTTGCCCTTCAAATGTTGTAGCAAATACTTGATTAAACTTTTTACTTGTACTACCTAAGTCTCTAGTGTTGTTAGCGTCTGGTACCAAGTCACCTTGTATACTAGCACTACCATCTCTTAATACAGCACTACCACTAGCTGATAATTGAGCGTCTACATATTGTTTAGTCGCCGCTCCAAGTGTATTTGTTGGATCACCTGCTAAAACTAATTTAGCTGTAGCACCATCAAATGTTGCTACTGTAGTTGGTGTTCCACCATCGTTAACTTGAATAATTAAGTCGCCGTCTGATGTTTGATTAGCTATTGTTACGTCACTTCCTGATACTGAAATTTTAGCATCACTGTCAGCACCAACTGTAAGACCTGTATCATTTGATATACCTAATGTTCCTGAAGTAGTATCATTAGTGTTTGATCTTAAGTAATTTGCCGCCGCTACGCCACCTAAAGCATCTGAGTCTTCAGCTGTTCCATGGAACTTTGCTGTACCCAATGTGGAGTTAACATTGTAACCTTGCTTAATAGTAGCAAAGCCTGATATTGAACTGTTAGGTGTAAACGTTGAGTCTTTTGAAATTATAGCAACAATAGTGTCACTTACATACATTTGAACTACAACGTGATCCGTAGCACCTGTATCTGTGACTGTAGTAATAACTGGACCAGATTGTCCAGAGCCTTGTGTAAACGCTGGACCAATTAGTGTCCATCCGCTACCATTGTAAACTTTTAACTGAGTGTTTGTAGTGTCCCACCACAAGTCACCAGTTACACCACTTGCTGGTGTAGAACCAGAAGCAGTTGAACTTGAAACTGTTTTAAATGTAGCACCAGTATAAACTTTAAGTAAACTGTTGGTGCTATCCCACCATAACTGCCCTGCTAAAGGACTGCTTGGTGCTGATGTATTAGAGAAATTCTCTAGTAATTTTACGAAGTTCTCATTTAATAGCTCGCCGTAACCACTATAGTTCTTACCAATCATTATTAGATCAGTTGTATTATCTATAGTACCGTCACTGACAGTAGCTAGTAAGGCTCCGCTTGTTTTGTTAACTGTATATGCCATTTATGTACTCCACACTAGTATTTATTATCGTAAGCATTAATTTACGCTAGACAGATTAGTTAAAGTTTGAATTCTTACAGTATATTCGATCTCAATTAAGCGATTTAAGGACTTTTGTACGGGGTGAAATACCACATGAGTTAATAATTTTCCTGTATTAACTGTTCCAACCCAACTTTTTAGTCCTAATTCGTCAAATACATAAGTTCCATCAAAGTTATTAGTATTATCAAATGCTGATTGATCTGATGGTTCGCCGTAATCTAATAGACAGCTAACAACAATATCTGTATAAACAGTACCCTCCACGTGGGTAGTTGTAATCTTATTTCTGTTAGAGTCATTATTTAAAGCTGATAATGTATCTACTACTTTGTAATATGTTTGGTTATAAAGACTGCTATTTGTACCGCTGTTATTAGCAGGTTTATATGTAATTACTCCAGTAGGATCAACACTAGTACCGCCGTTTCCTAAAGCTAATTCATGAATAAATCCTGTTGTCTTATTTGATAAAGACAATGCTAATGCTTCACTCATATTTTCAAAGTGTATAGCATTACGTTTATTCACAAATTCTTCGCCTGTTTCAGGGTCAAATATACGAATATGGCCCTCAACATTCACGTTACCTGTGTCGTCTGGTTTTTTATTGATCTCTTTTTCTGTGTTCATATCTTTACTATCTTCTTTTGCTTTATTCATATATTTAGCTCTTTATATAAGTTGGTTTTTCTATTAAGAACTTTGCTTGTAAAGTATTTGAATTTTGTAGGCCAAGTCCGTCACTAGGATTTCCACCTGATACTTTATACCAAGTTTTGTCATGTGCTGACGGTATTTCTTGTCTTCCACTCATATCTACTACTTTACTTCCTTTAGAGTGAGTTGCTAGTACACCTGTTCCTCTAGTTCCTCTTCTAAGTCTTGATAATTTCTTAGTAGTAAGGTCTAGTTCCAAGTATTCAATCCTCTCACCATTTATATACACTACACCAGGTATAGCTTTATCTATATCTGGCACTGGTAATCTATCTGGATCAGAAACTGTAATCTCTGAATCAGTAGATTTTAGTTCTGCTCCTAGTTCGGTTGTATTATCTTTTGCTAATCTGTAATAATAATTTTTATCAAATAAATCTTTAAATATTCTAAATCCTAAAGCTGGTTTAATAATTTCTTCTGTAAACTGAGTTATTATTGTAATATCACTAGCATTCAATGTCTCAGAAAAAACTAATTTGCCACCTTCAAGTTTATAGTCTTGGTTTGGTAACATTTTAACACCGTTCTTAGTAACCCATAAGTATGAAACATCTACTGGTGTTGTGAAAACATTAAATTCTGCTATGTTAACAACACTGGCCGTTACAGCATCAAAGCTAACTGTTTCATATCCTCTAACGTCAAATCCAATATTAGTTGTAATAGCATTACTACTTCCACCTTTAAATGTTTCAGTTGTCATTTTTAAGTTATCATGATTATTAAATGTAGTAACACAAACGGAATCATTACCTGTCCAAGTTCCGCCTGTTATTGTAAGCGAAGTTGCTGATGATAAAATATATTCAGCATTTGTAACATCTGCTACATCAATTTTAGAATTAGCCGGAGGTGCCTCATCTAACTTAACAGCTTTTATTGTACTATCAGATCCTTCAACAATACTATAGTTTGTAGTTTGTACACCATTAATATAAACTCTAGTATTTGCTTTTACTAAAGTAGAATGGTCTATGTCTGCTGTTGTAGTTAAGTCATATGTCGCTGTACTTGAATCATTTGTTAAGTATGTAAACACTGGTGGACGTAATCTTTGTCCGTTAAGTTCAACAATAATTTTATCTACTCTTGCTAGGTCGGTGTCTGATCCATCAGCTAATGTAAATGTTCTTGTGCTATCATTAACAGTATATTCGTCAACAGTAACTTTACTATATGTTCTTGTTGAACTTTCAGGAACATCAAAAGCATGGAAGTGAACAAGGTCACCGTTACCTAAAGATGCTACTGCCGGTGTCCAAGTTGTTGTAGTTCCACCATCACTGCTTGATAATGTTCCTGCTGTTGCATGACCACCGTTAACTATAATAAATGTTTGTTTGTTTTCTACAAGACTATAAGAAACAGGTAATACTACTTCTGTTTCTCCACCACTTGCTCTAAATTCATAATCTAATAATAGTTTGTCACCTGTAACACCAAAAGCTGTTATAGAAATAATTTCGTTATTAGCTGGTGCTGTGTTAAGTCTAATAACACCATCTGCCCAAAGTACAGTATAATTACTTGCTGATATTCTACCTGATGTTTTCGAGTACACAAAAAGCTCTTGTACAGATGAGTGGAATAGATCTGGACTTAATCCAGTAGTGGATACATTACCAAATTTAAATACTTTATTTGATCCGTCACCTTTGTAATTAATAACACTTATAGGCATACCTAAAGCACCGTCGCCATCAGCATCTCTACTCGATGCTGTGAATACGTTAATGTTTAGTGTATCAAATACTCTGCCTGGTACAAACTCTTCTGGAGCGTGAGAACTGTAAGCATCAACAAATTTGCTACTACCATCAACAATAATATCTTCTGGTCTTAGTCCTAATTGTGTATCATCAAACTTACTTTGCATATCTAAGTCAATGTTTTTATTGCTTAATACAAATCTTCCATCTTTGTCTACTTCAAAGTTATCAAACTCTTGTGAGTCAAATCCACCTTTGTCCATTCCTGGATTAGCTGTAAACAATGGACCTTCAACTTTAGTTCCTGGGTAAGTTATACCTTTAAATATTTGTCCTAAGTCTTTTCCGTCTTGTCCAGCTTTTGGAATATAGTATGCCATAGTTCTATCCATAGCATTGTTAAATGTAGCATCTTCTTTAACAGTTAATTTAGTACTGTCAAATGTTGTTCCTGAAGTAAAGGCTTCATTAACTGTGTATGCTTCGCCGTTATGTTGAATTATATCTGCTGTTGTATATTCAGTACTAGCTTTCCATTCTTTAACTGATGAACTGTATCTAATTCTATCAAACTTAATAGTTTCTTTAATTTTTCTAGTTTGCTCGTTTTTCATTTGAGCATGAAGTATACCATCTAACGTTGGACTACCACCGTCTACTGTTATTGTTGGTGCTTTTAAGTAGCCACTTCCTTTGTTTGTCATTGTTACTTCATTAATATGATTGTCAATAATATCACAAGTAGCTGTCGCTGTAATACCACCTGTAACTAAAGTACCGTCTGGATTCTTAGGTGCTTCAATAGTAATAGTAGGTGCTGTTTGATATCCGAAACCCCATTTACTAATAGTTAAGTCGTCAATATAGTAACTGTGATTTTCTTTCCACATTTTATATTGATTACTGTTGTTGATGTTTGTAATATCATGACTTTGTTCTTTGTTAGGCGACCTAAATGTTTTAGTAACTTTATCATAACTACTTGGTAAGTCAAAGTCAGTAGTGTCACCTTCGTAAGTTTCTAGTTTATTATAACCTAATACATATTCTCTAACATTAGAGTGATAAGGTTTTACTTCGTTAATATATTCTTTAACAAACTCTTGGTTGTCTCTTTGGTAAGTTGGAAACTGATCTAATGCTCTTAATTTATGTTTAACATTTACAAAACTAGTTTTGAATATCCAATCAACATAAGGTTGTTCTTGTAAAGCAAATCTTAATAGAACAAACATTAATTTATTGTGTTCATCTTCTAGTGGGCCAACTAGTATTTGTTCCTTAACTGTTTCAACAATTCTTCTTGTTTCAATTTGTGGTTCTAAGTCAAGTAAATTAAAGTCGTAACCATCAGCATCATAACCTAAGTTAGAAGTAATGTAATCGTATACAGAAGTATCAAATTCTATTGTACCGCCTTTTTGTCCTATAAGGTCGTACTGGGTATCTTTCTTACAATATAGTGACCATTGAGTACCTGTTGTAATTTTAATAATACTGCCATCAATCATTTCAGTTTTGTAAACATCATTGAAGTTATCAAATCTATAATCAATATTTGTATCAACTGAATATCCTGTATCGTACCAATCTATAAGTTTCCAAAACTTTTTAGTATCGTAACTTTGTGATCTAGTTCTTAACCAAGTTCTGTCGCCTTGTAATGTGTGTATGCTCCAACGACCGTTAATATCTGAATCTGTTTCAACTAGTACTTTATATCCCGGATCGTGTAATGCTTCTCTAACATAACCTAGTTCAGTAAATGTTAAAACTTTTTCATCATATAATCCTGATGTTGATTTTGGTAACGGCTCTTCGCTGTTTAACAATGTAAAGTCTAAGTTGTCTGATATGTTATATTTCTTAATAACATTGTTAACATAAGATGTATATTCTTTCATAGCAAGATATCTATTCATGAATACACTTTGTCTTGGTCTAATTTTAATTCCGTATCTGTCTCCAGCACTTAATTTAATGTCTGGAACTTTATTACCTTCTGAGTCAGCACCTGCTAAACTATCTTTAATTTTTTCAAACAGTTCACTTGGTATAGCACTCTTAGGATTGTTTTCTTGTACTAATGACCACTCTGTGTGTAATGATTTATCATTTGGTTTTCTATCGTAATCAACAGCTAATACAACATTGTCAGCTTCTAAATACTGATCACAATTTGCTAATGCTATTGAATTTTTGCCTGTAAACATAGCAAATGATTTTTTATTTGTTATAGGGTCTACAATTAAATTATAAATCTCACCTACACTTAAATTTTTACTAGGGTGTGCTTCAACTATTGAAGTTGCCCAGAAATAGTATTTGGTTTGTAATTGTTTTGTAACATCATTTATACTTGTTATTTCTACATAAGCACTATCGCCATACTTTGCTGTTCCGCCTGTGTATGAGCTAGGCTTAACTGATGATTCAACCCATTGACAAATTTGTATCTTACTACCTGGGAATACTCCTCCCCAGAACGTACTCTTGTAATCGTCATTGCCTTGTTCGTATTGTATAAATTTAACTTTACTTAAATCCCACCAAATTTGTCCTACCCTTGTAGGTTGCCAATAGTTACTACCATCGTTAACACTCTGAGTTCCATCTGTATAATTGTAGATAGCAGGATCAAATGATGTTTTAAAATCTATTTCTTGTTCAGCTTCGCCTATAATTTTTCCTTTTAACGGATCAATATAATCTAAGTAAGTTAATATTTTATTTGTAGCGTTATTGTATAAGAATACTTTGTTAATTCTATCTACGTCAACTAGTGTTTCTTCTTTTTCGTCGATAGCAAATAGCTCGCCTGTTTTATTATAATGAATTACTCTACCAGTATCAGTTGTTCCAAATGAATGATCGTCTGACGGAGAACCTACAAACACACTATCTTTACAAATAGCTATAGAATAACCAAATTGGTCGTTAACATCTAAGCTACTTGTATATAAACTGTCTGCTTCTACATATCCTGATGCTAGTTTTTGGAATATATGAACACTACCTGTAAAAGTTTTTTCAGAAGTAAATCTTGTAGCATTTCCATCTAGCTCTGTTTTCTTAGCATCAAAGTTTGTTCGTACAGTTGTTGATCCTGTAGGACAGCCAACTACTACTTGTTTACCTTCTCTACTAATTTCAATAACTTCACCAAATTTAAAGTTAGAAGAATCTTTGTTTAATTCTATTTTTTTAGAACCTGCAAAAGCGTGTAGGTTTAAGTCTTTGTGTAAGCTACCTGTTTGATCACCTGTTATGTGAATACTTCCTTTACGAGGATTAGAAGATGTTATTGTTAAAACACCATTACTACCTGTTGCTGTGATACCAGGAATATTCTTATCGTTAATATCTTTTATAATTTCGTCTAAGTCAGTACCTGTTGCTGTAACTCTGTAACCATTTATGTACATTGATTGGCCAGTTGTATAAGACCCTATTGTTCTTGTAAGGTAGTTTACATTATTTTCCCATTTTTCTGTACGTTCAAATATTTCTATTATACCTGAGTTTTCGTTAAGTCCTTCCTTTTCAGGAACGCCAACAAATATTGATCCAGCTTCTTCGTCAATTCTAACAGCACTTGAACCAAAGTTTCCTTCAGCCTGTGGCCAGTTAGGTGCTAAACTATGTAGTGGTAAAAAGTTCTCAGTCCAAACTGTTATCTCGTCACCTTTAGCTGGTGCTGTAGTAAACGATATAGTAGAAGTGCCGTCAACTTTAGCGTAGTTAATTGTGCTATCATCATTTTCTCTACCTACTAATACTCCGTTTTGATATACATTGTTGTTTACCATTCCAATGTCACTTGTTGTTACTTGGAAGTCTTTAGTAGTTCCATCACCAGTAAATGCTTCATAGTGTCTTGCATATACTTCAACACTTCCCATTCTTGTAACAGAATCAGCACCTACTACACTTTCATTTGGATTTCCAATTACAATGTATTTTCCACAAGCATCAATATCTAATGAATTACCAAAGCCGGCTATTGTGCCTGTTATTGAATGATTCATTACCCAGCCATGTACATCACTAACACTAATTGATTTTCCTACAGCTGGTGCTACAGTAAACGTAATAGTTCTAGTTGTACCATTGTATGAATAATCTCTGTTAGCTATCATGTCAACACCTTGTATTCTAACATACAATTCTTCTGCTTTATTAAGATGGCGATATGAGGCATCTAATATAAATGATGTTGTACTTCCATCACCAATAAATTCTTGTTGTAATGATTCTGCGTTTGTGCCTTGAGCTCTATGGTAAACAAATACTTTTTTGTCGCCTGGAGCTGAAACTATACACCATTGTCCGTTAGCACTCATTTTAACTTTAGTACCAAATTTAGCCGATGATGTTAATCCTGTCGGTTGATCTAATGTTCCTGCTAAGAAGCTACCACCTTTTGTATCTCTATAATAAAATAAAACAGCACCTTTACCGCTATTAGTATTAGGAGCACCTACAGCCACCCATCTTGTAGTGTCTGACCATTCTTCGTATTTTAATTGTCCTGTAGTTCTAGGTTCGTATATTCCTGTAGAAACACTTTTACCTAATTCACTTATGTTTGTTGCTGAACTTTGTATAACACCAAATTGTACTAAATCTTTTGGTTGTGGTGTGTATACATGAAACTTATTAAGTTCTGGCTGACCAACTACTAACCATTGTCCGTTATATTCAGAACACATAGCATCACCGAATCGTTCCCCTTGAACAGGTGCCAATGGTGCTAATGTTTGTTGTTGATCATATGATGTGTTTCTTTTAACTACATACCATCTTTTATCTTCGTCTTCGTCGACATAAAACTTGTCATTTAGTTGCCAGCCTAATTTAGGCTTACTAACATCTTCTGTATTTCTGTATCTAATACTAATAAATTTTAATATTGAAGCATCGCCGGCCTCTGTTGCTACTTCTTTAGTACCGTCTGTAGTAAACGAGTTTACATTTGGTACTGTTTTTACAACATATACACCATCACGTTTAGTACTATAATTTTTAATTGCTACAATATCGCCAACACTTAATGAATGTGTATCACTAGTAGTCCAAGTATATGTACTTCCGTCTTGTCCGCCATCACAGTTTATAACACGTTCACCTGTTGAATCTAAATACTTCATATCCCATTCGTCGTCAAGGTCTTCAGCTACCCATAAAGTGTAGCCTACTTTCATGTCTTTAACCATTGGCGATAACGTTGCCGCATCAGAGCCATAAAATAACGTAGCGTCAGCGTCTATTAATTTAGGATATCCAGCATTTGGATATAAATTATCGTAAAATGTTTTTTCATTGTGTCCTTGTACAAAACTTTTTCTTGTAGGAACCCAGTCATATGTAACATCACTAGGTGCTTTAAATAATTCGTCTGTAGTAAATTCAGTTTTACTTTCTATAGATGTTTTATCTTGTGTAGAGTTAACTGTTTTTATTACTTGAGGATTGTCTTTAAATCCTTCCTCGTCTAATTTAATTTCAACTCTAGAGTTAACATCAACAGCACCGTACTCAGCTTGTCTAATAGCCCATTCTTCATAGAAAGAAATATCACTACTAATCTGATCAAACTTACTTCTAACAAGTTTGTCAACAGCATTCTTTGTACCTTTTTCTTGTAGCATACCTTGATAAAATTTAACCTGTGAAACATCATCAAGTCCTATTTTATTAAAGTAACTTCTGTTCTGATAACCAATAGAACCTTTGCCGTACTTGTCAGTTTCACTTTCTAAATTAACAGCATTAACATCGTAGAAGCTTTCAAAGTTTCTGCCTAACGTATCAAAGTTAGGAAGTAGTCCTATCTTAAATGAATCTGTTTGTGTCCAGTGTTCGTATACAAAAAGGTTTCCACTTGTATGATTAGATACTGATGTATAATATGATCCTTTGTAAGTAACAATGTCTCCTCTAACGTAATCATTGTTTGCTAACCAACCAGGAACATCACCGTCATTGTAAATAAATCCTTGTGCTGTTAAACTTCCGTCCCAGCCACCTGTTTTAAATCCAACAAGTCTAATTCTAAACTGTCTGTTACCTAAGCTAGGTTGATAAATGATATCGTTAAATCGTGTTATGTTATTAAAAACTAAAGCGTGTTCGTATTCAACAAGTTTAGTATTAACAAAGTATATTCCACCATTGTCAGAATTTGGATAAAGTTCAAACTCGCCATCTTGTCTGCTCATCTTATAAGTGCCAGGACGCATCGGCTCGTAGTTTTGATTTAATACGTTTGTTCTTGCTTGACTATTTGATAAAGCGTCAGCAATACCAACATTTGTTAAACATCTAATTCTATTAGCACTTGGACTTATAGTAATAACTGATCCTTGCAACCAACCTTGTCTTGACCAATGTAAAAATTCCTTAACACTCATTAACCAGTTTGCTACAATTTTCTGTGAACCAAAATCTTCCATTCGGTTATCAAAGTCATAACCTTGTTTTGTTAACCAACGTTGATAAGCAAAGAAAAAGTCAGCGACATCTTGCTTGTTAGTAAACGTATGTCCGTATGGTATTTCTACTACTTTTGTGTCGTCATATTCTTCGTATTCTGTAACACGATCCTGACCAACATCATGAATTTTAAAGTTGCCATTTTTAATTGGAACGTATGTTTTAAACTTTGGATTGTTTAAGTCGTAACCATATACAGTAAACCCTGATGTATTAAGTTGTACAATAACACCACTATAAGGTAATGACTTAATTGGTCCTGTCTTATGAAGATGAATACTGTAATCCTCATCGGGAATATAAACTGAATTACTTGTACTTGTAGGTGATACTTGTTCAGCTAATACTTTAATTAACTTTTTATCTGTATACCCTTGTATCTTATGTACAAGTTTAATGTCTAATGTTTTTAAAACGTTTTGTAAGTTTGTAGTAACATTAATATTTTGCCAACGTAAGTATTCAGCAACAAAGTTACCACAGCCTTCGTGTCTGTCAGTTGGTATATCAACTTTTAAATCTTTAGGTTGTTGTCTTTGGTTTGTAGACAACATTACAATTTGGTCAATTAATTTATTTCTAACCATTTGACTCTTATTGAATAGTTGACTAAAATACTCTGACGGTCTAATTAAACTGAATAAGTGTTGTAAACTAAATGAGTAACTACTTGAATTTCTCCAGGCCATTTCAGCTGGACTACCATCGCCAAACTTCCATGAATGACTTGGTGACAAGTCTTCTGAGTTTTTTGTAATAACATCAATTGGTGATTTAATTTCGCCATGTTCAGTAACAGGCATCATAGAGTAAATATCTACTCTAGCATATTTTTCCTCTACTGTATATTCTGTAGTACTAGTATACCTATGTCCCTTTTCTACATCGTCCCATAGTACTTTATTGCCTGAGGTGTAAGGTGCTACGCCGTAACGGTCTTCCCACCAGCTTGGTTTTTCTGTCCAACCAAACATTTCCCAAGCCCTAGTGTGTGGGCTATATGTTTCGTAGTAGTGTAAATATAAACCTTTCCAGCCACCTTGTGGTAACAAGTTACCTTCTATTTTGTCTACAAAGTTTTTGTAATTCCATGTAAAAGAGTTATTAGCATTAAACGTTGTATTTTCTGTATACGGTATTCTATGTCTAGTACACCATCTTAAAAATTCATCTTCTAGTACTTGATTTACTTCAGCTACACTAAAGTTTGTTGTTCTCCAACGACTAGGTAAATGTGTTTTAATATCAAATACATTTTCTTCGTATGCTGTTTTACAGTTGTTATAAATTCTTTTTTCTAATTCTAATATAATAGCATCTCTAGTATCACCGTATGCTATTGTTCTACTGCCATCGTGTCCTACAATAACATTTTGAGTTACAGCATAAGTGTCATCACTTACAATCTCTGGTTTATACTTTGGATACAAACCTAGTTTAGTAGGAGTAGCAGGCACATAGTTTCCTAGTGTATTTGAGTAGTCTACTATTTTTAATGTGTCACCAATTGCTATTGCTTTACTAATTCTAACGTTTGAGCTATCAGTTTCAAATGTATATTCACTGCCGTGGTATAATTGTACATTGTTTAAGTAAACTAAAACTGCTCTATTACTAGAAACAGAATTGTTATGTACAGATATAATCTCGTAAGTTTTATCTCTATCATCTGTTATAGTATACGATGTTTCTGTAGCGTCAGCACCATATGGAACCATGTCTGATGTGTAAAAAGGAAACGTTGAACTCTTGTTAGAGTTTAAGTTTACCATAATTTTATCAACTGTGTCTTCTATTTCAGTTAAGTCTAACCCGTCCATTGTTTCTAAAGCACTTACAAATTTTGATTTGAATTTTTCGTATTCAATATTACTGTGTCTTAATGCTTCAACAAAATTTAATTCACCGTATTGGTTTAACAACATAGGTAAAATTAATGGTGAACTGTGTTGTAAAATTAGTCCTTCTGTTTTCTTATAATCTTCTAAGTCTCTAAGATTGTTACTTCCTTGTAACGACCCTGTAAAGTATTTGTTAGTTTCTACTAAAGCAGAAATGTGGTTCTGTAATTGTCCTAAAGTAATATCAGTAAACTTGTCGTTGTATCCATTACTTTCTAAGTTTTTAGGAATAGTATAAAATGCTTTTTTACTAACTGTCTTACTAATAAACTTAATAACAATACTATCAGATACAGCTAATGTGTCGTTTATTTTACAAACATCTAAACCTTCTATAACCTCAATGGAAAAGTTTGTTGTTCTTTTATTGTTAATGTAAACAAATACGTTAGGCAAAGCATTTGTTGAAGCTTCAACAGGAGCACCTATGTTATAGCTTTTAATTTTAGTATCTTTAACAGTATATTCAACTTGTTGGAATTGTCTACTTTTGCTAATACTTTTTGTCCAACCATTACTGTATGAAACTGTTTGATCGTATGGGTCATGTATTTTAACAAAGCCTGTTGCTGTTGCTTGAGAACCAACTCCAGATTCTTGTTTATAGTTAAATGTTCCGTTTCCGTAAATGTTATCAAATTGGATATCACCTACGTTATTAAATGTTCTATATTTGAGAGGAAATCCTAGTATGGTATCGTCCCTGCCAGAACCAACTGAATACTTAAATAATTCGTTTCCTAAAAAGTCACTTGATGGATAAGTTGCTTCTGTGTTAAAGCTAATACCTTCGCTATCAAATAACTTGTAATTAGGTGATTGGTTTACTGTTGTTTTCTTCTGTGCTAGAATCCATTCAGTACCATTCCACCAAAAACTTTTTCCTTTGCCTGAATCACCTTTAGAAATATAAATGCTATCGTTAGTACTAATAACAGTTCCTGAATCTTTTAATACTAATGTGTCTGCTGTCGAGTCAGCATCAATGTCTTCATAACTTACTTCCCAAATAGTTTTTCTAGTTTGTAAGTCAGCGTCTTTTGTAAAGACTACTTTAGTACCCACTGACAAGTTTGTTTTATCAACAAAGTAACCATATGATCCGTTAATAGTTGTTAAAGCATCTTTCTCTATTTCGTCTACAAGATCAACACCTGTTATTCCTTTAACACCATGGTTATATAATTCTATTCCTGAATCAAATTGTATGATAGGTCTAGTAGCTCTATTAAGTTCGTCTACGACAATAGTTGTTTTATTATACTTTGCTGTATTTGAAATAACGTCTTTATGGAACCATCTGTTAGATCTACTCCAAGCATTGTAATCGTTTGATCCTCTTGTTATAGTAATATAATCTTTTGTGTCTAAGTCAACTTCTGGTGTTGTTAATGTAACGTCAACTAGGTGAATTTTACTTCCTACACCCTCAACATAGAATGTATTGTTTTTATAAACAGTACTATTGATCGTACTATCAAAAGTTATTTTTAATCCGTTTGTAAAAACAACACCATTGGGTGATGTATATTGTGATTTTCCTAAAAAGTCTTCTGGCTCAATTGTTTCAGCATCAGCATCTACAATCTTAATAACACCGTATCCTTTTTTGTTATCTCCGTGTTGATAATATAATGTATCTTTGTTTGCTGTTAAGACAGGAACAATAGTAACGTAGCTTGTTTCTTGAGCTCTATAAAAAGTTCTACCAGCATACGTTGAACCTTCTACTACATTAACTCTATCATCATATGTTACAGCACTAATTTTATTAAGAACAAGTATACCATCTACTTCTGATATTTTCCAAATACCTATTCTATCTTCTTGTTTAACAGTACCATCTTCTTGAGCAAACCCTAATCTATCAAAAGGATGTTTGCTGTAGTCAGCTTTGAATGTCCAGTTGTCGTTGTCAATTACATCATTACTATCTTGTAAAAATATAACAGTTTTTCCTATCAACACTCTTTGGTCATCAATACCATTGTGTTGTTCAATTAAATCTTCTAGTCTACGTCCTTGTACATCTTTGTAAGGAATATTTGTTACAAGATTAACATCTGGTAATAGTTTAAGATTGTTTTCATAAAATGCTTGGGCGTCTAATGGCGGTACAGTAAATGTAACACCCTCTGAAGGAATATCTGCTCCTAGATTTTCTCTTCCACCGTTGTTTGTAACACCATAAATTTCTCTAGAACTTTTACTAGTTGTAATTCTTTGTTGGCCACTAATGTCTCCTGGCTCTGTTTGTATATAAAACTCATCTAAGTGATTTGTATCAAAAGTGTAGTTACCGCCACGTGCCAAATATAGTGTAGGGTTTCTACCTTCAAGTTCTGTTATGTTGTATTCTTCTTTATCAGCATCATATACAAAGTTGTAAGTTCCTGATTGTTTTACTTCTCCTCCTGAGATCGATACTGAAGCAGGCCCGTCTTTAAGCCAGTAATAACTTCCGTAGTTTATAAGAGGATCAAAGTTTACAAAGCCAGCCCAGTTATAAAATTCTTGAGAAAATAACTTGTCGTGGTCAGTAATATCAACGCCATCATCAGCTAGTTTATGTAATAAGTCATCGTATCCAATTAAGCCTTGAACAGTACTATTACTGTCAATTGTAGAATCTTTCTTTGTTACAATGGCCGGTTCTAGATTATAACTTTTTCTATAACCTGTTGATGGCAAGTAGTTGTCTTTACTTTTAAAACTTGGTGCGTGCCTACGTCCAATAAATCCATCAACCTTCAAAAGGTTGGAACTATTCATTAATTGGTCAAGTGTAGCACTTAAGAACTTTTTGTTACGTTCTGTTTGGTATGCTTTAGGTAGAAATGAACTTGTTTTTCTTTTGGCCATTAGTATCCGGAGCCTCCGCTAGTACTTGATGACGAACTCGCCGCCTGCGAAGTAGTGTCAACAGTAGTATCTAAACTTGATATTGTACCACCTGCTTGTATTTTACTTGCTGTTATGCTGTCAATAATTTCTACATCATCAACAGTAGCACCACTAATTAATATTTCATCATAGTTACTGCGGATTTGGAATAAGCTACCAAATACTTGTGATGTGCTCTTAGGAACAATAACTACTGAATTAATTCTTGTAGCTAAAGCATTGTGTAAGAAAGCACTTAATTCTGAGAAGTAAAAAGTATCACCAAAGTCCCAGTTAGCAATAGCAAAGTAACTATTAATAGCGTCTATTAATGCTGATTTAACTTCGGAATCACTAATACCTGAACCTGTATTTTTTACAACCTTAAATGATGCTTGTAAACTAGTGTCTGCTTTACTACCAAACAAAGGTTTAAACTTTGCTGAATGGTATATTAAAGTATCTGAAATACTTTTAGAATCTTCAATTGAACTAAATGAAGTTCTTAAACTTTCTGCTGTTGGCAGAGTAGGTTTAATAACCTTTTCAGTTGAATCTAAAATCCATTCTCTATAAGAGTCTGAATATGCTTGAGTTAAAATGTACATATCAATTATATTACTTGGGCTTGGATCAATACGTCTATTGTTTGGAGCATTGTGTTTGTATTGGAATTTCAAATCATTTCTTCCAACAAATACTTTATAAGCATTTTTAACAGCTGGTAAAACATTACCAGCATTTATTTCTGTGCCTGGAGAAACAGGAAACGTTGTAATTAATGTGTTTGTGTTGTCTCTTACTAGCTCTACAAATTTATTTTCTGATACAAGATAAAATACTTGTCCTTCGTTATACAAGTTTATAACTGCTGATACTTCTTTTAATGTTTTATATTCGTGGTTAACAGTTGTATCTACTATAGGTTGATAACGTTCAATATTATCATAATCTAAGAAACGTTTAAAGAAAACAAACTTTCTATCTTTTGCTGAACCACTAGCATCATCTGTTCCAACAATTTTAGCAAACATTTCTGGGTTGTCTGTAACACTATCATTATCAGCATCGCCAAATGTTACTTTAACTTTTGTATTATCTTTATAACCATCTACTTCAGTTACCATATCAGTAATGTCTAAAGGATAGTCACGTTCTAATGGACTATGACTAGTTGGTTTGTTATTAATTTTTAAAACTGTACATCTGTCTTTAATAGTACTACCAGTTACGCTATCATAAATTTTAACTGACTTATCAAAGTAAAATCTTGTTTCTTCTCTACTAGCAAAGTAGTAATCAAGTTGTCTACTTCTCATGGTATACGTTTCGCCGTTAGTTGTAAATTGTATCATCCAACTAGCATCTAATTTAGCACCAGTTGTTGAACCAGTATTACTGTCATTGTATTCTTTATCAACAGCAAGATTGTCTGATGTAATTGTATGCCAAGTGGCTGTATTGTAATCGTATCTTAAACCAAAGTCTTTATACTCTTTAATATCATTTTTAATTGCTGTTTCTAATGCTACAGGTAAATCACTTACCCATTTAGGAAATGCTTTTTCAACTGTTGCTCCTGTTGGAACTACTTCATTAAGTGTTACAGCACCAACGCCTGTTGATTTGTAACCAGCACCCTTTGTACCAATGCCGTCATTGTCTATTAATTTTATAGATGACCAAATGTCCGAACTTGCTCCTAAATGATTTAAGTCAGTTCCAAGCATCATAGAACCGTTTTTCATAAAGTGATAACCAGTTGTTGGTAAAAACTTAATCATACTGTTAAGTGATAGGTATTGATTTAAGTTTGTGGTGTTGCTAATTTGTAACACCTCATTGTTCTCATCAATAAAGTATCCTGTACAAGTTGTCGCTGTTGCTGTAACTTGTACCCATTTAGCTGTAGTTGTAAAAACCTTTGGAGCAAACTTATCTAAATAAAAATGATACATTTCTTTACTAGCAATATTTGGTTCTAGTACTGTTTTAATTGTGTTAATGATTTCGTTATCATTTGTAAAACTAAATGTATCTTTCTTATTTGTGTACTCTTTATAAAACACACCATCATCACTAAAGATGTTTGTGCTACTAAATTTTCCTGTGTTATCTTTAACATCTAAGAATCTACTAATACCACTTGATGCTCTATTAACAGCTTTTGATTTAATAATACTTGTAAATCTTGTTAATGGATAAATGTTATAATCTTCACCATTAATCATTCTGTTTTGTGTGTAGTAAGCCTGCGGTGCTAGTTGTTTAATTCTAGCCAATGACTCGTTTCTACTTGCTGTGTTAACACCTTGTTGAAGGCTTAATGCCAACGTCATTGTTTCTTGTTGGTTGCTTCTACTAACATAGTTAAAACTTAATTGTATGTCTTGAATGTCGTTACTTTTTAAAGCGTAGGTTGACCCAGCACTTTGTCTGTAGTAACATCTAAATCTTCCTTTAGGTATATCAGCAAATACACCGTCGCCAAATACTAATTTAATTTGGTCATTAACTCTTGATTCTACTGAATATAATTTTCTGTTTGATTGACTTAAACTATTGTAGATAACATTGGAACCACTTACTGAAGGAACTTTAGTCCATTCATCTCCTATCGAACCATCATCATTGATAGCATATAGCCAAACGTCTGTGTTATTAATATTATCAAAGTCTAAATCAAATGTTAAGTTAGGCAAACCTGATGTTAATTCAAAGTCCGATTGCCCTAGCTCACCTTGTTTAAAGTAAGCAAAAAATCCTGTGTTTGTTGAAGCATTGCCTTTACCATCTGTTCTGTATAACAAGTTATATGTTGATCCTGGTGTAGGTGCTTTCTCATAAATGTAATCTTGCCCTGCTATTGTTCCGTTAACTAATTCAAATGTAAATTCACCTGAGTTAACTGAAGCATTAAATGGCAAGTAAGGTTGTGTTCCTGGTATTAAGTTAAGTTCGTATTGCTGTGTCTTAATACTACCAATAGTTTTTTCTAATGCCGGCTTACCAACTCTTTGAGCAGATGTTAGCGAAGCATTAATAATAGTATTATATTGTTCTTCATAATCAGAATTAACTGGGTCATTCCAAAAAATTGTTCTTTCACTTAGATTATTATTATTAGAATCGTAAACTTCTTCTGTTGTGCTAACACTAACAATTTTTAGTAAGCCACTAGCAGGAGTATTTCTTTTTGGCTGATAGGATAGCAAGTTAGCCAATCGTAAAATTGAATCTCGTCTTTGTGCTGTTTCTAAAAAGTTTTCTCTAGCATTTAAATCTTGTCTGTACGCTAAACTTTGACCAAAGAAAGCAATTAAGTCAATAAGAGCAATATACTCTGAGCTTTCAGTAAAGTCGTTAAAGTCCTCAGGAAATTGTTTCCTTAGGTATGATATCATTGTAGTTCTTAACGTTTCAAAGTCGTAGCTTTGAAAGTCAGCACTTTTAAATGTCTGATATACCTTCTGCCAGTTTTCGCTGACAAATAAATTTGTTTGTCTTGTACTAGTAGCCACTTGCTGATGCTCCTGTATTTTCTGATCCTGAATTATTATTGTTTAATACTGTATTATATGAAATATTCGCCGCTTCTTGATTAAATGTAAGTAACATATCTTCAACCTGGTTAGTAGGAATGTATTTAAGTGTTATAGTAACTTGAATTCCATGTTCGTATGAAGAAGGAACTACTTCCAATATTTCAAGTCTAGGATCTGATCCAGCTATAGCTGTAATATTGTCTACTATTAAACCATGGGCTTCTTCAGTAAATGGGTCAAATAACATATCCCATATTACACAACCAAAGTCGGGTCGCATAACTCTTTCACCTTTTCTAACGTTAAGATTGTTAATTAAGTCTTGTTTAACTAATCTATAGTCGGTTAAGGTAACTGAAGCAAAATCACTTCCATTAGTTGAAAATCCTTTGTATATACTCATATAAATATTTATCGTAATCATTAAGTGAGTATATAATTTGTATGTTCGATTTTAAAAATATTAACAGTTTTCAGGTAGAAACGTCAAGCTATTGTAATCTAGCTTGTCCTTTATGCCCTAGACATATAATGGGAACCAGTGTATTAACGCCTGGGCTACGCCAAAGGCACATACGATCTCCACAATGGATTAAGTTTTTAGAGAATATGGATAGCGTTGTTACTGAAAATAATCCATGTAATATGGTATTTTGTGGATGTCATGGCGATCCTTGTATGACACCCGACTGGGAAGATATTATAATTGAAACAGCAAAGCGTCCTTATATTATTGATGTAGAAACAAATGGTAGCATACAGTCAGCTGAAAGTTGGGCTAGAGTAGGCAAGGCTATGGCAGAGGGTGAAAAAAAGTACCCTGGAATGGAAAAAGTTATAACATTTAGTATTGATGGTCTAGAGGACACTAACAAATTATATAGAATTGGTGTTAAACACGATAAAGTGATGGCCAATGCTAAAGCCTATATAGATGCCGGCGGTAAAGCTCGTTGGAAATATATAGTATTCAAGCACAACGAACATCAAGTAGAAGAAGCTAGACAGTTAGCAAAAGATATGGGCTTTTGGGAATTTGATAAACACGTTTCTACTAGGAATTTTGAATACAATCATGCTGAACTTGAAAAGAAAAATAAAGAAGCATTAGCCCATTTACCTAAAGACGAAGTAATAGGCGAACGTATTAAAGTAGAAGATATGTCAGATACAATAAAAGAACTATTACCTAGCATTGAAGTTGAAACAGATATTAAGAAAGTAGCAAAGATTAGAAAAGGAATAGAGCAACAAGAGTCAGATACTAAAACAGAATTAAACATAACTGAAGAAGGAGCAAAGATTTACAAAGAAGTTGTTGAATCGTCTGACTTATCAACTATAAGTTGTGACTTTAAAGAAGATAGAATGATGTATATTGATGCTGAATTCTTACTATGGCCTTGTAACCATATCGCGGCCACTAAACAAGAAGATATGACACACTTTAATAAACTTGTAAAAGAATACGGCGAAGGTTGGAATAGTTTACAAGAGCATACTCCAGAAGAAATATTTAATCACGAATACTTTCAAAAAGTATTACCTATGACTTGGAAAGATCCTAATCACAAACTTTGTACTTACGAATGTCAAGAAATGTGTGGTGGAGGAGTTAGTCAAAAAGCCTGGCAGGCAAGTACTAATAGAGAAGAAATTTAGTTGTGGCAAAAATGCCACAGATTATTCATTAGCAAATACTGTGGTTTGTGTTACAGCTTCAACTTTAGCATCACAAGAATAAACATCTCCAACTCTTGCTACAGCTTTATCATTAGCAAAAACATTTGAACTAGCACTTACTATAGCTGTTGAATATACCGGTGGACAATGTGTATGTGCTTCGTTTAAGTCGTCAAGTCTGTGTATACCATGATCAACAACAAATACATCTGAACTTCCTGATTCTGTTAGAATAGTACCAGGCGCTACACAAACAGCATGGACTGTATTAACTGTATCTCCTGATCCTTTTGTTCTTGCTATTAATGGCATTATCTTGTATCCTCAAATCCACCGCCTTTTGAAGCGTCAGTTTCTATAAACAAAGGAGAATCTACATCACTAGGCAATGCCCAATTTCTTTTAATAGAAGTAATCTTACCAGTACTAAAACTTTTAATACATAAGTTGTTTCCTTGATTACCTCCTAAGACGTTTACTCTTCTTGTTTTTTTATTATAACCTCTAAAGAAACCTATGTGTCCAGAACCCCCGCCGTAACTAAAAATAATAATATCGTTTTTCCTAACATTGTTCCAGTTACCAACACCTATTTCAACACCATAGCCTTTCCATGCTTGACTACTAGCTGATCTCATTGAGGCTATGCCGGCTTGGTCTAATGCCCAACTAACGTAGGCCGCACACCATGGATAGCTTCCTGTAGGATTTAATCTTGTCCAAGCAACACACTTGTCAATGTGAGGTCCTCTGTTTGACGGACTTTCTGCCCACCCGCCTCCTTTAGCTTGACCTAAGTGTCCCATAAGCACACCTTCTAAATCTCCCCAAGCACCTGTTGATGTTGCTACTTTTTTATCAGCACTACCATCACCCCATTCTGCTTTGTCATTTGATCTTGGTGCTTCAGGATCTGATGGTGTAATTGATTCAGGTATATGATTAAATTGAGGAACGTCACCGTTACCAGTAACACCTTCCTCTCCGCCTGTGTAATCTGATTGTGTATATGTTACACTCTTTGATGAAATATAACTAGTTTCACCTGTGCTTATTGGTCTATAATCTTCGTTAGGAGGAGTAATATAATAAGTTTCAAATTCTGAATATGTTCCTTCGTCTTTTTTCCAATTACTTGTTGGTACTAAAACTGCCATTATTGTGCTCCTGATGTCAAGTTACCTTGAGTATATTGTAAGTTACCATTATTATCTACAAAGACACTTTGTTGTTCTGTTCCTGCTGTTGTTTTGTCAACTGTAAATGCTATAGGATCTAAATCTTCGTGTTGATCCCATGGTTCGTGTTGAGGTACTCTTGCTGTAGGTAATGCTGTATCGGCCGCTAATGGTATATCAGCTTGGTGTACTGCTGGTGGATTACTTGCTGAGTTAAGGTGTATTTGTGTAGCTTTGGTTAAAATATTTCCACCGTCTGCTTCTAAACTAATATCTGCTGTTCCGTGTATCGACGTAACACCTTTACTAACAATATTAGTAGTTCCTTGTGCTACCATTGTTTGATTTGTTTCAGCATAATTGGCAAAGAATGTTCCGCTGTTCATTGTTGTACTTTGCCCAGCATTTGTTTTTAATGTTGTACCTGCTGTTAAGTTTGTAGACATAGCCGACTGAGCAACAATTTTTCCACCTGCTCCTATGTTAACTGTTCCGCCAACACTTAGGTTAAAGTTTCTATCTGCTGTTAAGTTAAAGTCACCATGTGTATGTAAACTTATTGAGTCGCCAGCAAAGATATCTATCTTACCTGACTTTGTCATTTCAATCCAAGAAGTACCTGCCTGGTTAGCAATATAAATTAAATCCTTTTCGTCATTAATTAATACTTGAGCACCTTTACCCGAACGTAATCTTATTAAATTATTTTCACCACCTAGTTCACCGTCGTCCATTGTAAGAGAATGTCCAGGCTTTCTAGATAAAATATCTAATTCACTAGCACTCAACCCGTATGGCTGTTTCTGCCATTTTTCTAATAATTCTGAATCGTCAGCTGGATCAGGAACAGGTCTTCCTTTTGTTGACATACCAACAATTCCTTTTGGAGCCTGTCTAGCAGAACTAGAACTTGTTGTTCCTCTAATTGTATCAAACAATAATCCTTGAGCATAAAGTATCCTAGTCATTAAATTATCAAAAGCATACTTAACTTTAGACAAAGCACCCATAGTTGGAGAACTAATAGATTTAAAATTCTTTTCTAGTACAGGAAATTCTATACCAGTATTGTACCATTCTTCTTTATCCGATTCTGTGAAAGCTATTTCTTCTTTATTCATAGCAACACCACGTCCGGTTGTTGTAACGTTAACAAATGGTTTAGGTATAAAAGCAATTATGTAACCTTGAGATCTGTTACCACTAGCAAATGTAACTAAACAGTTTGTTCCAATATCTGGTTCAGATATTGTCATGCCATAACTAGAACCAGCATCATGTTCTTCTTTAGATCTTCCTGAAGTTCCTGAACGATATGATGTAACACCATAGTGAGGTAAAGCAATAGTAACATCAATCCAAGTACTTGGATCATTTCTATTAATAGCATTACCTTGATCTAATAAAGCGACCGCCACTCTGTTATTTTTTGATGGGTCACCAACTGCCATAACTTCAGCAATATATGGACCAGCTGGTAGTTCACCTGCTCTATAGGCACCGCCGGCTTGTTGGGGATCTGTTTTAAAAACGTATCTTGCCATTAGTAAGGAAATCCTCCATTATCTCGATAACCAGTTGAACTAGATTTTTGTGAATCTTTTTTCACTGAATGATCAACTACAAAAGTTGATTGCCCAGGAACTGTAGTTATTGCCT
>Ga0209404_10000475_pt1 | contig 31087 bp, 31 predicted proteins | sample TroAtlMetagenome_2_FD_187447 | JGI IMG/M metagenome (GOLD analysis project Ga0209404, IMG submission 187447) | Marine eukaryotic phytoplankton communities from Atlantic Ocean - Tropical Atlantic ANT8 Metagenome (SPAdes) (version 2) | ecosystem: Environmental > Aquatic > Marine > Oceanic...
AGGCTGAGGTCTTGGATATGGCGAGTTTAAATGGTGGCGGGCTCTTCAACGCTGAGTTCGGACATAAGACATAAGAGCAGCACAGCACCTGAAAGGACAGGTGTTGCACTCGGTTTTTTGCAGCCGCTAAGCACCATAGGCTTTTTATCGACGAGTTTCGTGCGTTTTTATGAGCCAGTTACAACTAAAGTCGGTTTATTTCCAGTTTTTGCGCGTCTGTTGAGACGCATTCATGTTTAGTTTATCTGCTTTTGGGAGTTTCGCGATGTTTGAACTGCATCCACAGCTGGACAAAGATTGCATGACGGTAGGCGATTTCCTGTTATGCAAACTGCTTTTAAGTAATGATTCTCATTACCCTTGGTTTATTCTGGTGCCCCGCAGGATGGGCGTGACCGAGGTGTTTGAACTGAACCAGGAGGACCAATGGCAGTTGCAGCAAGAGTCCGTTCACTTGTCTCAAGTCTTATATAACACCTTTAAGGCGGACAAGTTGAATGTGGCGGCACTGGGCAATATGGTCAGCCAACTGCATGTGCATCATATTGTGCGTTACCGTAATGATCCGGCCTGGCCTGCACCGGTATGGGGCAAGTTTCCGGCCACGCCTTATGACAGCTCGGCAATTCAGGCACTGCTCCAACCATTGCGTGACGCTCTTTCGCATGGGTTCAAGTTTGCGGAGTCGCCGCTATGAAAGCGCAAGAAATCGATGCGTTATTGGCACGACTGGATGAACTTGAGACGCGGGTGGCATTCCAGGATGACACTATCCAGAGTTTGAATGATGCCCTGGGGCAGCAGCAGATCGATCTGGAGCGGTTGCAGCGGACCTTGCAGTTGGTGGCCAAGCGGCAGTCGGATATGGCGGCAGCGATGCCGGGTGATACTGCGGATGATCAGCCGCCACCGCATTATTAGCGCATAGGTGGTTGGGCCTGAGTCGGGTTCGCGCGCCAGCGTTGAGCTGGCGCGCGGGACGGCGTTAGCCAATAATCTCGACCTGCTCGGCCTGCAGTCCCTTTTCGCGTTCGGCGACAACGTAGCTGACGCGCTGGCCCTCCTGCAAGAAGCGCTGGCCGTCGCCCTGAATGGCGCGAAAATGGACAAAGATGTCCGAGCCAGAGTCTCGCGAGATAAAGCCGAAGCCCTTGTTGGTATTGAACCACTTCACGGTGCCGGACTCGCGTTTCTCGCCCTTGTTGCGAGCGGCCTTGGCTGGCTTTGCAGCGGGTTTGGCGGCAGGTACGCGGTTAGCCAGCTGCGCTTTCAGTTCGCAGCCCAGTACCAGCAGGGTATGCAAGCAAACTCCGACAATGCCGAAACTGAGCGCCCATACGCCAAAGGGTGCGATGCGGTTGTCGATCAGCAGCGCGCTGAAAGGCACGCAGGCAGCAATGATCAGCAGTGCAGAGGCCAGCAAGGCAATCGCGCCGGGCAGTCCAGAGCTGGCCTGGTCGCGTTGATTGTACTGTTGCAGGTTGATCAGGCCGGTGAGCAAGGCGAGCAGGGCCAGGTGATCAATCGGGCTGTTTTCGGTCAGGAAGGGAATAACGTTGTAGAGGCCGGCAAGCAAGGCTGCCAGACCAATGGTCAGATGCAGATAACGAAGGATTTTCAAAATGTTCACCCTGAATACTTAAATGGTAGTGCTGCGAATAACGTCAATGTGGCGGCGAGCTGGTTGTTTTAGCCGCGCCGCACTCTAACCTGAATTCGCTTTGCTACCAAGGTATATCAGGGGCTGGCTGGCGGCGCCGGGGCCGCCAGCACTGGCTACTCAGCTCTCCAGCAGGCTGCGCAGCATCCAGGCGGTTTTTTCGTGGGTTTGCATGCGCTGGGTCAGCAGGTCTGCAGTGGGCTCATCGTGGCTTTCGTCGCAAACCGGGAAGATCGAGCGAGCGGTACGCACGCAGGCTTCGTGACCTTCGACCAGCAGTTTGATCATGTCCTTGGCTTCGGGTACGCCATCCTCTTCCTTGATCGAGCTCAGCTCGACAAACTGCTTGTACGTGCCGGGTGCCGGGAAGCCCAGGGTGCGGATGCGTTCGGCGATGTCGTCCACCGCCAGTGCCAGTTCGTTGTAGTGGGTTTCAAACATCAGGTGCAGGGTTTGAAACATCGGACCCTTGACGTTCCAATGGAAGTTGTGGGTCTTGAGGTAGAGGGTATAGGTGTCGGCCAGCAGGTGCGACAAGCCGTCTGCAATTTTTGCGCGATCCGTTTCATTGATGCCGATATCGATTTTCATCATGGCTCCTTGGTGGTCTTGACTCTGTGTTGATGACTCGCCTGCAACCTGGTCAGATGCCCAGGCGACGCAGGGCGATAATTGAAGCGTGTAGTTGTCAGATCGAAAAACGGTGTGTCAGTTCCGGAAGTGGCCACTATTTTGTCCGGGCTTGCCTGGTGCGGCTGGGCAAAGCCAGCGGCGCTCGCGGGCCCCAAGGTCGGCACTGGCGGTGCTTGAAATTCCCAGTCGGCGCGTGACCGCGCTTATGACTCCCAATGGTGGCGCGTTTTCGGGTATATTATGCCGTTTTTATCCGGGCGCCTGTCTCGGCGGCTCCAAAACAGTGCCGTCGGATATGTCCACTTTTGCCGATCACAGGAAGCACCACACCATGATGCGTACCCATTATTGCGGCCAGCTGAACGAAACGCTGGCGGACCAGGAAATTACTCTTTGCGGCTGGGTTCATCGCCGTCGCGATCACGGTGGGGTGATTTTCCTGGATATACGCGATCGTGAAGGCTTGGCTCAGGTGGTGTTTGACCCTGACCGTGAAGAGACCTTTGCGCTGGCCGATAGCGTGCGCAGCGAATACGTGGTGCGGATTCGCGGCAAGGTGCGTGCTCGTCCTGCCGGTGCGGTGAATCCGAATATGGCCTCGGGCGCCATCGAAGTGCTGGGTTATGAGCTGGAAGTGCTCAATCAGGCAGAAACGCCTCCCTTCCCTCTCAACGAGTACTCTGACGTGGGTGAAGAAACCCGCCTTCGTTATCGTTTCATCGATCTGCGTCGTCCGGAAATGGCAGCCAAGCTGAAGCTTCGCTCGCAGATCACCAGCAGCATTCGCCGCTATCTTGAAGAAAACGGCTTCCTTGATGTGGAAACGCCGATCCTGACCCGTGCCACTCCGGAAGGCGCGCGCGATTATCTGGTGCCCAGCCGAACTCATCCTGGCCATTTCTTCGCGCTGCCGCAGTCGCCCCAGCTGTTCAAACAGTTGCTGATGGTCTCCGGGTTTGATCGCTATTATCAGATCGCCAAGTGCTTCCGCGATGAAGACCTGCGCGCTGATCGTCAGCCCGAGTTCACGCAGATCGATATCGAAACCAGTTTCCTGGATGAAGCCGATATCATGGGGTTGACCGAAGGCATGATTCGTCAACTGTTCAAGCAAGTGCTGGACGTGGAGTTGGGCGAGTTCCCGCACATGACCTTTGCAGAGGCCATGCGTCGTTATGGCTCTGACAAACCTGATCTGCGTAACCCGTTGGAACTGGTAGACGTCGCGGATCAACTGGCTGGCGTCGAGTTCAAGGTATTCAGTGGTCCGGCAAACGATCCCAAGGGCCGAGTTGCAGCGCTTCGCGTGCCGGGCGGGGCCAGCATGCCGCGTAAACAAATTGATGACTACACCAAGTTTGTTGGCATCTACGGCGCCAAGGGCTTGGCTTACATCAAGGTCAACGAGCGCGCCAAGGGGCTTGAAGGCTTGCAGTCGCCGATCGTCAAATTCATTCCTGAAGATAACCTTGAGGTGATTCTGGATCGTGTGGGCGCGGTTGATGGCGATATCGTCTTCTTCGGTGCCGACAAGGCCAAGATCGTTTCCGAGGCGCTGGGCGCGCTGCGCATCAAGCTGGGCACCGATCTGGAGCTGCTGACCTGCGAATGGGCTCCGCTCTGGGTTGTCGACTTCCCGATGTTTGAAGAGAACGACGATGGTTCGCTATCGGCGCTGCACCACCCCTTCACGGCGCCGAAGTGCTCGCCCGAAGCGCTGCAGGCGGAACCGGCGACTGCGCTGTCGCGCGCCTATGACATGGTGCTCAACGGCACCGAGCTGGGTGGCGGCTCCATTCGTATTCACCGTAAGGAAATGCAGCAGGCAGTATTCAATATTCTGGGTATCAGCCCGGAAGAGCAGCAGGAGAAGTTTGGCTTCCTGCTCGATGCGCTCAAGTTTGGCGCGCCGCCACACGGTGGTCTGGCCTTCGGTCTCGACCGGCTGGTGATGCTGGTCACCGGTGCTCAGTCGATTCGTGAAGTGATCGCCTTCCCGAAAACCCAGAGCGCCGCGTGCGTGATGACCCAGGCGCCCGGCCTGGTCGACAACAAGGCGCTGCGGGAGCTGAGTATTCGCCTGCGCGAGCAGACCAAGGTCGAGTAATAGTTAAACCTGCCCCGTCGCTGATGGGGCAGGGCAAGGCATTCCGGATACTGGAGTCGAGGTTTATGGCCGGTCATTCCAAATGGGCCAATATCAAGCACCGCAAGGCCGCGCAGGATGCCAAGCGGGGCAAGATTTTCACCAAGCTGATTCGTGAGCTGACGGTAGCAGCCAAGGTAGGCGGCGGCAATCCGGCGGATAATCCGCGGTTGCGCACGGCAGTGGACAAGGCGCTGGCCGCCAACATGACCCGCGATACCGTTGATCGTGCCATCGCGCGCGGGGCCGGCAGCAATGACGCCGACAATATGGAAGAGCTGACCTACGAAGGTTACGGCGCTGGCGGCGTTGCTATTCTGGTGGAGGCGATGACCGATAATCGTAACCGTACGGTCAGCGAGGTGCGCCATGCTTTCAACAAGTGCGGTGGTAACCTGGGGACCGATGGGTCAGTAGCCTACCTGTTTACCCGGCGTGGGCAGATTACCTTTGCACCGGGCATTGATGAAGACGCCCTGATGGAGGCGGCTTTGGAGTCCGGCGCCGAGGATGTTGTTGGCAATGAGGACGGCTCCTTCGAAGTTTTCACTCGCTTCGAAGAATTTGGCGCGGTCCGCGATGGCCTGGAGGCGGCTGGCTTTGTCGGTGAGTCAGCCGATCTGGCAATGATCCCCAGTACCACCGCTGAGCTTGATCTGGATACGGCGGAAAAGATCGTGCGCCTGGTGGATATGCTGGAGGACTTGGATGATGTGCAGAACGTCTACTCCAATGCCGAGATCAGTGACGAAATCATGGAACAGCTGGGGTGATCCTGGCGTAGACTCTGACCCGAGGGGAGGCTGGTGCCTCCCTTTTTTATAGCAAATTCCTTTATGGCAACCGCTCTGGTCTGAGAATGCTTCAGGCGGGCGGCAATGGATGGCAGAGGCAGCGGCGCAATGGCAGTGATTCTCGGGATTGATCCCGGTTCGCGTATTACTGGCTTCGGCATCGTGAAGCTCCAGGCGGGGCGCTGCGAGTATGTCACCTCTGGTTGTATCCGGCTGGGCGATGGCCCCTTTCCGGAGCGTCTGCAGAAAATCTTCCAGTACCTGAGCGAACTGATTGTGCAGTATCAGCCCACGGTCGTCAGTATCGAGCAAGTATTCATGGCGCGGAACCCGGATTCTGCATTGAAATTGGGGCAGGCCCGCGGCGCTGCCATAGTCGCGGCTGTGAATGCGGGTCTGGCGGTGAACGAGTACAGTGCCCGGCAGGTAAAGCAATCGGTGGTCGGCACCGGCGCGGCGGACAAGAAGCAGGTGCAGCATATGGTGACTCAGCTGCTGGGGCTTGGTGGTACGCCGCAGGCTGATGCCGCAGATGCGCTGGCCATTGCACTCTGTCATGCGCACCTGAGTGGCGTGCAGCAACAGCTGGGTAATGCTGCACTGGCGATGCGATCCGGGCGGTTGCGCCGGCGTTGAAATTCATAAGTGCGAATAACGGGAGAATAGCTGAGTGATAGGTCGACTGACCGGTGTTTTGCTGGAGAAGCAACCGCCGCACATTGTGCTGGACGTGCAGGGTGTGGGCTATGAACTCGATGCACCCATGAGCACCTTCTATCTGTTGCCAGCGCTGGGCGAGCGCGTGACCCTGCACACACACATGGTGGTGCGCGAGGACGCCCAGCTGCTCTATGCCTTTGCCGACAAGCGTGGGCGCGAGCTGTTTCGCGAGCTGATCAGGCTGAACGGCGTTGGTCCCAAGCTGGCACTGGCGCTGATGTCGGGTATGGATGTGGATGAGCTGGTGATGGCGGTGCAGCATCAGGACGTGAGTGCCCTGGTCAGGGTGCCCGGCGTTGGCAAGAAAACCGCCGAGCGCCTGTTGATCGAGTTGCGTGATCGTTTCAAGGCCTGGGAGGCCTCGCCTGGCAGTTTACCCCTGGTTACCGGCGCGACCACAACCGCATCAGCCAAGCCCAGCGCTGACGCTGTCAGTGCGCTGATTTCGCTTGGCTACAAGCCGCAGGAGGCCAGCAAGGCTGTTTCCGCAGTTGATGAAGACGGACTCTCAAGCGAAGAGTTGATTCGCCGCGCACTCAAGGGCATGGTGTAAACAGCCCGCACGCCCCACCACGATGGACACCGCATGCTTGAAGAAGATCGTTTGATTGCCGCCACCCCGCGGCAACAGGAAGAGGTGATTGATCGCGCGATTCGCCCGCTCAAGCTGGCCGAATATATTGGCCAGCCGGCCGTGCGCGAACAGATGGAGTTGTTCATAAAAGCGGCCAAGGGGCGCGGCGAAGCGCTTGACCATGTATTGATCTTTGGCCCGCCGGGTCTGGGTAAAACCACCCTGGCCAATATTATTGCGCAGGAGATGGGCGCGAAGATCAAAAGCACCTCCGGTCCGGTGCTTGAGCGCGCCGGCGACCTGGCCGCGTTGCTGACCAATCTGGAAGCCGGGGATGTGTTGTTCGTCGATGAAATTCATCGCCTCTCGCCCGTGGTGGAAGAGATTCTCTATCCGGCGATGGAGGACTATCAGCTCGACATCATGATCGGCGAAGGGCCGGCAGCGCGCTCCATCAAGCTTGATCTGCCGCCGTTTACCCTGGTGGGTGCCACTACCCGCGCCGGCATGCTGACCAATCCGCTGCGCGACCGTTTTGGCATAGTGCAGCGTCTGGAGTTCTACGGTGTTGATGATCTGGCCACCATTGTCGGGCGCTCGGCCAGCATTCTCGGCCTGGAAATGGACCCGGCCGGTGCCCGTGAAATTGCGCGTCGCTCACGCGGCACGCCCCGTATTGCCAATCGCCTGCTGCGCCGGGTACGCGATTTTGCCGAAGTGCGCAGCCAGGGTGCGATTACCCGCGAGGTCGCTGACAAGGCGCTTAACCTGCTGGATGTGGATGAGCAGGGTTTCGACCATATGGATCGGCGTCTGCTGCTGACCATGATCGACAAGTTCGATGGCGGCCCGGTGGGTATCGACAACCTGGCTGCCGCCATCAGCGAGGAAAGGCACACTATCGAGGATGTGCTGGAGCCCTATCTGATCCAGCAGGGCTTTATCATGCGCACGCCACGCGGGCGGGTGGTAACCAGGCACGCCTACCTGCATTTCGGCCTGAATCTGCCGAGCCGCATGGCGCCCTTGTCGGCTGACCTGTTCGACGACCCGGCGGCGCCGGATTCCCCCTGAAAAAATATTTTACAAATAGCGAGTTTGCCCACTATGCAAAACGTCAACTTGGCTCTACATTATGCGCGTTGAACGTCCAGGGCCGCCATTCGTGCTGAAAGCCCGCGTCTACTTTGAAGATACCGATGCCGGTGGCATCGTCTACTACGTTAATTATCTTAAGTTTATGGAGCGTGCGCGGACGGAGCTGGTCCGCACTCTTGGGTTTGATCAAAGTGCTTTGCAAAGAGAGAACGTCATCTTTGTTGTGCACTCTGTGACGGCACGCTACCACGCGCCTGCTCGACTCGATGATGAACTTGTCGTCTCTGCGGCTGTCTTGGAAACCAAGCGTGCAAGTATTCGCTTTCGCCAGCAAGTTACGCGGGCGGATGGCGACTTGCTGTGTGAAGGCGAGGTTCTGGTGGCGTGCGTCAGTGCTGACCGTTACCGGCCGCGGGCGATACCTGAGAGCATGCGCACCGCCTTTGAAAACTGGGCGCAAGCCGATAAAGACGTAGGGAACACATGAGTAAGCGAGGAGTGGTAAAGCGTGCAAGCTGATCAAATGTCGATGTGGCACCTGATTTCAGGCGCTAGCGTGCTGGTGCAACTGGTCATGCTGACGCTGTTGACCGCATCCATTGTGTCATGGGTGATGATTTTTCAACGCAGCAGTTTCATGCGTTCGGCGAAAAGCTCGCTGGATGACTTTGAAGATCGCTTCTGGTCCGGCGTTGACCTGTCTCAGTTGTACCGCCAGGTCACCGGGTCGCCGGATGAAGACTCGGGGCTGGAGCAGATTTTCCGTGCCGGCTTCAAGGAGTTCTCTCGCATGCGTCAGCAGTCCGGGGTTGATCCGGATGCGATCATGGATGCGGTACAGCGCTCTATGCGTGTCGCTATTTCGCGCGAAGAAGAGAAGCTTGAGCAGCACCTGCCGTTTCTGGCAACAGTAGGCTCGACCAGCCCCTATGTCGGCTTGTTCGGCACGGTGTGGGGCATCATGAACTCGTTTCGCGGCCTGGCTACGGTACAGCAAGCTACCCTGGCAACGGTTGCGCCAGGTATCGCTGAGGCGTTGATCGCCACGGCCATCGGTCTGTTCGCAGCCATCCCGGCGGTGGTTGCCTATAACCGTTTCTCTGCGCGTTCGGAAATGCTGATTGGCCGTTACTACACCTTCGCAGAAGAGTTTTCCAGCATCCTGCATCGCCGCGTTCACTCGCGCGATGAGTAAGGTGGAGTAGTTATGTCGATGCACATGCAGGGCCGTCGCCAGAAGCGCAAGCCGGTCGCCGAGATGAATGTCGTGCCTTACATCGACGTCATGTTGGTGTTGCTGGTGATCTTCATGGTGACCGCACCCATGCTGAACCAAGGCGTCAAGGTCGATCTTCCTCAGGTGTCCAGTGAGGTGCTGCCCTCGGACAGTAATCAGCAGGTGCTGACGCTGTCGGTACTGGCTGACGGCAGTTATTACTGGAATCTGGGCGAAGCCGTGGATACCGAGAATCAGACCGACAGTGCCGTGTCACTGGAGGCAATGACCGAAGGCGTGACCAAAATCATGCGCGCCAAGCCGGACACCCTGGTATATATCCGCGGTGACAAGGCAGCAAACTACGGTGTGATCATGACCGCAATGGGCGCGCTGCAGCAGGCTGGTGTGCCGAATGTTGGCCTGATCACAGAGGCGCCGTGAATACGCCAGAGAACCGCCGGCGGGTAGATACGTCCGGGCGTTATTCAGCGCCGTTGCTGAAAGCCCTGGCGGTGCATTTGGCAATCGCCATTTTGTTGTTTGCTTCGTTCGCGACTGCGCCCAGCTTTGAGCCGGCCAGGCCGATTGTGCAGGCGACCCTGGTGCAGCTTGACTCGATGAGTCCGGCGACCACGCAGACCGACCAGAAGATTGCTGGCGAAGCGCAGCGCACTGCGGCACAGCGCCATGAAGCTGAAGAGCTGGAGCGCAGGAAGCAGGAGCAACAACAGCAGGAACAAAAGCAAAAGCAGCAAGAGGCTCAGCGCGCCGCGGCAGAGCAGGCGCAGAAGGCGCAAGAGCAGGAACAGAAAGCCGCCGAGGCAGCGGCCGCTGATGCAGCCAAGGCAAAGAGCGAGGCTGAAGCTAAAGCCAAAGCGGAAGCTGAGGCCCAGCGCAAGGCGGCGGAAGTCGCCGCCGCGAAGAAGCGCGAAGAGGCAGAGCGCGCTGCCGAGGCAGAGGCAGCGAAGAAGCGTGCTGAAGCGGAAGCGGCCCGCAAAAAGGCGGAAGAGGAGGCCAAGCGCAAGGCGCAGGCCGAAGCAGACGCGAAGCGTAAAGCCGCGGAGGCTGCAGAAGCGAAGAAACGTGCCGAGGCCGACGCTGCCCGCAAGGCACAGGAAGACGCCAAAGCCAAAGCGTTGGCCGATCTGCTTGCGGACGAAACGCAGTATCAGCAGGCGCAGGCGGACCGCCCTGGGGATCAGGTGGCAGCCAGTTATGATGACGTAATTCGTCGTTACGTGAGTGAGCAGTGGCGCAGGCCGCCGACCGCACGTAACGGCATGGTGGTTGAGGTTCAGTTGAGCATGTTGCCAACGGGGCAAATTACCGACGTGGTGGTCACCCGCTCCAGCGGCGACCCCGGGTTTGATCAATCCGCGGTGCAGGCCGTTCGAAATGTGGGCCGAATCCCGGAAATGCAGACGCTATCGCGCGATAATCCCGCAGCATTTGACCGTATGTACAGACAACGGCTGTTGCGCTTCAAACCAGAGGATCTGGCATTCTGATGAAACGATTCACGCAAGCATTGATTGCAGTGATTGCACTGTGTACGGCGCAACTGACGTTGGCACAGGATGCGATTGAAATTACCAAGGGTAGCGATAAGGCCACGCCGATCGCGGTAGTGCCTTTTGGCTGGCAGGGCAGTGCGCCCTTGCCGGAAGACCTGGCGCAAATCAGCGCTAACGATTTGCGCAATACCGGCATGTTCGCGCCTATGGAGCGCAACAATATGCTGAGTTACCCGGTCCGCGCAGAAGAAATCAATGCGCGCGACTGGAAAATGATCGGCGTGGATTACGTGGTCGTCGGGCAGGTTAGCAATCAGCCCGGAGCCGATCGCTACGAGCTGAACTATAGTCTTTACAGTATTCTGCGTGAGCAGGTTTTGCTGGCCAAGACGGTGAGCGGTACCAAGGCGCAATTGCGTGATATGGCCCATCACCTGAGTGACGAGGTGTTCGAAGAGATTACCGGCATCAAGGGCGCGTTTAACACCAAGCTGCTGTATGTGGCTGCAGAGCGCTTCTCCGCCGATAACACGCGCTACACACTGCAGCGCTCGGATTATGACGGTGCGCGCGCCTCTACCTTGTTGCAGTCACGCGAGCCGATTCTGAGTCCGTCTTATGCACCGGACGGTCAGCGTATTGCCTATGTGTCTTTTGAGTCGCGTCGTCCGGAAATCTATGTGCATTACATCCAGACCGGTCGCCGCGAGCGTATTACCAATTTTGAAGGCCTGAACGGAGCGCCGGCCTGGTCGCCGGATGGCAATCGCCTGGCCTTTGTATTGTCGCGAGACGGAAATCCCGAGATTTACGTGATGGATCTGGGCAGCAAGCAGCTGCGTCGCATCACCAACCACTTTTCGATCGATACCGAGCCAAGCTGGATGGATAACAGCACCATTGCCTTTACCTCGGATCGCGGCGGCAAGCCGCAGATTTACAAGCAGAACATTAATGGTGGCTCCACTGAGCGCCTGACTTTTGTTGGTAACTACAACGCCAACGCAAAACTTTCCGTGGATGGGCGCACCATGGTGATGGTGCACCGCCAGGAAGGTTACCGTAATTTTCAGATTGCTACTCAAGACCTCAAACGGGGCAATCTGAGGGTTTTAACAGAAACGTCTTTGGATGAGTCGCCTACTGTCTCACCCAACGGCACTATGTTAATTTATGCTACCCGTCAACAGGGACGGGGCGTACTCATGCTGGTATCGACAAATGGTCGTGCACGCTCGGAAATTCCGACGCAGTTCACAGACCTGCGCGTACCGTCATGGTCCCCATACCTGCCATAGGGCGCACCAACACTAAACCATATGGGGTTAATAGGAGTTCATGATGGAAGTTATCAAGTTCGGTAAAATGGCTGCTCTGGTTGTCGCGTTCGGCGTTGTTGTAGGTTGTTCGTCCAAAGGCGGCGACGCTTCCGGCACTGGCGCAGTTGATCCTAACGCCGGTTACGGCGCAGGCACCTCTGGCGCAGGTATGGACAATGGCGTAAGCAGCGAAGAAGCCGCTCTGCGCGCCGTTACCACTTTCTACTTTGAGTACGACAGCTCCGAGCTGAAGCAGGAAGCCATGCGCTCCCTGGACGTTCACGCCAAGGATCTGAAGTCTGCTGGCAACCGCGTTGTTCTGGAAGGCCACACTGACGAGCGCGGTACTCGTGAGTACAACATGGCTCTGGGCGAGCGTCGTGCTGCTGCCGTTCAGCGTTACCTGGTACTGCAAGGCGTTTCTCCTGCCCAGCTGGAACTGGTTTCCTACGGCGAAGAGAAGCCTGCTGCTATGGGTTCCAGCGAAGAAAGCATGGCTCAGAACCGTCGCGTAGAGCTGCGCAAGTAATAGAAGAGGTCTTATGAAAGGTTTCAGAGGAGTAGTATTCGCCTGTTTGCTGGCGCCCCTCGGTGCTCTGGCGCAGGTGCCGGTGTCAGAAGGTGGCTCGGGTAACTCCGGCACCAACTATCCGGGCTCCTCTGTAGCCCCTCAGACCACGGCTGGCCTTTCCAGTGAAGGCCAGTTGTACCAACAGCTGTATCAGCTGCAGCAGGAAGTCACCATGCTGCGTGGTCTGCTTGAAGAGCAGGGCTACAAGCTGAAGCAGATGGAGCGTGACCAGCTGGACCGCTACGAAGATATTGACCGTAGGCTCTCCAGCAATAATTCCCCTGCACCCGCAGCCGATTCGGCTGTGGGTGACGCTGCGCCAAGCGCGGCGACCGCACCGCCGGCCGATAATGCCAGCTCCGCCCAAGGCGCAGCTCCGGCCGACCCGGAGCGAGAGAAGCTGCTTTACGACGCGTCCTTTGATCTGGTCAAAGCGCGTGAATTTGATAAGGCCGCCCAGGCTTTCACCGCCTTCCTGCGCCGTTACCCTGACAGTCAGTACGCGGGTAACGCCCAATACTGGTTGGGTGAGGTATATCTGGTGCAGTCCGACCTGGAGTCCGCAGGCAAATCGTTTGCGCAGGTTATCAGCCGCTACCCCAACCATCGCAAGGAATCCGATGCGATGTACAAGCTGGGTGAGGTTGAGCGCCGTCTGGGCCACGATGACAAGGCGCGTGACCTGTTTCAGCAGGTCGTCAGTAAGTACCCGGATTCCTCTGCGGCGCAGCTGGCTGGCCGCGAGTTGAACAATCTGAACTAAGTCTCCGTGCAGCGGCGCCCGCCGCTGCAATCGTTATACCTTCCCGGGAGTTACCGGCATGAACCCTTCGCCGTCGCGCGGCAAAGCCGTGGTGTTATTGTCCGGTGGCCTGGATTCCGCGACAGTATTGGCGTTGGCCCAGGCTGAAGGTTATCAGTGTTACAGCATGAGCTTCAATTATGGCCAGCGGCATCGTGCTGAACTCGATGCGGCCAAGGCGCTGGCACGCGCCGCCGGTGTTGTAGAGCACAAGGTCATCGGGCTCGATCTCGACGGCATGGGTGGCTCCGCGCTGACCGACAGCAAGCTGGCAGTTCCAGAGCAGCCGCAACCCGGTATCCCGGTGACTTACGTCCCTGCGCGCAACACGGTGTTTCTCGCCTTGGCGTTAGGCTGGGCTGAGGTGCTGGATGCGCAGGATATCTTTATTGGGGTGAATGCGGTCGACTACTCCGGTTATCCTGATTGTCGGCCTGAATTTGTCAGTGCCTTCGAGCAGCTTGCCAATCTGGCAACCCGTGCCGGTGTGGAAGGGCGCTCGTTTCGTATTCAGGCGCCGCTGCAACACCTGAGCAAGGCGCAAATTGTCCAGGCGGGCAGTCGGCTGGGCGTGGACTACGCACTGACAGTGTCATGCTATCAGGCGGATGACCACGGGCAAGCCTGCGGGTGTTGTGACAGTTGCCGATTGCGCGCAGAAGGTTTTGCGGCAGCCAATATGCCTGATCCGACGCGTTACCGCTAAAGACGGCTGCCTGGTCAGAAAAGACTTGAATTTCAACGCTAAATCATTAATATAGCGCGCGTCCAAACGGGTCGTTAGCTCAGTTGGTAGAGCAGTTGGCTTTTAACCAATTGGTCGTAGGTTCGAATCCTACACGACCCACCATTTTGGACTTCCCTCGCGGTTACCGCAAAAATCTCCCCCATTTTGATCGTCTGCCCGTACTCGGTGGTGTTGTCGCGCCTGTATTTTTCTTCTCACATAGACGGTGCGCTCAATCGATGGCCTCGTGTTGATGCAAGCCTTGCCCTGCGTGGACTTGGCGCTCGCGGTTAGCTAGAACTGAGGTGCCCTGCGCCGGCGATCCTGTACCAGCGTCGACTTGTGGTTGGCGTGTTACAATCGCCGCCTACTGTTGTTCTCCGGACGGATGAGAATATGTCGCAGATTTCCGAACGCCTGCTGGTGCAGGCACATCTTGATGCCAAGGCTCCTGCGCCCTTGAGTGATGCCGAAAAGGCCGATTACAAGGCGCGCATTGCGGCTTCGCTGAAAGCGCACAACGCCGTGCTGGTGGCACACTATTACACCGACCCGCTGTTACAGGAGCTGGCAGAAGAGACCGGCGGCTGCGTGTCTGACTCGTTGGAAATGGCGCGCTTCGGTCGCGATCATCCTGCCAGTACGCTGCTTGTGGCGGGCGTGCGCTTCATGGGTGAAACTGCAAAGATTCTGAGCCCGGAGAAACGGGTGCTGATGCCCACGCTGGAAGCGACCTGCTCGCTGGATATCGGCTGTCCGATTGACGAGTTTTCCGCCTATTGCGATCAACATCCGGACCGCACCGTCGTCGTTTATGCCAACACCTCCGCGGCGGTCAAGGCGCGCGCAGACTGGGTCGTCACCTCAAGCTGCGCGCTGCCTATTGTCGAGCACCTGATGGACAAGGGCGAAAAGATTCTCTGGGCACCGGACCAGCATCTGGGTAACTACATTCAGCGTGAAACCGGCGCCGATATGCTGCTGTGGGAAGGGTCCTGCATCGTGCATGAAGAGTTCAAGGCCAAGGCATTGGAGGATCTGCGCAAGGTCTATCCGGATGCCGCCGTTCTGGTGCATCCCGAGTCGCCGCAGGCGGTAGTCGAACTGGCCGATGTGGTGGGCTCAACCAGTCAGTTGATCAAGGCGACGCAGGAACTGCCGAACCCGACCTTCATCGTGGCGACCGACCGCGGCATTTTCTACAAGATGCAGCAGGCTGCTCCGGATCGTCTGTTGATCGACGCCCCGACCGCCGGTAACGGTGCGACCTGCCGCAGCTGCGCGCACTGTCCCTGGATGGCGATGAATACGTTGCCGCGGGTGCTGCAGAGCCTGGAACACGGCACTGACGAGATCATCGTTGACCCGCAGCTGATCCCGCGTGCCGTCAAGCCGCTAGATCGGATGCTGGATTTTACCCGTCTGGCGAGCATGGCGGTAAAAGGTAACGCCTGAGGAGTAGCCGCTGATGAAACAGTTTTCCTCAGCGGCTGTCCTGTTGTGACTACAGTTCTTCCAGCTGTTTACGGCGGCGGGCCAGCTCTTCCTGCCGGTCACGGATGCGCGAGCTGACCACGAAGTTGCCGTTGGCCCGCTTCAGTGCAAGGTTGAGCTGTTCTTCGGCTTGCTGGGTGTCGCCGGTTTGCATGAAGTACTCCGCGCGTGCCAGGTGCACACCCAGAATATTGCCAGCAAGACCGCGAATTTCTGCCGCCAGATACCATACGTCGGGATCGTCGGTACGCTGTGCGGCTAGCCGATTAATAGCCTTTTCGGCCGCAGCGTAGTCCTGCTGTTTGAGCAGTAAGTCAGCCTCGGTGAACTGCAACGGGAAATTGCTGGGGTAGCTGTTCATGAGCTCGCGCGTGCGAGCCAGTGCGGCTGCAAGGTCGCCGCGGTTGGTGTCTATCTCCACCTGCGCCATGGCAACAGTCAAATTGTGCGGCTCACGCTGCAGCAGCGGCGCGAGGGCGTCCTCAGCGGCATCGTGCTGACCGCCACGGGTTAACGCCAGCGCCAGGCCATAGCGCGCCGCATCGTGCTTGCCGTCGTGCTCATCCAGCAATACGCGAAACCGTTTGGCAGACAACCCGGGGCTACTTTCGTAATGGATCTGCACCCGCGCGCGCATCATCTGGTATTCCACGCTATCGTCTTCACCGCCCTTGGGTAGCTGCGCTGCGCGGTTTCGGGTATCCGCCATCCGCGATTGGCTGACCGGGTGAGTCAGCAGGAATTCGGGTGGGGTGGAGTCATATCGGCTGAGCTGAGCCAGTCGCTCGAACATGTTGGGCATGGCCAGCGGGTCGTAACCGGCGGCGACCAGATTAGTCAGGCCGATACGGTCGGCCTCCTGCTCGTTCTGTCTGGAGAAGCGGCGCTGTTCCTGAATGGCCGCGGCCTGCGTCGACGCCAGCGCGGCAAAGCCGGCATCGCCACCGCCCGCGGCGGCCAGCACGATACTGGCCAGCATGGCGGTCATGAACGGCACCTGCATTTTTTGCTGCTGCTCCAGGCCACGAGCAAAGTGGCGTTGCGACAAGTGCGCCAGTTCGTGCGCCATGACCGAGGCGAACTCGGCTTCAGTCTGCGCGTGCAGGAACAGGCCGGCGTTTACGCCGACCACGCCGCCGGGCGCGGCAAAAGCATTCAGCTCGGGGCTGTCGATCATCACGAAGGCAAGACGGCGGTCAGTCAACTGGCTGGTTTCGGCCAGCGCGTAAACGCGATTCTCGACAAAACTCTTAAGCTGCGGGTCTTCCAGGGTGCGTATAGCGCCGCGCAGCATGGTCAGCCAAGTGCGGCCCATTTGGTACTCTTGCTCGCGCGACATGATCGATGAGCTGGTATCGCCCAGCGTCGGCAGATTGTAGCCATCATCAGCCTGAGCAGGCAGGGCGGGAAACACCAGCGCCGCGCCCAGCACCACGCGGGACAGCCAGCGCGGTGCGGGTATTTTCTTGATTGTCATATTTTGCTTCATACCCATGAGTTCAGGTTGTCTGTCGGCGTGCCGACAAGGCTATACTGTCGCCCATTCGTTCTGGAGTGTATGCATGGTCCCGGAGTCACATAACCTGCCTGTTGATTGTCAGCTGGATGCGCGAGGTCTGAGTTGTCCCTTGCCCCTGTTGAAAGCCAAGCAGGCGCTCAACAGCATACTATCAGGACAGACTCTCTATGTGGTGGCCACTGACGCCGGCTCGCAGCGTGATTTTCAGCGCTTCGCCGAGCTGTCCGGGCACCAGCTGCTGGCTTCTCGCGAGTTGGACGGCGAATTCCATTATTGGTTGCGCAAAGCAGATTAATCACCATGTTAAAAGTGTTTCAAGGTTGGGTTCAGCGCTACTTTTCAGATGAAGAAGCGGTGGTGCTGGCAGTCGTGCTGGCGCTGGGGTTTGCCATTATCATTACCTTTGGCGGCAAGCTGGCGCCTTTGTTGACCGGGGTTGTGCTGGCTTACCTGCTGCAGGGTCTGGTAACGCGGCTGCAGCGCTGGCACCTGCCGCACTGGATGGCGGTCTGGCTGGTCTTTCTGGTGTTCCTTGGCGCGCTGGCTGCGTTGCTGGGCGTGGTATTGCCGTTGGTGTGGCGGCAGATGCTCAATCTCTTCAATGAGGCGCCACGGATGATCGGCGAATGGCAAGCGCAGCTGATGCATCTGCCAGAACTCTATCCGTCCATTGTTTCGGAAACGCAGATCGAACGATTGATCGCCTCGGTCAACGGTGAGGTAGGTGAGTTTGGTCAGTGGGTATTGTCGCAGTCGCTGTCCAGCCTGCCTTTCATCGTGACCATGTTGGTCTACCTGGTATTGGTGCCGATTCTGGTGTTTTTCTTCCTCAAGGACAGTCAGCAGTTGACCGATTGGCTGGTGCGCCACCTGCCGCGTGAGCGCCGGCTGATGAAGCTGGTGTGGCTGGAAATGAACGAGCAGATCGGCAACTACATTCGGGGCAAGGCCACGGAAATCCTCATTGTCGGCGCCGTCACCTACATCTGCTTCGCGATTCTCGGGGTCAACTACGCTGCGCTGCTGGCGGTGCTGGTGGGGCTCTCGGTTCTCGTGCCTTACATAGGAGCGACCGTCGCGACCATTCCAGTAGCCATGATCGGCCTGTTCCAGTGGGGCTTGAGCAATGAGTTCATGGTGCTGATGGTGGTCTACGGGGTGATTCAGATGCTCGATGGCAACGTACTTGTGCCTATTCTGTTCTCTGAAGCGGTGAATCTACACCCGGTTGCCATTATTGCCGCCGTACTGATTTTCGGCGGCTTGTGGGGGTTCTGGGGTGTCTTCTTTGCGATCCCGCTGGCGACCCTGTTCAAGGCTGTGCTCTATGCCTGGCCGCGTGGTCTGGAGGCGGCCAGCGACAGCGCCGCGCACTCAGATACCGTCGTGGTCGTCGATCCCTGAGGTGCGGCGGGCGAGCTGCTCAGCTTAGCGCCTGAGTAGCCGCCAATACTTCGGATACGTGCCCCGGTACTTTCACTTTGCGCCACTCCTGGCGCAGTACGCCCTGAGAATCAATCAGGAAGGTGCTGCGCTCGATCCCCTCATATTCCTTGCCATACAGCTTTTTCAGCTTGATGACATCGAACAGTTTGCACAGCTGCTCGTCTGGGTCGCTGATCAGCTCAAAAGGGAATTCGTGCTTAGCCTTAAAATTGGCGTGGGTACGCAGGCTGTCACGTGATACGCCAAAAACCACCGCCCCGGCAGCCTGGAAGGCGGCATACTGATCGCGAAAATCCTGGCCTTCTGTGGTGCAGCCGGGGGTGTTGTCTTTGGGGTAGAAATAGATCACCACCTTTTGTCCGACCAGATCGGCAGGGCTGATGGTTTGTTCACCGGTCGCCTTGACCGAAAACGGGGGGAGTGGCTGGTTCAGTTCGACTTGCATGCTTGCCTCGTCAGGTTCAGTGCAATGGGCGCCAGGGTTCGATCACCGCGTCGAGATTGAGTTCATCGCAGAAATCGAGGAACTGCTCGCGCAGCCAACTGAGCTGAGTGCGCGCCGGGATGGCGATGGTCAGCGTCAGGTTCAGCATGGGCGTCCCGGTATGTTGTGCCAGGTAGGTGAAACTTTGCAGGTCTTCGATGTCAATACTGAGCTGCTGAAAGAAGGTGCAGAGCTCGCCGACCAGCTCGGGTCGCTGCGCTGCGGTCACAAAGACGTTGTAGGGCAGCGCCTGCGGGCGCTCTTCCAGGCTCTGGCTGCGGCTCATGGACAGTACAAAGTGCTCGCGCTTGGCCAGCGGGGGCAACAGCGTTTCCAATCGCGCCAGTGCATCCCAGTTGCCGCTGACTTGCAGCAGCAACACAGCGCAGGTGCCATGACGGCTCATGCGGCTGCTGATGATGTTGCAGCGCTGTTCCGTGCACAGGCGCGTAAGCAGACTGGCAAGCGCCGTGGTTTCCTGACCCATGACGTTGATGACCAGATACTGATCGCGCTGAGTGGGAGTGCTGGACATGGTGATCCTCAAAAGGGGCGGTGTGCGTCGGTTGGCGCGGAAAAACTCAGCGGTTATTGTCACAGCCTGCCGCGGAGGGTTCAACTAGCAGTTGCAGGCGGCTGGCAAGTGCTATTTGGGTGTGGCCGTCCCTTGTGCCGGCTGCAGGGTGAAAGTACCATTGTCGTTTAATGTTTCAAGTGGAGCAGTTGCATGATTTCAGGCAGCCTGGTGGCGCTGGTAACACCGATGGATTCTCGTGGCGGCCTGGATTGGCAGGCTCTTGAGCGCCTGATTGATTTTCACCTGGAGAATGGCACCGATGGCATCGTTGCCGTGGGTACTTCGGGTGAGTCGGCCACCCTCGACATGGCCGAGCACAAGGAAGCGATCCGCCGTGTGGTTCAGCAGGTTGCCGGACGCATTCCGGTCATCGCCGGCACCGGCGCCAACTCTACGCGTGAAGCGGTCGAGCTGACCGAATCAGCCCGTAGTGTCGGCGCTGACGCTGCGTTGCTGGTGACGCCTTACTACAACAAGCCGACCCAGGAAGGTTTGTATCTGCACCACAAGTACATCGCGGAAACCGTCGCCATCCCGCAAATTCTGTATAACGTGCCGGGTCGCACTGCCTGCGACATGCTGCCGGAAACGGTTGAACGTCTGGCTGATATCAGCAACATCGTCGGCATCAAGGAAGCCACCGGGGATCTGCAGCGCGCTGCGGAGATCATCGAGCGCGTAGGCGATCGCATGGCGGTGTACTCCGGTGACGACGCCACCGCGGCCGAGCTGATTCTGCTGGGCGGTAAAGGCAATATTTCGGTCACTGCCAACGTTGCGCCGCGTGCCATGCACGAACTCTGCGCGGCCGCGCTGCGCGGTGACCAGGATGCGGCACGCAGCATGAACGAAGCGCTGATGCCGCTGCATAAAACATTGTTTATCGAGTCCAATCCCATTCCGGTGAAGTGGGCACTGCAGGAAATGGGGTTGATCGCTGACGGTATTCGTTTGCCGCTGACCCCCCTGAGCCCCCGTTGTCACGACACCGTGCACGAAGCCCTGCGTCAGTGCGGGCTGCTGTGATCAAACCGGAAATCTGTTTACCAAGGAAACGTTTATGAAGCCTGTGCTTAGCGCACTGACTCTGGGTGTACTGGCCAGCCTCAGCGGCTGTGGTTATCTGATCGGTGATGAAGGTTATTTCCGCGACCGTGGCAGTGACTATCAGGATGCACGCGTTGAGCCACGCATGACGGTTCCAAATGATCTGCAGAGCAAACCCATAGGCGACCTGCTGCCGGTACCCGGCCAGATTTCTGCCGCCCCGGTTTCTGAAGACGGTTTTGAGACGCCGCGGCCACAGCCGCTGCTGGCGAGCGCTGATACTTCGGCGTTCTCGGTACAGCAAGATGGCAGCCGTCGCTGGTTGCTGGCGCAGTTGCCCGCATCTGAGGTCTGGCCGCTGCTGGAGCGCTTCTGGGCTGACTATCAGGTACCTCTGGCAGAAAGCGACCGTGCATTGAGTGAGTTTGAGACCCAATGGGTCGACTTCTCCAAGGCAGCGAGCAGCCCGCTGGTGCGCCGCGTGCTGCCGACCCTGGAGGAAGGACGCAGCATCGAAGGCCAGGAACAGCGCTTTCGGGTTCGCCTGGAGCCCGGTGTGAACGCCGGCTCCAGCGAAGTGCGCGTATTGCATCAGAGCCGCCGGGTAGGTGACGACGACAGCGAATGGCCCAGCCGCTCCAGTAGCACAGGCTTTGAGCGCGGCCTGCTGGCCGAGCTGGAAACCTACCTCAATCAAAGTATTGCCAATGGCGACAGTGGGCAGACTCAAAGCCTGGCTAACAGCGGCCCGACGCAAACCAGCATCGAGAAAGACGGCGCCGGTAATGACGTGCTGTACATGAGCACCGATTTCAACCGTGCCTGGGTGGAAGTAGGTGATGCACTGTCACGCGGCGATGTCCTGGTGACCGACTTCAACCGCAGCGCTGGCGTTTATTATGTCGACCTTGATCAGACGCGCAGCGAGAAGGAAGAGCCTGGCTTCTTCTCTGGCTGGTTTGGCGGTGATGATGACGAGGAAGAGAACAAGGTTGCCGACGAGAATCAGATTCAGGTTCGCCTGACGCCGGTCTCCAATCGTGTCGAAGTGAGTGTTGAAGCGGGCATAGACAAGGCTGCAAACGCCGCAGTGGTCAGTGACCTGCTGAACAAGATTCAGAGCAATCTGAACGAGGGGCCAGAAGGCGGTGCGATACTGCTCCCTCGGCAGCGGTAGTAAGGGTAACGGCACCCTTATCGAGCAGGGCCAGACGCGCCTGCTGGTAGATTGCGGCTTCAGTCTGCGTTCTACCGAGCAGCGTCTGCGTCAGGCGGGGCTGAAGGGCGAGCAGCTGACGGCGATTCTGGTCACCCATGAGCATTCAGATCATATCCAGGGCGTGGCCAAGCTCGCGCGGCGCTATGAGTTGCCGGTTTATCTGACCCCGGGGACCGGTTATGCATTGCGCGAGGAAGAAGGCTTGGACCTGCGTTGGCTTGACCTGAATACCCGGGTAGTCATCGATGAGCTGGAGGTCAGTCCGATCGCGGTACCACACGATGCCCGCGAACCCTGCCAGTTCATTTTCGACAACGCGCAACAGCGGTTGGGCGTGTTGACCGATACCGGCACCATTACTCCCTGGATCATTGAGCAATACGCCAGACTGGATGCACTCTTTCTGGAAGCGAACTATGATCCGCACATGTTGGCTTACGGCCCTTACCCAGGCTTTTTGAAAGCCCGCGTAGGCGGGAACCTCGGCCACTTGAGTAACCAGCAGGCCGCAGGTCTGTTGAACATGATTGATCTGGAGCAGCTGCAACATATCGCCATTGCCCATATCAGCGAAAAGAACAACCGACCGGAGCTGGCCCGCGACGCTTTGACAGAGGCGTTGGCAAACTGGACCGGTGAGCTGCTGTTGGCAGAACAGAATCAGGGCTTGCCCTGGCAGACTATTTCGGGATTGTCCCATCACCATTGCGCGCAAGCGGGAGCCGATAATGGAAAAACGTACTGAACTTTATCGCGGCAAGGCCAAATCGGTTTACACCACAGACGATCCTGATCGCCTGATACTGCTGTTTCGCAACGACACCTCAGCTTTTGATGGCAAGAAAATCGAACAGCTCGAGCGTAAGGGGATGGTGAACAACCGTTTCAACGCTTTCATCATGCAGAAACTGCAGGATGCCGGCATCCCTACCCAATTCGACACCCTGCTGTCGGATACCGAATGCCTGGTCAAGAAGCTCGACATGATCCCGGTCGAGTGCGTGGTACGCAATTACGCCGCCGGCAGCCTGGTCAAGCGCCTCGGCGTAGAGGAGGGCATGGCCCTCACACCGCCTACGTTCGAGCTGTTTTTGAAGGACGACGCCAAGGGCGACCCCTTCATCAACCAGTCCCACGTTGTCACCTTTGGCTGGGCCACGGCCGAGCAGTTGGCACGTATGCAGACCCTGACGCTGCAGGTCAATGACGTGCTGAAAGGCTTGTTCGACGCGGCCGGGCTGATGTTGGTCGACTTCAAGCTGGAGTTTGGTCTGTTCAAGGGCGAGATTGTACTGGGCGACGAATTCAGTCCCGACGGCTGCCGCCTCTGGGACAAGGAAACCCGCAAAAAAATGGACAAAGACCGCTTCCGTCAGGGATTGGGCGGCGTGATCGAGGCCTACGAAGAAGTCGCCAATCGCCTTGGCGTCGAACTCCCCTAAAAGCGCCGGCAGCTTCCGCAAAACAGGCGAAAGCTGCTACCATGCGCACCGACTTGGAGAGTTGCCAGAGTGGTCGAATGGGACGGATTCGAAATCCGTTGAACAGGCAACTGTTCCCAGGGTTCGAATCCCTGACTCTCCGCCATTTATTTATATAAAGCCCTGATTTTTCAGGGCTTTTTTGTATTTATTTTTTGTGGTAGACACTTCGGTAGACATTTGCGACCCGTTTCGTGATCGGGTAGCTAGTGCCGTGGGTTGATTTCGTTCGAATAACTAGAGATCGTCGTTTCTAAAAAACGGTATTTGGTGCCCTTCGTTTTGATAGCCGTACTTTTTGAAAAAAGGATCGAGTGGCTGATCTACGCTTGCCTCAGTATTTTTTAAGCGCGTCTTTGCTCTGAGGGGCGGCACTAATGAATCGATAGGTTCCGAATGAACATCAATTGTCGTAATGTCTTTGGCTAGGATTTATGGCATGGATGAAAGGATGCTGGATGTTATGGACGATCAGATCGTGGCAATAGTAAAGAGTGCCTGTAAGTCGGCGCGGTTGCGGGCGTTCACCTCTGCGAGCCCGGTTTCCTCCACGCACCTTGGTAGGAAGAGGGGCCAGTGGATCGCTATATCAACTGCTCTAAATAAAGCATTCCTCCCGATGTCGGCCGCTACTAACCTTGCGTTTTCTCCCAGGCTTTAGGGAGTAGCTAGAGTGCCTCGCCTGACTCCGACGATAGATTTACCTATTTCTCTACACACTCCGTATCCAGCTTCAGTATAAGGAAGTAACCGCATGTCAGCCCTCGCAGCAATTCTTGAACGTTACCGGGTAGCCTCCGTCACCGAACGCGAGAAAGGCACATACTTTGAGGAACTGATTTGTGCCTACCTGCGTAATGAGGCGACTTACCGCGATCTGTACGATCAAGTGTGGACCTACTCTGACTGGGCCAAGGAGCAGGGTATTGATGGGCGTGACACCGGCATCGACCTGGTAGCCAAGACGCAAGGCACCGGCGAGTTTCATGCGATCCAGTGCAAGCTTTACGCTGAGGACTACCGCGTACAGAAGAAAGATATTGATAGCTTCTTCACCGCATCCGGTAAATCCCCGTTCTCTCATAGGATTATCGTTACTACCACCAATAACTGGAGTGAGCACGCAGAGGATGCGCTTCAGGGGCAGCAACCACCTGTCAGCAAGATTGACCTGCAAGCCTTGGAAGACAGCCAGATCGACTGGGCAAAATACCAAGCCAGTCAGGCTGTGGTGCTTAGAGCCAAGAAACAATTGCGGGAGCACCAACAAACGGCATTGAATGCGGTATCGGCAGGGCTCCAGACTACAGATCGTGGCAAGCTGATTATGGCTTGTGGCACCGGCAAAACCTTCACTAGCTTGAAAATAGCTGAACACTTGGCAGGCAAGGGTAAGCGCGTGCTGTTTCTGGTGCCAAGCCTGTCGCTTTTATCCCAGACCCTCACCGAGTGGACCCAAGAGAGCGACACGCCGCTTCACAGCTTCGCCGTCTGCTCCGATAGCGACGTAGGCAAAAAACGCAAGGCTGAAGACGACGCGGTACAAGTTTTCACCCACGAGCTACGTTACCCGGCCACCACCAAGGCTGATCGTCTCGCAGCAGAAATGCTCAAGCGCTCTGATGCTGAGCACATGAGCGTGGTTTACTCCACCTATCACTCAATCGACGTCATCAGCCGAGCCCAGCACGAGCACGACCTGGCTGCGTTTGATTTGGTTATCTGCGATGAAGCCCACCGTACCACTGGCGCCACCTTTGGTGACGATGACGAAAGTGCTTTCGTGCGGGTTCACGACGCTGACTATATCCGCGCCAGCAAGCGCCTGTACATGACGGCCACCCCGCGCATCTACGGCGATAGTGCGAAGATCAAAGCCGAGCAGGGAGAAGTGACCCTGTGCTCTATGGATGATGAAACGCTCTTCGGTAAAGAGCTGTTCGTCATCAACTTCTCCGAGGCGGTTCAACGCGGGCTGTTGACTGACTACAAAGTGTTGGTGCTTACCGTCGAAGAGAGCGTTATCAGTCGCCGTCTTCAAGATCTGCTGAAAGACGAGGATAACCAGCTCAAGGTGGACGATGCTGCCAAGATCGTCGGCTGCTGGAAAGCATTGGCCAAACAGGGCTTGTCCGAGCACTTGCTAGGTGATGACCAGCCAATGAAGCGCGCGGTGGCCTTTTGTCAGGTCATTTCGCCCAGCTATAAGGGCACAAAACACAAGGTCAGCTCCGTCAACATCGCTAACACGTTCAAGTCGGTGGTGGATGCCTATCAAGAGGCCGAAGAAATCGATGAGGCCGACCGGTTGATCTGTGAAGCCGAGCACGTCGATGGCGGCATGAATGCCAGCCAGAAAGAGGTCAAACTCAATTGGCTCAAAGAGGAACCGCCAGCCAATACCTGTCGCATCCTCAGTAATGTGCGTTGCTTGTCTGAGGGCGTAGACGTGCCAGCCCTAGACGCTGTGCTATTTCTCACGCCACGCAACTCACAAGTAGACGTCGTGCAGTCGGTAGGGCGTGTCATGCGTAATGCGCCAGGCAAAAAGCGCGGTTACGTCGTGCTGCCGGTGGTGATTCCCGCCGGAATGCAGGCGCACGAAGCGCTTAACGACAACAAAACCTATAAGGTCGTTTGGCAAGTACTTCAGGCGTTGCGCTCTCACGACGACAGCTTCGATGCGATGGTCAATAAGCTCGACCTGATTGGTTCTGACCCGCGTAAAATGGAAGTGATTGCCATCACCGATAAGGTAGATAGAAAGGCAAAGAGCAGCGGCACCAAGAATACGCAGGCTGGCAAAGGCAAATACGGCATTGGTGAGAAGCGCCCTAAATTTGAAGTAGAAGGGCAGATGACCCAGCAGGGCGATCTCACCTATGAGGTGGGCGAAATAGAACGCGCTATTTACGCCAAGATCGTCGATAAATGCGGTAACCGTCATCACTGGGAAGACTGGGCCAACGACATCGCCAAGATCGCTCGAACTCACATCGACCGCATTCAGGGCATACTGGAAAATCCCGAGTACATCAGCGAGAAGGCAACCTTTGAAGCCTTTGCTGCGGAACTACGCGATGACCTCAATGACAGCATCACCGATGGAGAAATCGTCGAGATGCTGGCTCAGCACTTGGTGACCAAGCCAGTGTTTGATGCGCTGTTCGACGAGTACAGCTTCGCCAGCCACAACCCCATGTCCAAAGCCATGCAGAGCGTGTTAGACGCACTGAATGAGCACCAGCTAGCCAAAGAAGCGGATACCCTGGAGAAGTTCTATCAGAGCGTCCGTCAGCGTGCGTCTGGCATCGACAGCGCTCAGGGCAAGCAGAAAATCATCGTCGAGCTATACGACAAGTTCTTCCGCAACGCCTTCCCGCGCATGACGGAACGCTTGGGTATCGTCTACACCCCGGTTGAGGTGGTGGACTTCATCCTCCACAGCGTGAATCACCTGTTGCAAAAGGAGTTTGGCCAGACACTGGGCAGCAAAGGCGTCCACATCATCGATCCCTTCACTGGCACGGGTACGTTTATCACTCGGCTGATCCAGTCGGGGCTGATTAAGCCTGAGGAGCTGCCGCACAAGTACCGGCACGAAATCCACGCCAACGAGCTGGTGCTGCTGGCCTACTACATTGCCGCCATCAATATCGAAGCTGCCTATCACGGGCAAGTGATTGATGAATACACGCCGTTTGAAGGCATCTGCCTGACCGACACCTTCCAGATGTACGAGAAGGATGACATGGTGGACACGCTATTAGTGGACAATAGTGCTCGTCGTAAGCGGCAAAAGGCGCTGGATATTCGGGTGATTGTGGGCAATCCACCTTATTCATCAGGGCAGGATGATGCAGGTAGTAATAATAAGAGTGTTACCTATAAAGGGTTAGATCATCGGATTAATGAAACCTATCTATCGTTGTCAGCAAAAACAACGGGGAAAAGTAAAGCTTACGACTCGTACATCCGGGGTATTCGTTGGGCGAGCGACCGTATTGGTGATGCGGGTATTATCGGTTTTGTCACCAACGCGGGCTGGGTTGACGCCAACACTGCAGACGGTATGCGTAAGTGCTTAGTCGATGAGTTCTCAAGCCTTTATATCTTCCATCTGCGTGGTAATCAGCGCACCAGTGGCGAAACCTCGCGTAAAGAAGGAGGCAAGATTTTTGGCAGCGGTAGCCGCGCCCCCATCGCCATTTCCTTGCTGGTTAAAAACCCTAACGCCGCTGAACACGGACAGATCTATTTCCACGATATTGGCGACTATCTCAGCCGCGAGGAAAAACTGGAAAAAGTCGCTACCTACGCCAGTGTAGTTGGGATTGCGTCTTGGCAGGTTATAACCCCCAATGAGCATGGGGACTGGCTCAATCATAGGGATGAAGGGTTTTCTGAGTTTATCGAGGTAGGAAATAAAAAAAGCAAAAGTGATACTGTTTTTGAAACCTACTCAATGGGCATAAAGTCGAATCGTGATGATTGGGTTTTTAATTTCTCTAGCAAAATTTTGACCGAAAACTGCGCAAGGATGATTAATTTTTATAACTCTGAAGTAGATAGATGGCTTGCTGGAAAAGACGGATCGATCTCTTTGGGTGTTAATAATTTTATTAAAAATGACGCTTCATGTATTAAGTGGACTGAAGATGTTATAGGTGATTTATCCAAAGGTAAAAAACATCGATTCGATTCATCTAAAATCAGGACGGCCCTTCGAAGGCCTTTTTGTAAGCAGAAACTTTATTGTGATAAGTCATTTAATTGGACTCATCATTTAATGCCTAAAATGTTTCCCAGTGATGACGTAAGTAATTATATGATTTATTTGACGGGCACAGGGAGTGCAAAGGCTTTTTCAGTCATAATGATTAATACGCTTCCTGATTTTCAGTTGTTAGCTAATGGGCAGGGGCTGCCTCTCTACCTCTACGACGATGCCGCCCAAGTCTCCGAGGATGATCTCTTTGCCGATCCAGCCGAAGGCGGCCTAAAACGCCGTGACGCCATTACTGACGCAGGCCTCTCCCATTTCAAGGTAGCCTATCCAAGCGAGTCGATCAGTAAAGAAGATTTGTTCTACTACGTTTACGGCATTCTCCACTCACCCGATTACCGTGAGCGCTTTGCCGATAACCTAAGCAAAGAGCTACCGCGCATCCCGGCAGTCAAGAAGGCCGCCGACTTCTGGGCCTTCAGCAAGGCCGGCAGGGCGCTGGCTGACCTCCACCTGAACTACGAAACCGTCGATCCGTACCCGTTGACCATCGAGGCTAAGGGTACGTTGACCTATGCGGATTACCGTGTGGAAAAAATGAAGTTTGCCAAGAAGGGCGACCGCAGCACTGTCATTTACAACCCGCGCATCACCATTACGGGCATCCCCGAGGCGGCCTGGGACTATGTGGTCAACGGCAAGGCCGCCCTGGACTGGGTGATGGAGCGCCAAGCTGCGCGCACCGACAAGGCCAGCGGCATCGTTAACGACGCCAACGACTGGGCCAACGAAACCATGGGTAATCCTAAGTACCCACTGGAGCTGTTCCAGCGCGTAGTGACCGTCAGCCTCGAAACCCAGAAGATTGTGAACAACCTACCGCCTTTGGATATTTGAGGCGTATGCAAGCCGCTTAGCGCACGGAGGCGCAATGAGTAATTCTGCAATTCCTCTGGGGGAGCGTGACGGCCATATGTTCCGGGCTTACGAGGTCGAGAATGGCCTTCGCTGTGGCTGCGTGTGTCCGGCGTGTCGTGGCGCTCTGGTTGCTGCTAATCAGGGCGAAAAGCGCTTTCCTTATTTTCGTCATGCCGAGTTGGAAGCGTGCTCATCGGGCCGGGCTGAGGGGGTCAGACGAGCGGCTGTGCAGGTACTCGCTTGCCATAAGCAGCTGCTCCTTCCGCAGTTTAACGGCTTGGCTGAGTTAAAAGCGCCCGGCGATAGGCTGCTGGCAAAGCCGGTTGAATTCGCACCAGCCCATGTTGCTCTGGATGAAGTGGAACGCTTTGTCGATCTGGGAGACGAGTTGAGGGCGCATGCGCTGGTTACCTGTCGCGGGCGCCAATTGGTGGTGCGTATCAAGGTCTCTGCTCGGCAGCAGCATGAGCGCACACGGCGTATTAAAAAGATGCCGTTATCCAGTATGGAGATCGATCTTCATCAGCTCACCGATGAGCAGATAAACGATCAAGACTATTTCACCCGGGCGGTGCTAGGCGACGCGGCCAATCGGAGCTGGATTCGTTCGTTACGTGGTGAGTTGATGGCAGAGCGAGCGCTGGCCGAGCTGCAATTAGAGCTTCAGCAACTGGAGCGCCAGTGGGCTTTGGCTGAGGTACAGCGCATAGAGCAAGAAGCAGCGCTGGAACAGCAACGTGCGCTTGAGCACGCTCATAGAGCTGAAGCGTTGGCTGCGCACCGTTTATTGCAACAAGAACTAAGGCAACAGCAAGAATCAATCCCCCAGGCGGACTGCGGGAACTGGAATACCCCTCAACAGCGCAGAGAGCTGATCGCAGCCACTATGCTAATGGCCGCGCGTGAGTGGTCTGGGCACGGTGTGGAGTGCGGCGTCTGCCATTTAATCAACGCGCCGGGCTCGGTGTTTTGCCTTTACTGCGATGGTGAAGATCGCCGTATGCGAGAGGTGCATTATCCCGCTGATTTAGCTGAAACGCTTGATGCGCGTATGAGATGCTCGAATTATCCAGAGCAGTCAGTAAAGGCAGTGCCAAGCCTGGTGGTCATCCCTGAAGTGGTGACGTAGCGCTGTGTTGTAGAAAAAACGTCCTCAATTTTCCCGGTTTGAATCGGCCCCGGTTTAGTTGACGCTTCCAGACCTCAAAAGCAAGATTTCGTAACGTCTGATTTTGAACGATAGCTGTCCGCCACAAGGGAGTCTATCGACCAAATCGATCAACCGAATAAGTACGCAGTCAGCACAGTAGCAGCGCTCGCAACGCCTGTTCCTTTGAATACGTTGGCAGATGCATCTGGGAAGCTGCGTTCGCCGCGGAGCATCTCCATAAGCTCTTGGGTAGAAGCAATACCTGCCGCCAACAGTGCGGCATCACCGGCACGATCACCAAAAGAATTGTCAGCCATGGCTGACATATCCAGCTCGACCTGTGCTTGCAAAGTTTCGTTATCATGTCCACTGGTACCCACCCGAGGATCCATCTGTTGACCAGCCACCTCGTTGGTCGCTAATACCGAAATATCTGGGTATTTCTCTAAATGAAGTTCAATCTTAGCCGCATCCATAACAGCTTTTAGCTGGAACTCCTCCACGATCTCACCGGTATCTACGTTTCGGATCTGGATATCCGCGCCAGGGTTATTCGTGTCGCCGAACACCTCTGCCTGTGTATCTGTATGTGTTGCATTGTAATTATGCACATACAGCAGTTCATGATAGATGCCCTTTACGTTCGAACTGAGGCCTCTCAAGGCTTCTGGTGAGAAATCCCGTAGGTAATCTCCCAGTTCGTTTTCAGAAGCATCGGACAGTTGATGGTTTGATCTGCGTAACGCATCCAATACCAGCTGGCTTTCGAGGTCGCTCCCGACTGCGGTCTGGGTGAGTAGCGCGTAGAATACGCCGCCGATAACAAACTCGGCACGAGGAAAGCCTTTGAATGGATAGTCTTCGATAAAGCTCTCGAAACCACCAATCACCACGCGCCGAAAGTCAGTAATTACATGTTGGCGCAGGGCGACCGCGTGTTTGCCATCCAGGTTGGTACAGATCATATCCCGGTGGGATTGCAGCTCGTCCAACAATGGTCGAAGCACATTTTCCAGTAACTCCTCTGCTTGCCACTCTGTAAACTGCTCAGACGAACTCGTGAGATATTCGTCGATCATAGCCATTGTCAGCCAGCACGTTTGCACTATCCTTTGCTCCACTTGCATATTCCGGCCCATCGTGACCGCCCATTCCGTTTGAACGTGACCGCCTGTTCCGGGCTATCGTGACCGCTTATTCCGTTTTATCGTGACCGATTTGGGTGATTTCCCGGAATCGCCGGTCACGA
>Ga0209404_10000477_pt1 | contig 31023 bp, 27 predicted proteins | sample TroAtlMetagenome_2_FD_187447 | JGI IMG/M metagenome (GOLD analysis project Ga0209404, IMG submission 187447) | Marine eukaryotic phytoplankton communities from Atlantic Ocean - Tropical Atlantic ANT8 Metagenome (SPAdes) (version 2) | ecosystem: Environmental > Aquatic > Marine > Oceanic...
TTTGGTCTTCAGTTAATTTTATTTTTGCTTCCGGAGGAGGCATGACCTCGTCAGGGTCATCAGAAATGATTCGATGATAGAGTTCGCTCTCTTCTGGATTATTAGGAACAATTGCAATGGACCCGTTCTTCTCAGCCGTTGCGTCTTTAAAATCATCAAGACGAAGCTTTGCCTTCCTTTTATTTTCGTCAGGCCCGTGGCAGTAGTAGCAGTTTTCTGAAAGTATGGGCTTAATGTCTTTGTTGAAGTCAATTTCCGCCAGCAATACTCCAGACACTTTTAAGTACAGTGCTGCAGTTAGTATAATTGCGAGAAACTTCATCAGTTGGGAAATTATTTCAGTTATTGTACGTAATTCCTATGTGAATGGAATACTGTTCCTAAAGGAAATAACGTTTTTTTGTATTTTTATAAATAAAATATATGGCGCAATTATATCGAATATTACTTTATTCTGTAACGTTTAGTCTTAGAAAAGTGGATTTTATCGAAGATTCGGGCACTGGTTCAGAGAATTTGAATCTTTTTATGACTAAGCCGTCAGCGCCAACTCTTTCGGTTCCTATTTGATCTCCATTGTCTTTCCAACTAACTAAATCTTTACTGCTTTGAACCACTATATTTACATTTCGGTCTCCTGTAGCCATTGAAAACTCAATGAATAAATAAGGCTTACCATTTGCTGTATCGATTTCGACGATCGGTTTAATAGGAGAGCTTTGAAATTCTTTTGGTGAAAATCCTAAGGCGAATTCTGTAAAGTTATTAAGCCCGTCCATGTCAGGGTCAGCGCCGGTACCAGAAATTGCTGGGTCTGAATTTTCATTTTCTGTGAAATATTCTGACTTCCATTCATCGAAACTTTGATTTCCTTTTAAACTGCCTCCGACTTGAGCTGATGCTTTCCAATTTGCTCCATTGCCATTGTCCTTAGACAGATCGATGATTTGGATTGAATGCCCATCCAGATCGTCCAAGACTGGCCATGGGGAATCTTGGTCGTAAGAATAATCTTGTATTGGTAATCCATCCGCTCCAATGAGTCTAATTCTTTCACCGCTATTATTAAGCTGACCGGTATACTGACCAGCGAATGAGGCAATTGTACCATTTCTCAAATTGAACGCCGCTTCATTGCTAACAATGATAAGGCTGGACCTGGGATCAAGGGAGCTAATATTTGATTCAGTAAAATCAAAATAAACCCCGTCAGAGAAGCGAACTCCATCCATGGATATTGGTAGGTTGCTAATGTTTTTCAATTTGATGAATTCGAACATGTCTCCATCATCAAAGCCTGCAGTCTTTTCTTCCTCTGATGCTCCTATAGGGTTGTAAAGCATTTCAACAATCGCAAGATTGTCCGATGATGCCGCTACTGTATTAACGGTGAAGGATGCAGAGGTGACTGCGCTCCATTCGTTATTATTAAGGCTTCGTGCTTTTACTGTTATGGGTTCAGTGATTTTTAGCGGTTTGTTGAGTGGGTTCGTTCTAGTTGCATCTAGTTGGAGTTCCATAACCATATCACTACTTGCTCTAGATCCATTATGCATTTCAACGGCAATGATGTTGGTGCCTTCAACGAGTGTATTTGCTTTAACGATATATTCATCCAAGTCCCCTTCATTGAGGTCGCTCGAATCATTATTTGAAGTTGTTTCAAATGTTGCGTTTTCTGGCAAGTTGGAATCCCTGAAAATTTCTTTTCCATTTAAATACACAGCGCCACCGCCATCTGACATGATTTTTAATCGAAGTTCATAGTGACTTTGTGCATCTTCGATCTCGAAATTCTTTCTAAAGTAAGTCGTGATTTGTCTTGGCCTTGGGTTTATCTCCGTCTTGAGAGGAATATTTACTCTGGGAACTTTAGACGTATCCGATATGTTACCGAATCCAAGTGGAGATAAGCCTTCATTCCATGTCGCATCATCATATTCAGGCTCTCTCCAGGCAACACCTAGATCACCTTTTGAATCACTGTATTTCCAAATTGAATTCAAGGGTAACAGCGTAACGTCAACACTTGAACCTGATTGGTTAATGGCGTTTGCGTTAATTGATCCTCCAAGATTTCTTGGATCAGAACCATCAGTTGTATAGTAAATGGTTCCCTTTTCGTTTGTGATAGCGAGGTTGTAACCCTCTTCAACGCTACCACCAAATTGGCTAAATTGTGGAGGGGAAGTACTTGGCCATAATTCATTATTTTCAAATTCCTTTCTACGTGGGCCAAATAAGTACTGCCTTCTTCCTGTATTTGTCTTTGCCCATGAACTTATAATGTTTTCGTTTATGGATTCCCTATTCATGAAGCTGAGGAGATCTCTAAAATCATCATACAATTCATCAGCTAGTTTCTTTAGGTGAGAGTTTTCAAAGTCTCTGTCGTCAAGCACTCCTCCATTAAAAAGGTGTATATTTATTCTATCGGCGAATAGTATTTTAAATTCATCCCAGCGAGATAAACCTCTCCATAAATCTCTTAATTCCCCATTACCTGTTGCAATAAATGATTTTATCATTTCTTGAGAAACAGGTCGATTGTCTCTGTTGTTCATGGCACCTTCGGCATCCCATACGTAAAGTCGATAACGTCCTTTTTCTGAGCGCTCTCTTGCTGCTACCCAATTATTATGTGGCCAGTCCCATGTCGCCATATAAATATTAAGGAGGTAGTAATCAATCATGTTGTTTACATCTGCCAATTCTAGCACTTTTAACCAGTTCTGACTTGTTGTTCGAGAGTTCAGCCTCCTGATCATCTCGTTCCAGGCTTCCATATTTCCTTCGGCCACGTTGCTGCCCTGTCCTTGAAGGGCGAGTGTGTCCCAGTCTGCGCCGTTTTCAGAATCATGGACGGTTGAGAACCAAGGAGAACGTAATCTTTCAACCAAGTTATAAAAGCCCTTAAGTTCTCCATTTACGTAGAGTGTGTTTATGACTCCTGTGCTAGCAGGCTGCCCCATGTCTCGACTCATTCTACGAACCAATTCATCCACAATGTATGGATTTTTTATGTCATTTTTTCCAGCTCTAGCTCTGAATCTTTTATAAGTGTCAATGGGATCATCAATACCATTTAGGGGGATCTGAACTTCAGGGTTTCCATATTCGTCTCGGAAATAAAGGTTAAAAGAGGGTTTCTGGGTTCCTCTAGCTTGCCAAGGGCTTGAGTTTATCTGGTTAAGTAGCATTCTTGGTCTTGAGTAAGATGATGCTGCTGCCCTTAGTCCACAGTCAGTCCTGAAGCCAGATGAGCCATCTTCAAAGTAAAACTCTGCATGTATTTTTCTTTCGTAGCATCGTCCACGATTAATAACATTATTGTAATCATTTGGTCCGGTAGGTCGCCATTGATTATCAACGTACTGTCCTCCATTAATTGCAAAAGCACCGAAAGGATCAAAGAGCGACCGTTCAACATCACCAGTAATAACTAAGGAAGGGGAGTTCAGTAACTTCTGATCTTGTCCAATGAGATAAGTATTAGTTTTAGTATTAGATGGTATAAGCCCATCAGAGAAAGCTCTTGCTCTTATAACATGTCCCTTTTTCTCTGATAATTTAGTTAGTCTTATTGGTTCAGAATAAGTTGAGCCGTTATTGATTTCTGGTTCGGATCCGTCTCTTGTAAATATTATTGTTGAATTGGGGGTTTCAGAGATGATTTCTAGTTCAATAGAGTCATTAAAAAAACCTCCCCTTGTGCTCATGGAAGGCGCTTTGACCTTTTCTGAGAAAGATGGGCCAGAGTTTATTGATCCTGGTGAGGGTCGGCTAAAGTAAACTTTTTTACCTGATTCTTTAGAGATGCCGTAGCTGTAGAAGTTGTGTTGTTTAGGGTATTTATTTTCAAAAGTGCTTTTTGGATTTCCTTGTTGATCAAAGAGCCCAAGGAATTCTCCGTTACCGTCTAGCTTGAAATTGGTATGTAAGTAAAGTGGGTTAGTGATCTCAGAATCTAATGCATCAGCTAGCACTAATAGATACTCACCTGATGGGATTTCTGTTCCTTCGGGAAATTTCCATTTTCCAGTATCATTCTCGTTATCTGTCAGAGACCAATTACTTATGTTTACTGTTGAGTTTCCTGAGTTGAAAATTTCGATCCAGTCGGAGTTTTCATTTTCGAAATTTTCATTTTCAAAAATGGCTGGTTCATGGATTCCTGAACTAGGTTCCATTATTCCTGGAAAATAACTGACGGTAGTGCCGGAGGGTACAAGCACTTTATCTTGAGTGCCTGGTTGATCGATAAGTAATGAGAAGTTTAATCTAATACTCGTCAATGGATTGTGATTATTAACCTGAATCGCTAGAGTATTTTGGCCATTCTTTAAAAGCTCATTTGAAGTCCCTATCTGTAAATCAGTTAACCTTGTCGAAGTAGATCCTGCACGATAAGTCACCTGATCCCAGTAAATATGCGAATTTTTCACCCCATTATTAGCTCGTCCAATTTCCTTACCATTTAACCATCCTATGAAGCCATCATTATAATTAATGCTTAGTGTAAGAGGCCTTGATGACGAGGAATCAGCGTCACTTACTTGAAACGTTTTGATCACATAGATGGATGGAGAGATGCCGTAAATGGAATCTTTCACATTTGTTCGTATGTTTCCGAGATCGTAGCCTATGGGGAGCCTCCCTGTCTTCCAGTTCGAGTTATTGAAATCGTTCATCCACCAACTTGGCCAACTTCCTGCAAATGGTTGGTTTTTCTCATCCCATCTGAGGATGCGTTCGGTTTGCTTAGCACTAAATTCATTGATAAAAACGTCTCCATAGCTGGGCCTCTGAGCAATAATGTTAGTAATTATGATTAGAGTGATGATGAAAATTTTGGTCATTGGGGATGACGGTGATGAAGATTCAAATTTGAACTAAAGTGTTATTCACTTCGAATGATTCTGTAATATCTTAATTTACTTTGAATGTTTGAATTGTCTGTGAAATTTATGATCTTCTCTTCAACTCCTGATAGTTGTGATCCAGGGAGATCATTTTTCCAATTAATAAGGTTGTCGGAGTATTCAACTTGATACGAGAACCCAGGTTGCATCTTCCATGATACTTGATTCTTTCCATCATTGTTTTTGGAGATGGATTTAATTCTAAATGGGTTCTCAGGAATAACTAGTTTTGTTGCAGAAGCGTAGACGGCAATGTCATCGAAAAGTAGCCAGTTATTCCCCCAGTCTGAATTAGATGTTCTTTGCCATTGAATTGCAATGCCTCCAAGTTCACGACTTAAGTTCTTTGCAGTAAATCTTTCGTCGCGAAAAATTTGGAAACCATCCAAGTCGACTGACCATGTGTTATTAATTAGATCGATTTCCGCGACTAGGATTTGAACTTCATTTCTTATGAATTCTTCGCCTGTATCATAAGTGTTCCTTCCATCCTCTCTCCAAAGACCAAATGAGGTCTCCGTATTATTGTAAGTCAGCGATGCCATTGTTGAGCCGCTGGGATTAAAAAATGTAATGAAAAAGCTATCCCTTTCGGGGTTGCTGTTAGGATTATCAGAATCATTAATTCCAACAACAGATTCGAGCCTAATAATTGGTTCCCCAGTAGCATCAGGGTCGTGTGCTATTGATCGAAGAACGTACACTGTGTCAGTGTTTCTTCCTGGAGAATTGTAACCAATGAATGCGCTCTTGCCAAGCCCTTCAACTGCTGCTCCTTCAATTCCATGTGCCCCGCGATTATTTGAGGTCCCATTCCAATTATCGTAACCTACTAATTCATTATCTCCTGCGCGAGCGTCTTCAAAGTCAGTGAAGTACAGCTCCCTATCAGCGCTGCTTGCTATTTTCATTAGAATTAAAAATCCAAATAAGACTATTGCTTTCAATAAATGCATTTATACCTAGAGCTAAAGATTAGTTTAAAAAAAAGCGACCCTTGAAGACAAGGGCCGCTTACAAAAATTTGTAATTTCAGTGAAGATTGTTTATTAGTTAGCAACCTCTCTGGCAAATTCGTCATCACCCTCTTCTGCTACTTCCTCATTTTCTTCTGCTACTTCCTCCCCCTCATCATCACCTTTATCTTTATCTTTATCACCTTTTGGACGCTTAGATCCTTTACCTTTATGATGGCGGCAATGTTTTAGGTGGAGAGTAAATTCATCAGCGGTGATACCAGCGCTCTCATCGTCATCCAAGCGAGAAAATATTCTTTCAACGCTCTTAGGTGACCACTTAGCTAAACGCTCGATTGATCCGATTGCACCAAACTCTTCAGCCGATAACGAACCATCACCATCAGTGTCAACTTCAGCGAATCTTGACAAACGTTTTTCTTCGATTTTTGCACGAAGTTCATCGCGTGCTGCCTCGCGCTCTTCTTTTGAAATTTTGCCATCTTCATCGGCGTCCCACTTGGCGCGTCTTTCCTTGGCTCTATTCTTACGGGCATCCTTAGCCGCTTGTTTTTCCTCTTCGTCAAGGACTCCATCTTCATTGAGGTCATATTTTACTAAGAATTCTGGAAGGTTACCGTTTCCGAAAACTTTGCCCTCTTCGCCTTCAGGTGCTTCTGGTCTTTCAGGACGTTCTGGCCTCTCCTGATCTTCAGCCTCAGGAGCTTCTGGTTTTTCAGGACGTTCTGGTTTTTCCTGGTCTTCACCTTCAGGCTTTTCAGGGCGCTCAGGCTTCTCCCAACCTTTTGGAGGCTTAGGCATCCACCATCCCCAACTCCAACCTTTGTGGCCAGCTGATGAGATTGTGGCTGATAGCAGAACTAGTGAAAGTATTAGTGCTAAATTTTTCATTCTTTATGAGGGGTTTGATTTTAAAATTTTTCTAAATTTTAAATCTTATTTTGAATTTAGAATATCTATCTTATTTAGACGTTCGCAAACTCTATATGGTTACAATTATCGTTAATTTTGTTTTAAAAGGCTAGAAAAATCATCAATTTTACTTTTAGCTGCATTTTTCTCTCTATCTTCTTGATTATAAGTCTGTTGCGTACTTTTTGAGGAGCTTTCCTCGACTGGATTGTCTGTATTACTATTAACACTCTGTTTAGATTCATTGTCTAGAAGCGCTACGATATCGTCCCACCATGCTTCGCGATCAACGGCTTCTTCTTCAAGTATTAGCTTTTGTTCTTCGTCGAGAATGTCATAAATTTCGGACTCTACGACATCAACTGGTGCTCCTGGTTGTACTGCAGTCTCTATTCCTTTAATTAATTCATTACCCTGAGCAATCAATGATGGGTGAAAATCTGCAGCAGATTTTGCGAGTATGGGAAAAATGAAGTCCTTTTGTTCCTCGCTTAAATCTAAGAGTAAAGTGAGATCATCGAGTCTTTTATTTGCTACTTTTTCTACAGTTATGGCCCGAGCATTGAGCTGTTCACGGGTTAGAGGTTTGTTTGCTTTTTCTGTGGGTGAGGATTGGGCAGATTGAGTAGGGGATGCCGGGGCGGCTTTGTTATTAAGTTTTTTTGTTTTTTTATCCTTTATTATTTTAGCAATAGGTTGATTGGAGGTATTGGCTTTTTCTTTGGAGCTAGACTCTAAACTTGAACTAATAACCTCAGGAGAATTATTTCCTCCAAAAAATCCCCAAGCAATTATGGCAATGGCTGTTGCTATGATTGTTGGAATGATAAGGCGGCCTAATTTCATATTTTTATCTAATTATATAACAATAGAGTATGACCTTCATTTACCAATTCAAATTCTTTCATCAATTCAGTTGTGTATTCCAACTGCGCTTAAGGGATCATTTTCCAGTTTTTTTACTGCTGCTTCCAGTTTACGCTTTGCTCGCATTTTAGTGACTTTTACCTTTGATTCGCTCCAACCAGTGATTTCGCAGACCTCTTTAACACTTTTCTCTTTGAGCTCGATTAAGGTTATGACCGTTCTTTCTTGGGGATTTAATGATGATAGAAGCTCATTGATTAATTCATCAACAAGTTCATATTCAAAGCTTCTATCGGGTTTTAGTGAATTTGATCTTGGCCTTGCTGCGGTGTCTACGGCTCTTTGACCATACACTAGATCCGGTCTGATTCTTTTTTTTCTAAGCCTGTCATAGCAGGTATTTAATGCGATTTTTGAGCTCCAGTTCCTAATCGGTGTTTGCCCAGAGAATTGTTCTAAATTGCAAAAGATCTTCATAAATATTTCCTGTAAAACGTCTTGTTTTTCTTCTCCTGGACTTAAGTGCTTGCGTACTATCGGTTCGATTACCGGATAAAGCATGTCGATGAGTTGCTCGCAGGCCTTTTGATTACCTGTGCTTGCCAGAGAAACGATTTTATCATTAGGATTCTCTATTTGTTGTATCATGGTATTTACATTATATATTCAGTATTTACATAATAAACACAGAAACATTAAATAAACATTAAGACTGTCCTTTTAATTGGAATTCTCAATATGCCTATTTTTCTAAATCGCCTATATGGCTGAGGCATTGACGCAAGGCCGCTAGCAGCTACAATTGCGCTAAATGAAATTATTACTGAGTATTTCGCCTTTAATTGCATTGTTATTATCAATCACTAGCTCTGAGGCTCAAATTGGAGAGCCAAGAAAAAATGTTCATCGCCTACTTGGGCAGCCCGTTGGATCCATTGAACCAAGATTAGTGGAAAGTGTGGGCAAGGCCGAACTTTTTAAGAATGGAGGCATAGAAGTCATCGTGGAGTATGATCAAAACGAAAAGGCGTGGGTCATTATTTATCATGGAAGAAATGTTAAAACACGAACAGCCGAAAGCCTTGTCGCTGAAAACCTTGGACCAAATGTTCAACAAACTAGATTTCTGAATACTGAGTATTGGATAGAAAGAGAAGAAAAACTCAGGGCTTTTTATTATCGCTATCCATCACCTAAGTGTGTGGTTATGACTTTGGAAAGTTTAGATTCAGAAAGAAAGCCGAGGCAGAATATTCTAAAAGCTCTTCCTAACGTCTTGCCACCAAAAGTTGGGTCCAAAGGCTCAAGGCCTGTTGGCTTATCTGGCACCAAGAATGATCCTATTTCGGCTTTCCGATTTAGGAATAAAGAATCTGAGGAAGATGATTCTGATTCTAGTTCAAAGGAAGTCGATAAAGAAAAAGAATAGTTTGTAGATATTCTATATTGTCATACTAGCATAACCGCCATCAACAATTATCTCGGAACCTGTTACGAAGCTGCTTGCTTTTTCTGAAGCTAGGAAAAGAGTAGCCCCAATCAATTCATTGGATTCGCCAAAGCGTTGCATTGGAGTATGCCCCATTATTGAATTGATGCGATCGTCTGTGAGAACTTTACGGTTTTGTTCTGCTGGGAAAAAACCAGGAACAAGTGTATTCACTCTGATTTTTTGAGTTGCCCATTCTCTAGCTAAATTCTTACTAATATTATGAACCGCTGCTTTTGTCATTGAGTAAGTGAACACTCTTGATAGGGGGATTACACCAGACATTGAGCCGATATTAATTATGGATGCTGGGATTTCGTTATCAATGAAGTATTTGCCAAAGGTCTGACAAGTTAGGAAAACAGCTTTGGAGTTAGTTTCAAATATTTGGTCGAATTCTTCTTCGGGTATTTCAAGGAAAGGGGTAGCCGAGTTAATGCCGGCTCCATTTACGAGGATCTCACATTTTCCTGATTTATTCAGTACACTATCAAGAATGGCTTTGATTGACTCTTTGTTTGTGACGTCTCCTTTAAGAAAGTAGGCATTTCCACCTGAATTCTTGATATTATTAATTCGATTTGCTGCTTTCTCTTCATTGCGGCCTACGAGAACAACTTCGGCTCCAGCTGATGCTAGGCCTTCGGCCATTGTGCCGCAGAGTTCACCTGTGCCTCCTATGACAACAGCTGTTTTACCTTTGAGTGAGAAGATGGATTCTATGTAGCTCATATTATGATTATCTATCGACTCTAGCACTTCCACCTTCTACAAGCTTTTCCACTTCTGACAAGGTCGCCATTGTCGTATCACCAGGAGTCGTCATAGCAAGAGCGCCGTGGGCAGCGCCGAATTCAACGGCGAGTTGGGCGTCGTTATGTTTTAGGAAGCCATATATGAGTCCGCTGGCAAAAGAGTCTCCACCTCCGACTCGATCAAATATTTCTAGCCCTGGTCTGTGGGTGGCTTCATAGAATTCTCCATCATGCCAAGCAATTGCACCCCAGTCGTTAACACTTGCAGTTTTGACTTCTCTAAGAGTTGTCGCTGTTGCTTTGAAGTTAGGAAATTCAGACACTGCTTTTTCAATCATTATCTTAAAATTATCAACTTGAATGCCTGAAATATTCTCGTCGACTCCCTCGACTTCGAAACCGAGGCAAGCAGTGAAGTCTTCTTCGTTTCCGATCATTACATCAACGTACTTAGCGATTTCTCTATTTACTTCCTGGGCTCTTTTCTGACCGCCTATTGATTTCCATAATGATGGACGATAATTTAGATCGTAGCTAACAATGGTGCCGTGTTCTTTTGCTTTCTTGCAGGCTTCGATCACGAGCTCGGCAGTTGTTTCGGATAGTGCTGCAAATATTCCACCAGTATGAAACCACTGAGATCCCTGCTCGCCAAAGATTTGATTCCAGTCAATGTCACCGCATTTCATTAGAGAGGATGCTGTGTGGCCTCTATCAGATGTTCCTTTTGCCCCTCTAATTCCAAACCCACGTTCGGTAAAATTAATTCCATTTCTAATGTCTCTACCAATGCCATCAAATTCCTTCCATTGAACGAATTGAGTGTCTACACCGCCTTGAAGAATGAAATCCTCAATAAGTCTACCGACTTCATTCTCTGCGAAGGCTGTTACAATGGCTGTCTTCATTCCAAAGCATCGTCTGAGCCCTCTGGCTACGTTATATTCTCCTCCGCCTTCCCAAGCATTAAACGTTCTAGCTGTTCTTACTCGTCCATTTCCAGGATCCAGTCTGAGCATGATTTCGCCTAATGAAATCTGAGTAAAATTGCATTCTGAGTGAGGTTTTATTTCAAGTGCCATGGGGCGCCGATGATAACGTTAATTAAAGATCCTTCAATGCTTTTTCATTGTGTCATGAAAAATTTATTAATCCTCGAACTTATTAAATGATGCTAAATTCCACTCAGGGGCATTTATTTCTTTGGCGATATGATTGAATTCATCAATTTCCGCTTCTGAGAAGAGAAGGCCTCCAGCATTTTTAGTACGACTTTCAGCCTGAGCAAAGTCTTGCCCAGGTAGAAAAATTCCTTCATTACCATGAGACTTTATATCATCTATTACGGCTCGAACATTTTCAGTTTGGTTTCGTCCTGAAGCAAAGGCGCCACCGCTCACTGCTTCGGGATGGATGACTTGAAAATAGAAGCTAGGAGTTCTTTTTTCTCCTTCTGGAATTTCACGAGATCTTAGGGTTGGTAAGGACCCACCAATGAAGGAGGCAAGTATCTCATTAATGAGAGCCATTCCATATCCCTTATGAGCACCAAAAGGAACTAGATAGGCAGCTTGTTCTGGGTCATTAGTTGGATTTCCGTCTTTGTCGACTGCAGCATTATCCGGTAATTTTTGTCCTTCTCTTTTTAATTGTTGAACCCTTCCCATTGCGACGACTGATGTTGCCCAATCTATGACGATTGGAAAGCCTATCGCTTCAGCTGTAGGGAATGCCCAGCTATGAGGATTGGTTCCTAATGTAGGAAATTTTCCCATGAAGGGAACGACCTCTGCTAGTCCTGCTGTGCAGTTAGTGTAGGCGATGTAACCTCTATTGGCTGCATCCAGAACATAGCCTCCTCCCCAAAGATAATGGAAGGCGTTATCCACCGACACTTGGCCTATTCCGTATTTATCGGCTAGCTCGATGCATCGTTCTATCGCTTCGTAAGCTACGCTTTGACCAAGTTTCATGTTACAGTTCCATGATTCGCTGGCTGCAAATTTATTCTCAAGAACTTCAATTTCTGAATCTGGATTACATCCTCCATTTCCGGAACCAAATAATTCGTCCAAGTGTAATGCTTTGAGGGCATTGTGAGTACGTACGCCATGAGTTGAAGCGAAAGAGCAGAACTTGGCTGCGTCTGCAGCTTCTTCTGAACTGTATCCTCGATGTTTATATGCAAGGGATACGAGGTCGTTGTGCTGTTCTTTTGGAACAATATAAAATTTTTCTTTCATGGTGTTTTTATTAAAATGTATTTGCTTGAGTGAAGTCATCCGTGCCGTTCAGATATGAGATGATGTTTTTTGTCGCCATACCTGCTTGTCTTGCCACTGATTCATGTGTTCTTGATGCAATGTGTGACGTGATAATACAGTTTGGTGCATTAAGTAGCGGATGATTTTCAGCGGGAGGTTCAGTGTCAAGAACGTCAGTTCCATATCCTCCAATTTTTCCACTATCAAGAGCTTGTTTCATCGCGTCTGTGTCAACGATTTCACCCCTAGCGCAATTAATCACAATGACGTTATTTCGCATTTGTTGAATCTTATGGGCATTAATCATGCCATGGGTTTCTTCATTAAGAAAGCAGTGAAGTGATACGATATCAGAATTACATAAGACTTCATCCATCGAGGTGCTCTTTTGAATTTGATGGGTCTTTCCAAATTCTTCATCGTAGAATGGATCATAGGCAATAACTTCAAGTCCAAAAGCTTTTGCTCGAGTTGCGACTTCCTTTCCTATTCTTCCAAGGCCAATGATCCCAATGGTTTTACCCATAATTTCATTTCCGACAGGTTTTTTCCAACCTGCTTTCCAAGCTCCTGAGGAGACTTCAATTGCGTTAGAGTGAATTTTTTTTGTAATTCCAAGGAGTAAACCGAAGCAGTGCTCTGCCACGGTTGTGTGATTAACACCTGGAGTGAAAAGGATAGGGATTTTTTTTTCGGTTGCGTAATCAACGTTAATTTTATCTAGGCCAATCCCATACTTGCTAATCACTTTTAGTTTTGGTAGCGATTTATCTATAACGCTTTGAGTTATCGCATCATCGCCGCAAAGGAAGCCATCAAATTCACCAGCTAGTTCCAGCATTTTATCCTCTGGCAGAGGGCCTCTTTCTCTTGTAATCTCCCAGCCAGTAGAGGCTAAAAGGTCATGGTGCGGTCCAGGAGTATCCTGATAAGATGTTGTAGTAAGAAGTATTCTCATGATTTATTATCTATTTACTTTCGATATTTTGGTGTTCAGTCAAGTAAAGTGAGTGATAAAATGCAAATGGAAGCTGGTATTCAACCCCTAGATCGACTCATGAGCGATGCAGAATTGCGGAACAATGACCTTGTTTCTATCTCTCAGGAGGGCCTCACCCACAAGCAGGTATCCAAGGGGAGGAAGGGACGAAAAATTACGAAAAAATTGCAATTAAAGATACTTAGTGCCTGGAACCAATTAATGAGTGAGAATCTTGATTTAGATCATCTTTTCAATTATCGGGGAAAATAATGGCTGAATTTACAATAGTCGGTGGTGGTCTTGCTGGATGTGTTTTGGGATGGTCTCTTAGTAAAAGAGGTTGTGATTTTAAGATTATTGATAGATTTGAAAAGATAACTTCAACCCAAGTTGCTGCCGGCATTATTAATCCTATCACGGGGCCGAGCCTTACAAAGGGTCCTAGACTTGAAGAGCTCTGGGATAAGGCTAAAGATTTTTACCGTTCATTAGAGAGGGTTAGTGGTATAGAAATGTTTCGTGAAACTAAGATTGTCCGTCTGATGGATTCTGATAAGCAGGCTGAGCGTTGGAAACGGCGAATGCTTGATCCGGAATATAGGGCACTTGTATCTGAACAGCCTTTAGGGTTAGCAGATAATTTTAATTCTGACCATGGTGGTTTTGTGACTAATTTCGGAGCTCACTTAAATACGATTGCCTTTCTTGAAGTGATTAAAAAACTATTGAGCAAACATTGGATTGAAGGTGTTATTGAAGAGCCATCAAATCATGGTGTCACGATTTATTGTGAAGGCGTAAGAGCTATCAGAAACCCATTGTTTGATTGGGTGAAATTTAAACCTGCAAAGGGTGAAATATTAACTGTAAAAATTCCTGATATTGCTGAGGATCGAATTGTCGTTCGTGGAAATATATGGTTACTTCCATTAGGCGAATCAATATTCAGGGTGGGTGCTACTTATGACTGGAATGCTAATGATTGTGAAACTACTTTTTTGGCTAGGGAGGCCCTTGAGAGTCGCCTCCAAAAATTATTAAACGCTTCTTTTGAAGTTATTGATCACCAAGCTGCGGTTAGGCCTGTTATTGATACGAGAAAAGCATTAATTGGTTTGCATCCGGGAAATGATAGAATTGGTTTTTTTAATGGGCTCGGCTCGAAGGGCGTACTTTCTGCGCCTTATTTGGCAGAGCAATTAGTTGATCATATTTTAGATTCTTCTCCAATTGATCCTGAATTTGATGTACGGGGAAATATTTAGTTTTGGAAGATGAGATCAACTCATAGAGCGCATCAATTAATTAGAGAGGTTCTTTCTGGAGGTGAAGTTGTTATTGATGCTACCGCAGGTAATGGTCACGACACACTGTTCCTTGCCGAATTGATCGGTATTTCTGGGCTCGTTTATGCCTTTGATGTTCAGGATCAGGCCATAGGCAATACGCGGCAAAGGTTAGAAAGGGCTGGTTTGGCAGATCGAGTAATTATCAATAAAACGGGGCACCAAGAAATGGACCGAATTATTTCTAGGGAGCACCATGGGGCTGTTTCTGTGATAATGTTTAATCTGGGTTATTTACCTGGCTCTGATCACTCTATAACAACACTGAGGGGCACTACTGTGGCCGCTATTACCCAAGGTTTACAATTTCTTGCCCCTGGTGGGATCGTGACTGTTGTATGCTACCCTGGCCACGATGAAGGAAATTATGAATCCAAAAGTGTTAGTGAATATCTTGGGAGATTGGACTCTGAGAGATACTCGTTTGAAAAATATGTTAATGAAGAAGCCAAAGTCTCTGCTCCTTTTTTGATTGTTATTACAAAACTTGAGTCATTGTAAGAGTTGCCAATAGCGGATCTATCGAGTTAGGTTAATTGCTTGTCAAAGATACTTCAAAAAATCACAAACCTTTTTGCGTTATGGGTACTCATTGGAGCAGCGATAGCTTGGGTTTACCCTTCTTCGTTTGCTTGGTTTAAGTCATACATTGGTCCCGGATTAGGAGTCATCATGCTTGGAATGGGTATTACTCTAAGCTTTAAAGATTTTAAGAATGTTTTTAAAACGCCTGCTGCAATTGGTATTGGTGTCGGGGCTCAATTTATTATAATGCCTCTACTTGGATGGTCATTAGCTAAAGGATTCAATTTGGAAAAAGATCTCGCAGTCGGCTTAATTTTAGTCAGTTGTTGCCCGGGTGGCACCGCTTCTAATGTTATTGCCTTTTTAAGCCGAGCCAATTTGGCTCTTTCTGTATTAATGACAATGTGTTCGACTTTTGCAGCCATTCTTCTTACACCCTTGTTGACGGATGCTCTTGCCAGTCAGTATATGAACGTTGATGCGATGAAGATGTTGCTCACGACTGTACAGATTGTGTTAGTGCCAATCGTTTTGGGCATTCTTCTTAATCAGTATTTCCCTTCTCTAGTTAAAGGGGCCAGAGATTTGGCTCCGCTCATCTCTGTTTTAGTGATTGTTCTTATTGTCAGCTGCATTATTGGCCTTAATAAGGAAAAGATCCTTAGTGCCGGTTCTGACCTATTTCTTTCTGTCCTCTTACTGCACCTTGGAGGCTTCGCGCTAGGGTATTTTCTAATTAGTATCTTGGGCTATTCTGAGGATTATAGGAGAACAGTTTCGATCGAGGTTGGAATGCAAAATTCTGGGCTTGGTAGTAAATTGGCAGAAAAGCACGTCTCTTTAGTGGCTGCTGCACCCTGTGCAATCTCTGCAGTTTACCACTGTATAATCGGAAGTTTTCTAGCTGCTTACTGGAGAAGAAAATCAGAAAAACTTGATTCCTTAAGTGCAGAGGAAAGCCCTAGCACGGATTAATTACATTAATCCTGGCATGCCTCCAAGGCCTCCTGTGATTTTACCCATTTCAGCTTCCATTACTTTACGCCCTTCTCCTATGGCCTGGTTGACACCGGCAAGTATCATGTCCTCAAGAATTTCAGAATCTTCTGGATCAATGACTTGAGGGTCAATTTTGATAGAAGTGATATCACCTGAGCAAGTCGCCTTTACTACGATTTTGCCTCCTGCGGCTGAGGTCTCAACTTCTTGTTCTGCTAACTCGGCCTGAACTTTTTGCATCTTGCCCTGCATCTGCTGGGCCTGTTTCATCATTTTGGCAATATTCATTTTATGTATAGATTTAAAGTTTTAATTATTAGTCTTCTCTCCTGACAGCTTCAAAAACTTCGAGAGCTTCCTTAATTAAAGGGTCATTATAGATATCATTAATTGGCTCTTTTTCCTTTTCTTTTTTTTCTGATTTTTTTGCAACTTCGGGTATGGCTTTATTTTCCGCAGTAGGTTCTTCTACAGCTTCCTCAAATTCTGCAATATGAGGAGGTGGTTCAGGAACTGAAATTCCTTCTTTCAAAATAACTTTGAACTTTCTAACTCCCAGCATTGAGGTTAAGCATTTTTCGATAACAGGTTTAATTCTCTCACTGGTTATCATTCCCTCTGCGATACTTTCATCTGGAGACATTGCTACGATGAATTGTTTTCCATCATCCTGATAAAATATGCCCCTTGCCGCAGAGTCTGCAGCCAGAGGTTTTACCTTGCTGATGTGCTCAATGACAGCTGCCCACGTGTCTTCGCCTGAAGGAGTGGAATCTGTAGGAGTCTCTTCAGGCGTTTTAATGTTTTCAGGCTCTGGAGAACTCCTTGTCTCTTCAATGTTTTCAGGTATTGAATTTCTTTCGGGTTCTTCTCTCGCAGGTTGCTCAGGACTTGATTCCTTGGAATGCTCAACTTTGGCAGTGACTTTCTCTGGAGCGGCTAGTTGTGGGGCTGGAGTTGGGGATTGGGGCTTTTTTATGTTAGATGATTTCTTAGGGGCAGGTGCTCCACTTAACACACCATCAATTGCGTCTATAACATCATCAATACTAGTCTGTTCAAGTATCTGAACGGCTTTAATGACTGCCACTTCTAGATGAAGTCTCTTATTCGGCGACCATTTCATTCGCCCTTCTACTGTGGCAAAATGATCAATTAGCTCTAGAAGCTTTCCGGTTTGAATGTTCTGAGATTGAGATTCTACTCTGGAAATTATTTCATTTGTCAGTTCTTTTGAGGCTCCAGACGGATCCACTTGAAATACTAGGACTGATCTAAAGTGAGAGATAAGATCAGTAAGAAGTTGGGTTAGTTCTTTTCCTGCTTCGGATTGTTCGTAAACAGTGGACAGTGCTTTGGCTGTGTCCTTATTAATAATTGAAGATCCGAGGCCTGTGATTGTTTCAATGCCAGTGAAACCGAAAACTTCAAGGACATCAGATTCCTCAATGCTATCACCGCAGAAGGCAACGAGTTGATCGAGCATTGATTGCGCGTCACGCATACCGCCGTCTGCTCCCTTTGCTATTGCTGTAGCGGCCACTGGATTAAGATTTATTCCTTCTTCGTTTGCGATTTTGCTGAGTTGTTCTGAGATGATCTTAGTAGGGATTCTTCTAAGGTCGAAACGTTGGCATCTAGAGATAATTGTTGGTAATATTTTAGTAGCCTCAGTCGTTGCAAAAATGAATTTTACATGTTCCGGTGGTTCTTCGAGTGTTTTTAGGAGAGCGTTGAATGCGGCATTCGATAGCATGTGAACCTCATCAATATAGTATATTTTATATCGACCACTCGTTGGTGCAAATTTGACGTTATCGCGAAGTTCACGAACTTGTTCCACGCCGTTGTTACTTGCTCCGTCAATTTCAAGGACATCAAGGCACCGGCCTTCGGCAATTTCATTGCAGATTGGTTCGTTCGGATCAAAATCAACTTTTGGTCCTCCCTCACAATTTAATGCTTTGGCTAGAATTCTGGCAGTTGATGTTTTTCCAGTTCCCCGAGGGCCAACAAACAGGTAAGCATGTGCGAGTCGATTTTGTTCTATCGCGTTTGCGAGTGTTTGGACAACATGATCTTGTCCAAGGATATCCTTGAATGAAAGGGGCCGATATTTACGTGCAAAGACCTGATAACTAGTACTCACAAACCCTACTTTATTGAGAGATCTGGTTTTGTGAATCTTTTTCAGTTGGACATTTCATAAATAATAACGCTTTTTGATCGGTAATGAGTGAATTAGAAGCCATTGGTATGATTGCGGGAAAGGGTATTTATCCCCAAGTTTTTGCACATGGGGCTCGCTCTGGAGGGGTGAATCGCTTAGTTGCCGCAGCTTTTAATGAAGAAACTGATCCATTAATTGAGGAAATTACAGACGAGGTTTCATGGATGAGAGTTGGTCAATTGAGTAAAATGATTAAATTTTTCAAGGACAATAAAATTACTCAGGCGGTAATGGTTGGCCAGATATCGCCAAAAAATTTATTCGATCTCAGGCCAGATATGAGAACTTTGATGCTTTTAGGTAGACTTAAGGAGCGTAATGCTGAGTCGATTTTCAATGCTATTGGCGAAGAGCTTTCTAAGGATGGAATAGAGCTAATACCAGCGACTACTTTTCTGGATGATTTACTGCCTTTAGCTGGCCACGTTTGTGGTCCGAAACCGGCAAAGAGATTATCGGATGATGCCGCCTTTGGTTTTAAAATTGCTAAAGAAATGAGCCGTCTTGATATCGGTCAGACTGTGATTGTAAAAAAAGGAACGGTCTTGGCTGTCGAAGCCTTTGAAGGTACTAATGAGGCGATAAAAAGAGGTGGGAAGTTAGGTCGAGGGGAGGTAGTCGTTGTTAAGGTTTCCAAGCCCGGTCAGGACTTGCGATTTGATGTTCCATGCATTGGTCCCGATACCATTGAGATTGCTGCAGCATCGTCTGTGTCAGCCATTGTCGTGGAAGCTAAGAAAACTTTACTCCTTGGAAAAGATCAAATTGAAGAGAGTGCTGATAAGAATAAAGTCACTGTGTTTGCGTACGAAGAATAGAAAAATAGATTTATAGGATGAGTCAAAAAATAAGAGCTGGAGTTGTTGGTGTAGGAGCTATAGGTAAGAATCATGCAAGGATTTACTCAGAGATTGATTCTGCTGATCTCGTTGCCATTTATGATTCTGATAATGATGCTGCTCAAAAAATTGCTAGTTCTTACGGAGGGAAAGTAGCAAAAAGTATTGAGGAGTTCGTTGATCTAGTTGATGTGGTTTCGGTGTCGACTCCGACAAGCACGCACCGTTCTATCGGAGAGATGTTATTAAATAAAAGAAAGCATATACTTATAGAGAAACCAATAGCCGATACTACTGATGATGCTCAGGCCTTAGTTAACTTGGCTGCGGAAATGGGCTGTGTTTTACAGGTTGGTCACATAGAACGGTTTAATCCTGTTCTTGGTGAAATTGAAGAGCGATTAAAAGATCCAAGGTTTATAGAAGTTCATCGTTTATCTCCCTTTCCTAACCGGTCCATGGATATAGGGGTTGTTTTGGATTTAATGATTCATGATCTTGAAATCGTGCTACATCTGGTCAAGTCCAAGGTCGTAAGTATTGATGCTGTAGGCGTGCCTGTACTCACTAAGCGAGAAGACATTGCGAATGCTAGGATTCGCTTTGAATCTGGGTGTGTCGCCAACATTACAGCGAGTCGCATCTCTCCAGAAAAGATGCGTAAGTTGAGAGTTTTTGAAGGTGAGAGCTATCTCTCTCTCGATTATCAAGAGCAGGAAGGACAATTTTATTGGAAGGATGGAATGGAAATAAAGGTTGAGCCCGTTCAAGTCGAAAAAGATGAACCTTTAAAACTTGAGCTTGAATCTTTCGTTGAGTGTTCGGCAGCAGGCCGGCGTCCAGCAGTATCAGGACAGGAAGCGACAGCAGCGCTTGATATTGCCATCGAAATCACTAAACTCATTGAGTCAGGAAACGCTAAGGATTAGACCTTATTATGCGTAGCAAAATTTACATCGTCGCAGGGGAGGTGAGCGGTGACAATCATGGGGCTGGTTTGATGGCGGAAATGGATGCGATTGACTCAGAGATTCAATTTCATGGTATGGGAGGTCCGGATATGGCGAATCACTCTAAGTCCATAAAGAATTGGATAAGTGATTCGGCTGTAGTTGGATTTTGGGAGGTGATTAAAAAATACGGTTTCTTTAAAAAGGTTTTTGATGAAGTTGTGCAAGAAATTGAGGAGGTTAATCCTGACCTAGTTATCCTTGTGGATTATCCAGGATTTAACCTCAGGCTTGCTGAGGCAATAACACGAAGAGGTATTGAAACAAAAATTGTTTATTACATAAGTCCACAAGTTTGGGCTTGGAAGCGAGGCAGAGTTAAGCGAATGGCAGAGACCATTGATTGCATGCTTTGTTTGTTCCCTTTTGAGGTGCCATTTTATAATGGATCTGGCCTAGAGGCTAAATTTGTTGGTCATCCGTTGGCTGATAGTTTGGGTCACTTAAGAAGCGACGGAAAAAGGTCAGAAAAATTAGTCGCATTACTTCCTGGGAGTAGAGATAGGGAAATAGAGAAAATTTTTCCCGTCATGCTTGATTCGGCTAGGGATATTTTAAAAATTGATCCTAGTATTTGTTTTTCAGCTTCAGCGGCTTCTGAGAAGGGAGCTGAGAAGATGAGGGAAATGGTTTTAGCGAAAGAAGTACCTTGTGATGTAAACGTTGGTAATGCCCATGAATTGATGGTTAAAGCATCATGTGGAGCTGTCGCGTCAGGGACCGCAACTATTGAAGCTGCTTTTCTTGGACTTCCTTACTGTTTGGTTTACAAAGTTTCTGCACTGACCTATCTGCTAGCAAGAGCATTAATATCAGTTAAGTTTCTTGGAATGGCTAATATTCTAGCAGGTAGGGAAGTCGTGCGTGAATTTCTCCAAACTGATGCGACTCCAGAAAAAGTTTCATCTGAACTATTGCGTTTGATCGTATCATCAGAAGAGAGGAAGTCTCTATCAGAAGAATTAAAAGAAGTTACTAATCCCTTAGCCGAGAGTGGATCCTATGCCCTTGCGGCTGAGGAAACTTTAGAAGTTATTAAAAAAAATTAAGATCAGGCAAACTTATATTAGTTAGTTAATGAAGCAATCGAACGTCATTAAAATTGGTTTAGTTATTTTACCTTTTGGGATGATGTTTCTTGGCGCTTTGTCTCTCATTTACTCATTAAATGCTCCAGCCTCGAAGTCTAGAGAGGGCGGCCGTTCGGTTTTAAATATGAAAGTTTTGTCCACACCGGATGAGCTTAATGCCTTAGTCCAAAGGCAAGCTTATGACATTGGGTCGAGGCCATGGAAAGATAAGGATAAGACCAGAATTACTGCGAAGTGGATAGAATCAGAGCTTAGTGAAGAAAATATAGGCTTTAGGTCTCAAGTGACATTTATCGGCGATAAGGGAAAAGATTATAGAATTGTTGAGGCGGAGTTGCCTGGCGAAAGTCTAGCTGAAGAGGTTCTTCTAGTTGTCTCTAATTTTAGTTCACCGGATTCATGTCCCGGTGCTAATTCTAATGCTTCGTCAGTTTCTATACTTTTGGGTTTAGCTCGATATTTTGTAAATACTAAGAACATGAGAACGATTAGATTTGTTGCATGCCCATCTAAGTTTCCAGATTCGAATAGCGGGGATATTTTAAGTGCTAATTATATTGCTGAGAAGTGTAAGAGAGGAAAAGAAAAGTTGATTGGTGTGGTCGATATCGGGTCCTTGGGCTTTTATTCTGAAGAGCCTAATAGTCAGTCCTCTCCTCATGATTTTAATATTGGTTTCCCTGCTATCGGAAATTTTATTGCTTTGATTGGAAAGCAATCTTCTCACAAGTCAATGAGTTCATTTGTTTCTGGGTTTACTAAAAGACTTAATTCGCCTGTTCATAAGGTTTCATTGAATGATGAAGAAGCTTCAGCATTTGACGGTTTATCTGCTTTCACTGAAAAAGGTTATCCTATCATAAGAGTCTCTGATACGGGTGCTTTGAGATACCCTCATCATGCTAAAAAAACTGATACTCCTGATAAGATTAATTTTTATAAAATGGCAGAAATTTTAAAAGCCTTAAGCCTAACCATTAGCACTGAGCTTAATTCCTAAACGTCACCTCTGACGATGATCTTAAATTTTCCGGGCCCTTGCTTCAATCCGGTTCCGTAGATTTTTTTAAGTGGTTTTTTATCCTGCTTAGATTCTCTATAAACGTTTATTTCAAGGTGAGGTTTAGCTGGTTTTTTTCTGGGATCCCCTTTGATAGAACGAGCTTCAATAAATAATTGGTTGATGCCTTTTTTTAATCCCCCAAGAATTAAACCCTTATGGACATTATTTATAACTCTATGCTGTGACCTTTCTTCAATGTTTACAGTGGTTTCGTAACCTATCGAGACGACTTCAAGGTACCCAACCATTTCTGGGACTGGACATAGTTTGGCTACTTTTGGTAATTTTCCAGGAGGTTTGAATTGAGGGCTATCTAGAAACGAAAAGTCTCCAGATTTTGCTGAGGCGGTAATTGCCTCAGTATTATTGAGGCTCATGAATCTAGAAGTTCCAAATTTCCAACCTTCTGTTTCTTTTACGAACATGAGAAAGAGAAGTCCTTCAGGAGTTTCTACTTCTTCGCTGATCCCAAAATCAGGCTGTCCAAAGTAGACCAACTGAGCGGTTGGTCCGTTTAGCATAAATTTAACCATTTTCATGGAGTCGATTTTTGGTGGTGAAACAGGGCTCTCAAATAATGATTCAGGCCATTTCTTCTTTTGTGAGACAATCATATTGCGAATTCCAACTTTTCTAAAATTGGCTGTCGTTTGTCTCCATTTTTCCAAGTTCTGATCATTCATTGAACTGCTCCAGTTCAGAAAAACTTTTTTTAACTCCTCTGATAATACATCTTTCGACGTCTCTGCCGTGCCAACCTTAATGGTTATTAAAAAAATCATTAGTATTGTCCAAGTTTGAACATGTAGAGGCTTTTTATTTGTCATCTTCAGTGAATGGATATTCTTGGAATCGAGTCTAATAATTGCTTTGTGTATTCGTGTTTTGGATTATCCATTAACGATTCAGCTTCGCCTGTTTCAACAATTTTTCCAAAATACATAACGGCTATCCTGTCAGCTATATATCGAACTACACTGAGGTCATGAGAGATGAAAAGCATGGTGAGCTCAAGTTCATCGACCAAATCCTTTAAGAGATTTAGGATCTGTGATTGAATAGATACGTCGAGTGCAGAAACAGGTTCATCAGCAATAATAAGCTTTGGTTCGGGGGCTAGGGCTCGAGCAATGGCAATTCTTTGTCTTTGCCCGCCTGAAAATTCATGAGGGTATTTCCGCATAAATTTTTGATCCAACCCAACCCTTTCCATTAAAATGGCAACTTTGTTTTCAAGTTCTTTGTGGTTGAGTTTTCCATGTCTAGTGATGATCGCTTCTTTCAGTGTCGACCAAACTGTCATTCTCGGATTTAGAGATGCGTAAGGATCCTGAAAAATCATTTGAAAGTCTAGGCGACGCTTGCGTACTTTTTCAGCATTGAGTGTGGTCAGGCTATCGTTCTCTAGAATCACCTCTCCCTCAGTTGGTGGGATTAACTGCATGATTGTTTTTGAGAGGGTCGATTTGCCGCAGCCCGATTCGCCAACGAGTCCAAGAATCTCACCTTTTTCGATTTGAATACTGACACCGTCTACAGCTTTTACCGTATCAAAAGAATTGGAGAAAAGGCCTCCCTTTTTCTTTTGGAAGTGTTTTTTTATATTTTTTATCTCTAGAAAAGGCATTATATGAATTTTATGATAGGCAACCTGGACAATTCTGTACCCAGTGACCAGGTTCAACTTCTTTAAATTCGGGTCTTGAATTAGTTAAGCATTGGTTTTGGTCACCTATTTGATTTCTTTCTCTAAAAGCACAACCCCTAATTATTTGAGAGGTGTCAGGCGGTAGTCCCGGAATCGTGTAAAGTTTTTCTCCCTTCACTTGATTGGCTGGAATTGATTTCAACAGTGACCGAGTATACGCGTGCTTTGGAGTTCTAAAGAGAGATTTCGTATCTGTTTTCTCAACTATCCTACCTGCGTACATAATGTTGACCTCTTCACAGATTTCTGAAATGACAGCAAGATCATGAGTTATGAATATCACTGCAGTTCCTAATTCCTTTTGACGCGTCTGAATAAGATCTAAGATTTGTTTTTGGATGGTCACATCCAACGCCGTAGTCGGTTCGTCAGCGATCAGTATTTCTGGATTAGTGATCAGCGCCATGGCTATCATTACTCGTTGTCTCATTCCTCCTGAGAATTCATGGGGATACATGTTTATCCTGTTATCCGGCTCAGGTATGCCAACTTCATCTAGGGAATGAATAGCTTTTTTTAATGCCTTTTCTTTATCCATTTTCATGTGCAGGCAAAGTGGCTCAATAATTTGATCTGCTATTCTCATATATGGATTAAGAGAGGTCATCGGGTCTTGAAAAATCATGCCGATTCTTTTTCCTCTAATCGTACGCAGAACCTTTTCACCGCAGCTGAGTAAATCTGTGGATCTATCGAAAATCGCCTCACCTTCTTCGATTTTTGCAGGGGGCATGGGAAGTAATCCGAGAAGAGAGTAACAGCTGACAGATTTTCCTGATCCTGACTCGCCTACAATGCCGATGGTCTTTCCTTTGTCGACTGAGAATGAAACGCCGTCCACGGCTCTCACGATTCCGTTACGAGTATGGAAGTATGTTTTTAGGTTATTGACTTCTAAGAGAGACATTTTTCTTTGTTTTTAATCTTTTGAGGCTCTTACGTCTAGAGCGTCTCTGAGCCCGTCTCCAAGAAAGTTTAATGCAAATAAAGTTATTGAGAAAATAATACCAGGAAAGATTAAAAGCTGAGAGTTTGTCTCGAGATAATTGGCTCCTTCCTTAATTAATATTCCCCAAGAACTGTTAGGTGATTCTACTCCAAGACCTAGATAAGAGAGAGTTGCTTCGTACATGATGAATCCTGGAACAGATAGCGTTGCGTAGACAACAGTTGGTCCAAGAGTATTCGGAATGATGTGACGAAAAAGAACAGTTAACTTGGTGAGTCCAAGCGAAGTAGCTGCCTCTACGAACTCACGTTCCTTAAGACTCATTACTTGTGCTCTAACAATTCGTGCTAAGGTTAACCATCCTAAGAGCCCTAGAGCGAAGAATAAAGGTAGTACGTTAGTGATTCTGTCAGTGAATCCCTTGTCCCAATTTAGGTTGCTCACAATCCATACAGACGTTTCACGTGACCATTCAGAAAGAACAGCCTGTAAAACAATAACAATCATTAGAAAAGGAATGGAAAACAAAGTGTCAACGACTCGCATCATGATTGAGTCTATCTTTCCTCCAAAGAATCCTGCTAAGGCACCGTAAATAATTCCGATAGTGACTGACACGGTTGTTGCAATAAGTCCGACCAATATTGAAACCTGTCCTCCGTAGAGAATTCGTGAGAAAAGGTCTCGTCCTAAAGCGTCTGTCCCGATCCAGTGCTCTGAACTGGGACCACTAAATTTATTGGCTAGGTTGACTTGGTTAGGGTCTTTGCAGAACCAGGCGACTATGAAACAGAAAAAGCAGGTAATCGAAAATACAATGATGCTCGCAACGGCGATCCTATTCTTACGCATCCGTAACCAGGAATCTTTCCAGAGCGATGTTCCCGCCTCCGTATCCGTAATCTGATTAGTCATTAGTTTTGTGTGTTAGGTTATTTTTGATTTGAGCCGAGTCGTACCCTTGGATCCATAATCCCGGTCAGAATATCAGCGGCCAGATTCATAATGACAATTAGGAAGCCAAAAAATAAAGCTACCCCGAGAAGTAAAAATTCGTCTCGTGCAATGACTGCATTAACGAAGTGTTGTCCCATTCCTGGGACCTGAAAAATTGTTTCAACAATGAATGATCCACTAATGAGAGCAGCAAACGAAGGCCCTATGAAAGCAATCGCTGGTAATAGTCCTCCACGGAGTGCGTGCTTTGTAATTAATTTATTGGATGGAACACCTTTCGCTTTTGCCGTTCTTATAAAGTCTTGCGAGAGGATCTCAAGCATGCCGCCACGGGTTAGTCGTGCGAGGTAGGCTGCAGTGGTCAGACCGAGTGTCAGTGCTGGAAGTATAATGTCTGCAGGGCTGCCCCATCCTGCAACTTTCAGGCCTGGTAGGTGTGAAGCAATATATATTTGAAGTAATGGCCCCACTGTAAACGCAGGAACGCAAATCCCGATCATGGCAATGGACATTGCCCCCCAGTCAACCCAACTGTTCTTTCGGATTGCTGAAATTACTCCCAGAGGAACGCCAATACAGATAGCGATGCCGAGAGCGCTTAGCCCTAAGATGAGTGAGTTGGGAAAGGATTGTGCGATAATGTCTTCTACAGGTCTTCCTTTACTAGTTGAAAGGGCGAAAGAACCCTTCGTTAAAATGTTAATTGGGTAGCGGAGATATTGTTCAAATAAGCTTTTGTCTAGTCCGTAAATTGCGCGCTGGTAAGCTTTGGCTTCTTCTGAAATGTTCTTTTCAGTCGTGAACGGTTCGCCTGGCATCGCCTTGGCAAGAAAGAATGTGATCGTATATAAGGCGAAGAGGACTAGAAGTCCTTGTAATAAACGATTAATAATGAAGCGAAGCATGATCGTTATTTATTTTTCAGATCTATTGTTCTGATTCCGCTCAAGTTTTAGGAACTTGTAAGGATGGTTGTCAAGTATGAGAGGATTCCACCCCTTGAGATCTTGGTGGATAAGATAATTTCTCGTGTACCAGTAAAGGGGAAGAATTGGTCTTTCCGATAAGAAAAGACTTTCCGCTTCTTCGAGGATACGATAACGAGCTTCAGGGTTTCCGGTGTCAGCAGCTTTTTTAAGGAGGGCTTCAAATTCGGGGCTATGCCAACCTGTTCTATTGTTACCTCCATCTTTCATCCACATGTCTAAGAAAGTTAGAGGATCTAAGTAGTCTCCGATCCATCCTCCTGCTGCAAGATCATAATTTTTTTCAAACATAGTGGTGATATACGAGGTCCATTCCATTTGTTTGATTTTAACATTTGCTCCCAGATTTTGTTTCCACATTGCTTGGAGTGCTTCTGCCATCGCTTTGGCTGTTTCCTTATCAGTGGTAAGAAACTCAATGTCCGGCAGGCCTTCTCCTCCTGGAAAACCTGCTTCAGCTAGTAGTTTTCTTGCGCCTTCAGGATCGAATCCGACTGAGTCATTTGCTTTGTATTCTCCAAATGGAGGAACTAGTCCGCCTGCAGGTTTTTGACCGCCTTTGAGTACATTTTCAATGAGAGCTTCTTGGTTCATAGCTTTGGAAAATGCAATCCGCACTCTCGGATCAGTAAATGGTTTTCGGGTAACATTTGTGCGAATGAAATAAGTTCCTAAATAGAGTTCATTGCGTACTTCGTTTGGATATCTTTCTCTCGAGTACTTGATGAGTTCTGGGGCAAGTGAGTAAGTGAGATGCATTTGACCATCAAAGTACATGCGGTCTTCAGTATAGAGGTTAGAAATTGGTAAGTATCTAATGCCATTTATACCTACATTTCCAGCATCCCAGTACTTTGGGTTTCTCTTTACTTCAATGTGTTCATTAAATTTCCAAGAGCTGAGAATAAATGCTCCATTGGTGATAATGTTTTCTGGATATGTCCATTCAGGTATTCGTTCCCAAACTTTTTCTTTCCCATATTTTTCTAGGGCGTGTCTTGGTACCGGGAACCAAGTGTAATGTTTGGTGATTTCTGGAAGGAAAGGGATTGGCGAATTGAGTTTAACTTTGAGCGTATGAGGATCTTCAGCAGAGGCCCCAAAGTTAATTAATTCCCAAAGTGATTTCCCGCTTTTAGCAAACTCAAGATTCTTATTTATTATAACCGTACGTATTTCATCTGATATATTATTAGGCCAATCAAAAAGGGATGGGTTATTTTTAAGTTCTATAAGTTCTTTAGTGTTTAAGTGATCTATTCCTTTTTTATTGAAGTCCAATTCAGATTCTCCGTTAGGCCCAAGATCTACTTCCTTGAGTATTTCCCAGTTATCTTTGAAAGGGGCTATGTTACGACACAATAAATAGGTCCGTTGGGATTTATGATATGGTTCTGCATCTCTAATATAGTAAAGCATGAATGAATAATCTGATGCCAGTGCAGGAGTGAGTATTCGCCTGAAAGAGAAGATAAAATCTTCAGCAGTTATCGGAGTTCCATCGGACCATTGGGCATCCTTTCGAAGTTCGAATATCCATTCGTCAGGTTTGTCGGGATTTTTAGGGTACCATTTTTCTGCCATTCCAGGTAAGGCGACCCCATCCTTTGATGGATGTTCTACGACTAAACCTTCGAACAAAGCTCTGATAACATTATTTTCAAGGACTCCACTTACGATGTGAGGATCTAGACCTTTCGGCTCAGAAGTGTTTCCCATGATAAGGATTCCCTCATCAGTCGCCTTATCAACTGCCGTCTGATTATTGTCACAGCTGCTCATAACAAGGGCAGCTAATGTGGCTAAAAATATTAACAGAAGGCGCATCAGGTAGATTTTGAACCCACTTTGGCCTAAGGTCACGCCCTTTTATTCATTTAGATGCTAAATAAAAATGGTTGATCCTTCAGGCTCGCCCGATAGGATCATATTTTCAAAATTGATGAGAGATTACTTTATTAGGCGTTTCTTGCTCATCCCCCCAACTTTGTTGGGAGTGACTTTAATTGTATTTATTATTACTCGGATCGTTCCTGGTGGACCTATTGAGCATTTTCTTGAAGAGGCTCAGAAAGCATCAGAGGGAGCAAATTCTTCTGGAGGCCAAATGTCTGGAGGAATGAATGAGGAACAGATTGAAAAGCTTGAGGAAGAATATGGGTACGATAAAAAAATGATTATTTCATATTTTCAGTGGCTAGGACTTATGCCGAGGGAGAGATCAATTAGTAAGGCAGAATTTAGCTCTTTAGGAGGTGATAAGATAGGTGGCGGTGATCTTATCAAAGACCCCGAAAATGAAGTGCTGATAGTTTTGTCTCAAGATGGTCGGCAAATTAAAGTGACTAGAGACAAAAGGATAGTTAAAGAGACTGAGCTTGTTAATTCTAGAATGGAACCTGAAGATTGGGTAAAGAAGGATGGTTGGCAGTTCAGAATAGAAACCGTAGAAGATCGTAAGGAGAGGTGGGCAAGGCGATATGGGAAAGAAAAAAAGAATGCTCCGCAAAACTATGATGATCGTGTTGTTGCCTATAAGAAAAAATTTTCAGGTCTTCTGCAAGGGCAACTTGGAGCCTCTGCTAACTTTGGTGATTCTGTTTGGTCTCTTATAAAAGAAAGGATCCCCATTGCTCTTTATTTTGGTCTTCTTACTGCTTTCATTACTTATGGAATCTCTCTTCCGTTAGGTATCTTGAAAGCGATTAAACATAGAACTGTCATTGATAATTTGAGTTCCGTATTAATTTTTGTTGGATATGCTATACCTGGATTTGCTCTTGGTGCGGTGATGCTTATTTATCTAGGAGCTAGAGGAGGTTACTTTCCACTCTTTGGTCTCACTAGTACAAACTTTTCTGAGATGGGAATCTTAGAAAAAATTATTGATCTAGCTCACCATACTATACTCCCTTTGACTTGCTATATTGTTGGTGGTTTCGCTTGGCTTACCATGATGATGAAAAACAATTTAATGGAAAATTTAGCTACTGATTATGTCCGGACCGCTGTTGCTAAGGGAGTAAGTTTCAGAAAAGCAGTTTTTAGACACGCCTTCAGAAATTCTATTATTCCAATTGCTTCTACGATGGGTCAACTCATCACTATTATTGTTGGTGGTAGTATTCTTGTTGAGTCTGTATTTGATATTCAAGGCTTTGGTCTCCTTCAATATCAAGCGCTTTTAGGTCGGGATACACCGGTTATTATGGGCACTCTTACAATTGCTGCAACTTTACTCCTTATTGGTAATATACTATCAGATATCATCGTTGCCCTTATTGATCCTCGGGTAAAATTTAAGTAGATAATGAAAGCAAAACTAATAGGACCATTTATATGCTTGATTGCTATTATTGGATGTATTGGGGAATATTTCCAGTTGGAGTTACCTACTGTTCGATTCCCATTTAATCTTGCTCGGGAAGTTAATTTTCTTAATCCATGGTTCGGGTGGTTTTGTATGTTTTTACTTTTTGTTTTTGGCGGTTTAATGACTGCTAAATTTAATTCTGGATTGAGGTTTACACCGATGACTATTCGTAGAATTGAGAGATTTAAATCGATTCGGCGTGGTTATCTTTCTCTCTGGATTGTAATCGTGCTAGGAGCTTTCGCTTCTCTTGATCATTTGATTGTAGGTAATGAAGCTCTGCTAGTTAAGTACAATGGGAAAAACTATTTTCCAGCTTTAACACGTGATTCCGAAAAGGGTGAGATTTTTGGCTTGGAAGGTGATGAGGGACAGGCTCCAGCTGACTATAGAAAATTGAAGAAGCAGGCAGAAATTGATAAAGACCTATCTGTGATAATGCCTCTGATTGGTTATGCGCCAACAGGAGATACAGTGCCGGCAATTTCAAAACCCTTGAATGGTGAGAAAGGTATTTTAATGAAAAGTGGCAAACCTTTCTCAGGCCTAGCTTCGAAATTATATGACATTAATAAACCTGAGCGGAAACATTTACGTTTTCGCTATCGTAATGGAATCAAGGACGGGCCTGCAGATGGCTGGGATGAGGAAGGAGCTAGGGTTTACGGAGCAAAGTATGTCGAAGGTAAGCTTGTTAGTGGATCTGAATCTTGGAATGGTGCAGGTAATCAAAAAGACTTTCTGGCGAAAAAATCCAGCACTGCTAGGGAGGTGCACTA
>Ga0209404_10000481_pt1 | contig 30815 bp, 21 predicted proteins | sample TroAtlMetagenome_2_FD_187447 | JGI IMG/M metagenome (GOLD analysis project Ga0209404, IMG submission 187447) | Marine eukaryotic phytoplankton communities from Atlantic Ocean - Tropical Atlantic ANT8 Metagenome (SPAdes) (version 2) | ecosystem: Environmental > Aquatic > Marine > Oceanic...
GTCACCGATACCTGCATAACGGCGATGCGAGCCACCAAGAACCTTAATACACTGAACCCTGCGAGCGCCGCTGTTGTCTGCAACGTCCAGGTTAGTTTGCATTTGGATCATGTTAGTGCTCCGCTCTTAAAATTAAGACTCTCCCGAGTCGTTAGTGCTGCTAAAAACAACTGGATGTCGTTGCTTTTATGTACATACCCCCATAAAAAGGGCGCGAAATAATAACAGAAAACATTTGGAAGTGATAGCGGTAAATTGAATTATTTTTAAACTATGTGAGCAATAAAAAAGCCCCGACTAAAAGTCGGGGCTGATAACCACGTCATAGGTTATCAAGCAGGATCTTTTAGGCGATTTTCATTACTTACAAGCTGCTTACTCAAGTGCCTGTAAAGGCACTCTTTCAACCGGCTTACACCAACAGGTTTTGATATGAAGTCATCCATGCCGGATTTCAAGCATTTTTCTTTGTCGCCGGTTAACGCATTTGCGGTTAATGCAATTATTGGGATGTCCCGTGCCTTGTCTCCCATTGACCTAATTAGCTTCGTCGCCTCTAATCCATCCATTACAGGCATATGACAGTCCATCAAAATGATTGTGTAGGGTGACTTTCCTTTTAATGCGCCTTTAACTTTTTCTACTGCCTCTTCACCGTTTTCTGCTAAATCGGCGGTAATACCTATCTCTTTTAGTTGCTCTTTAATGACAAGCTGATTTATTTCATTGTCTTCAACTATTAGTGCTTTAAACGCGCTCAGTTCCTGTTTAGAAGGGATATAAACAGCATTATGGCCACATGCTTTTTCGGCTACGGTGCCTGCGTTAGCATCGTCTAGCATGAGGGTTACGATAAATCGCGCCCCCACGCCTAAATCGCTGCATACCTCAATTTTACCACCGTAATGCTTCACGATTTGACTGACTATAGACAACCCTAAGCCAGTGCCACCGTATCTTCGCTGCGTCGAGTTTTCAGCTTGAACGAAAGGCGAGAAAATGAGCTTTTGCTGTTGCTCGCTAATTCCGATCCCTGAATCAGTCACGATTAGTTTTACTCTGAACCGCCCTTTTCCGTATCGGGTACTTTTAGTTTCGACCGTTACCCTCCCCTCTTTTGTGAATTTAATGGCGTTGTTCAATAGGTTAATCAGAATTTGCCCTATTCTTAGTTTGTCAGCTATGAAGGTTTTGCCCTCAACTCCCTTTGTGCTTACTGAAAGTTCAATACCTTTCTCGTGAGCTAGCCGCGTGAACATCGGCACTTGCTCTTCTATGGTGTCGGCAAGGTTGGTAGGCGATTCTTCAAACGACATGTTGCCAGAGTCGATTTTAGAAAAATCCAATATATCATTCACGATGTTGAGTAATGAATCTGCACTTTTCATAGCAATAGTGGCATGTTCTAGCTGAGTAGAATTTAGCGAGGAACTAATAAGTGCCTCAAGCATGCCCTGAACCCCATGAATTGGTGTTCTTATCTCATGGCTCATATTCGCAAGGAACTCACTTCGCGCTTTCAAGGCGCTTTCTGCCATATCCGTTTTTTGCTGCAGCATTGCCTTGTCCATGTGAAGCTGCGTAATATCAACTGTAGCACCAATTACCTTAACGCAACGGTCATTTTCCATGACCGGATGAGCGCGGCTTTGTAACCAACGGGTTTCTCCCGCATCGGTGCGAACTTCAAGTTCATAGGAAAAGTCTTCGCCGGTTTTTATCATCTGATTGAACTGGGCGACGTATTTATTCCGCTGATCTTCATCAACCACGAATTTGATCACGTCTTCTGGCTTTACTACTTTTTCACCATGCACATGCAGCATTCGCTTCAGTGCACCAGACCAAATCAATGCTCCCGTATCAATATTTAACTCCCATGTACCTACACCGGCAAGGTTAGTCACTTGATGTAATAACGAGTTTCTCTCTTCTAATATGGCTTTTTGTGCATTAAGGCTACTTATTGCTTGTTGGCGCTCTAATTCGTTACCGATCCACGAAGCAAGTAAAAGTAAATAGTCCATCTCTATAGGCGTAAAGGGAGTATCCCGTGAACCAAGAGACGAGAAGTTTACTGTACCGAAAAATTCACCATGTACTCGCACTGGAGAGGCGAGATAACTCTTTAAGGTGTATTTTTCAAAACACGGATGCGAGGCGCCTGGCACAGTATCTATATCGTGATAAGCCACAACAGCATCACTGTTCACCACGTCTGCACAGTAAGTGTCTGGTAATGCGAAGGTCGTATTTAATGGTATGTCGTTGTCGGGCGTAATAACGCTAAGCACACGGTAATTATCGCCTTGAATGTTACTTACAATTCCTGTTTCCAACCCGAGTATTTCCGTTCCTATGCTTAGCAAGCTCTCGAGTTTTTTATCAAATGAAAGCGCTTTGTCATTTGATATGGTTTGTAGATCTTTAATGATACTCATGAGGATTTTCTTCCTCCCGGACAGCAAATAAAAAGGCCAACGTTTTTGCGTTGACCTTTTAAACTTACGTGAAATACACGCAGATGAAAGTTTTCCTCCTTATCAATTAGTATAATAAATGTACTAACTGATTAATAAAGCACGTTAATTTCATATCCCGTTGGCGTATCCGCTGGCTCAACAGTAACTATGTAGTTTTCTTCCTCTGTAAAGCCAAACAGCGCGGTTCTATCAAGCAGCACCTGCTCCTCGTTGTCATCTTCGTATACGGCAATCACTTCGTAGTAGTCTGACGGCAGCACTTCACTGGTACTTTCAGCAAATTCAAGATTCTGTATATCGTACTCAGCAGTATCTATGGTTTCGTCATTTCTTACCAAGTAGAAGTCTACGTCATCAAAGTCGCTAACTAAGTTGATGAAGTTTACTGTCTTATCGTAGGCCTGAGGCAAACCACTTTCTACAAAGGTTGCTGCGCCTAATTTATTGTTGGTGTTGTAGATAAGAATAGCCTTACTCTCACCCTGATTAAGCGTAATTAGCTTGTTGCTCAGTGACGTCACTGTACCTGATGGGTCGGTTACGGTAACGCGATAATCGCCATAGCGGATAGTACTAAACTCAGACAACTCCCCCGCCGCTAGTGTAAAACTGACGTCCTCTTCATCAGTGTTTCCACCAAAGGTAACCTGAAGCTCTGCATCTAGATTCGTAGAATTGTAAATACGATACTGTGAATCCGCTTCTACATCTGTAAGCGCCGTTACTGATGAAGAGTTAAGAATAGTGTCTACAACTAGCCCTTCTTGAATTGCGCCACTGACATCGCGCAGTGTCATCAGATACTCAGTTTCGTATACAAAATCGATGGTTTGCGATTCAAAGACAACATCGTCACTTCCTGGTTCGGTCAAATAAATCGTGTACTCGCCCTCATCGAAGTATTCACTGTCATCATCTGCATCCCAGAAGTCAAATTCAATCATATCGCCCGTTGTAACCGTGCCAAGGAAGTTGGCTGCTTCAAACGGGTCGCCAGACTCACTCATGTAGAAATCATAAGAAGATTCATCTACTGCTACCGACAAAGCGAATAGGCGGAAGTGATCTTCCAATGTTTCGCGCTGATAAGAATAGGTGGTAAACACGGGGTTACTAAAGTCACCACTCATAACAACAATGGTCTTATAACCGGTTTTTAAGTTAACGGTAATCTCGTCAATAAATACTTCTTGGTCGTCTGAATCAGTTCGAATGAACTCGAGTTCTAATTCTCCATCATCCATAGAGTACATTGACGTAGTGTCACCAAATTGAGCAGAGCCAAAGCTATCGCCATCAACTTCACGCATTTCTACATTGGCACCGTTAGGCGAAGCGTTGTAAAACTGAATGTAAGCATACGAATAATCTGAGCTACTGCTGCCTGAGCCACCACATGCGGTAAGCCCAAGCAGTGCAATAAGCCCAATTGCCACTGCTTGGAACCATGTTCCACGAAGCAAAGATTGAGAGGTCAATTGCATAAATTGAATGTCCTTTGAAGTTGTTCTTGGTTGGATAAAGCCTGCGTTAAAGCAAATAGGCACATGTAAAGAGTGCTGATCTTGGCACGCACAATACAGCGATATGGCTATGTGAATAGGGCTTAGTTCGCAGCTTTACGTCAACTTTGCAAAGCTGACCTTTCTTTATGGAAACTTGACATTCAAGCTTCGAAAAATGCTGGTAGAGGGCATTGGTGTTCGAACAAACGAAAGCAAACCGCGTACAAAACTGAAACAAAAAAAGCCTGCTTAAGCAGGCTTTAACTGTACTTTAGAACTACGGGTTATTTACTCATACGAGTATGATAGCGTTACACCGCTGTATGAAGAGTAAGCGCGAATACCAATGTGCCATGTGCCTGACGCTGGCGCGTCGAATGTACATACTTCGCTGTTGCCATTTTGATAAGGACGACAGTCATAGCTATTCGTTTCTGGCTGTGAGCCAAACTTCACGTATAGATCGGCATCGCCTGAACCACCAGAGGTACGAATAGTCATCTGCGTTACACCTTCAGGAATCGTCCAAGTGTAGCGGTCCCAGTTTCTGCGCGTACCTGAAAGGCCGGTTAGCTGACCTGATACTGGTTCTACGCCAGGCTCAGAGCCGCCACCGCCACCAGTACCGCCACCGGCACAACCGTTGGTATTAAGGTAGTTGTAGGCGTCAGCAAGCTGCATTAAACCATAACCGTAGAAGTTATCACGACCCGCACTGCCTTTATCTTCTGCCGTTGCATTAAGTGCACTACGAATTTGGTTGTTTGAACACTGCGGGAAATAACTCCATACTAATGCTGCACCACCAGCTACGTGTGGCGTCGCCATAGATGTACCGCTGAGTGAAGCGTAGGTATTTGTTGGATAGGTAGACTGTACTGCACTACCTGGCGCGGCAATTTCAACCTGATCGTTATATTGGCTGTAGCTTGCACGGTTTTCGTTTGAGTCTACTGCCGCAACTGACATTACTGCATCATATGACGCTGGGTAAGACTTCGCACTGTTACCATCGTTACCTGCCGCCGCAACTAACAACATGCCTGCATCTGTGAAGCTCTGCATTGCATTTCGCTCGGTAGTTGACGAACTGCCGCCACCTAAGCTCATGTTAACAACGTTCGAGCCGGCATCCTGACACTGAGTGATAGCATCGATAAGGTCAGATGCGTAAGTCCATTGACCATTGTCGTTAAAAATTTTAACGATATGCATATCCACGCCAGGATACACACCAACTACACCTTCGTTGTTATCGTATGCTGCAATGGTGCCCGCTACGTGGGTACCGTGACCGTTACCATCGTTATACCAGTTACCTACAGCACTATTGTTTGCCTGACCTGTAACGCCATCGTTTGTTCCAGGCAAATCTGGATGACCCAGGTTGTAACCTGTATCGATGATACATACTTTGCGAGCCGTAGTATCTGACTGTGCAAATTGATTAGCCTGAACCATGGTATAGCCGTAAGGCGTGGTCTGCGCCATAGGCTTACGACGAACGTCCACTTCTATGCTTTCTACATTTGGATTTTTACGAAGCTTGTTCAGCGCTGACTTACTCATTGTAGCCGCTACCATTTTATGCTTCTTAAGCTCTTTCTTAATTGCACCACCTGCTTTTCTTACTTCTGATTTAGCAGACGCGATATCGAAAGGCTTTTTCCCTTTTACTTTGGCACTAGAGATTTGACCTTTACCTTTTAATGCACTCACTTCAACCGTTTCACTGGTCATCTCATCTTTGAACTTGATGATGTAACGCTCTTGGTCAGCGGTAATAACACGATCGACAGTCAATCGCTTACCTAGTGCTTGTTTTAGGGTTTGAGGCTTTTCTTTAACTTTTACCAGACCTTCGCCTGCTGCCATTGCAGAATTACCCATTAAGCCAAGTGATACAGCTAGAGCAGCTGCTGTTAGACATGTGTGTTTCTTATTTAATTTTGAGTTCAAAATTTATTTCCTGTTTTATCTGTCTTATTAACTTCAACACTGTTTTATTCCGTGCTTTGGAAGCTATTTGTTATTAAATGACATACAGGTATAACCATTACCTCATACGAAAAGCTCATCCATGACAACCGACGCAACTGCGTTGCAACGACCTACCCGTTTGTCAGGTATGCAAATAAACGGTATTACCAATTATTTACAGAGCTCATATTAGGCAGCGAATCAGGCTGTTGAGTATGTTGCCTTAACCCTGGTGAGCATTTTTAATACCTTTAAAAATGCACAAAAAAACAACACAACTTATGAAGAGCGCGCCAAATGTGTATTACGAGCAGATTCATGGTAGGAATAAAAAACCATAATTAACATTAATTTTACAAACTCAAATGTAACAAAATATTAAACTCTTTATAAGTTTTACTTAAATATAAAAAAAGCGTGTACCCAAAGGTACACGCTTTTTTAAAAACCAATTGAAAACTCATTAGAGGCTCAATTCTAGCAACTTAGTCTCATAAACTGCGCTGTCTTACGATCTCGTATAAGCACACGCCGGTTGCTACCGACACATTTAAACTTGTCACACTGCCAGCCATAGGAAGCTTCACTAACTCATCGCACGTTTCTTTGGTAAGCCTACGCATGCCCTTACCTTCAGCCCCCATTACTAATGCAGTTGGGCCTTTCAGGTCTACATCATAAAGGGTCTTATCGGTTTCACCGGCTGTGCCAACAATCCAAAGGCCCTTATCTTGAAGGTGCTTCAAGGTTCTGGCCAGGTTCGTGATTTGAATAAGTGGAACCACTTCAGCTGCACCACAGGCCACTTTTCTTACTGTGCCGTTTAAGCTTGCTGATTTATCTTTCGGTACTACTACCGCGTGCACCCCTGCTCCATCTGCAGTACGCAGGCACGCACCTAGATTATGCGGGTCGGTAACACCGTCTAATACCAAGATTAAGGGCTGCGCTTCGCTTTCTAAAATTTTGTCTAAGTCAGCTTCATCTAGCACGCGGGCTGGTTTCGCTCTTGCTACCACGCCTTGGTGTTGCTCACCGCTTACTTTGTCATCTAGCGCTTTGCGCTGACAAAACTGAACTGAAATACCGAAACGACGGGCTTGGTTAACAATGTTGGTTAGGCGCTCGTCATTGCGACCTTTTAACACTAACACCTCCATTACACGCTCGGGTTCTTTTTCAAGTACCGACTGCATGGCATGTAAACCGTATAACCATTCTTGCTGCGCCATTTAACGCTTACCTCTTTTATTCAATGACAGTGTTTTGCCGCTACTACCGCCTTTGGCGCTGCCGCGACTTGACGATTTTCCACCGCTACGACTAGACGAGCTTGAGCCGCCTTTGCCTTTGTTCCCTTTTTTATCAGAACGCGAGCCTTTATCAGAGCGTGATTTGTTATCAAAACGAGTAGGTTTATCTGAAGCCTTTTTCGCAGACCTCACTTTTACCTTCTTACCCTTAGTGCCGCGCAGCATAGACTTATCGAGTAATAAATCAATCTTTCTTTCATCAAGGTTGACCGCTGCTACGGTTACTTCAACCGTATCACCCAATCTGAACTGGCGGTGGCCCGACTCACCAACCAGCGCTTGTTTTACGTCGTCATAGTGATAATAGTCATCATCTAGCGATGTAATGTGTACTAGGCCGTCGATGTGGTATTCGGTAAGACGAATAAATAAGCCAAAGTTTGTAACCGAGCTGACCACACCTTCAAAAGTGTCGCCGACGTGGTCGAGCATAAACTCGCACTTAAGCCAGTCAGCCACGTCACGGGTGGCATCATCGGCGCGGCGCTCTGTCATTGAACACTGCTCGCCTAACTGTTCAATTTCATCAACGGTGTAGTTTTTCGCGCCACTGACTGCTTTTTTGCCCTGCTGTTTAGCAATAATGCCTTTTAGCGCACGGTGAACGACCAAGTCTGGGTAGCGACGGATAGGTGACGTGAAGTGCGCGTAAGCTTCTAGCGCCAACCCAAAGTGACCTACGTTGTCACCGTCGTAAACCGCTTGCTTCATTGAGCGCAGCAGCATGGTTTGAATTAGTTCTTCGTCCACTCGACCGCGGGTTTTAAGCACCACATCGGTAAATGCGGCAGGCTCCGCGTCTTCAACTATGCGATGAGGAATACCGATTTCACTTAAGTAACTGGTAAATGCGGTAAGCCTGTCGGCGTCTGGTTTGTCGTGCACACGGTATAGCGCTGGCGCCTCATGCTTTTCAAGCATAAGAGCCGCACTCACGTTTGCCATGATCATGCACTCTTCAATAAGCTTGTGCGCGTCGTTACGCACCAGCGGCACAATATTTTCAATCTTGCGCTGGGCGTTGAAAACAAACTTCACTTCTTGGGTTTCAAATTCAATCGCCCCACGCTTAGCACGGGCTTTTTTAAGCGCGCGGTACAAGTCGTGAAGATTGCGCAAATAAGGTACATGAGGCTCGTAACGCTGATGAAGTTCTTTGTCACCCTGAAGAATATTCCACACTTTAGTGTAGGTTAAACGGGCGTGCGAGTTCATGACCGCTTCGTAAAACTGGAATTCTTCTAGTTTGCCATTTGCACTGATGGTCATTTCACACACCATACATAGGCGGTCGACTTCAGGGTTTAATGAACACAAGCCGTTTGACAGCACTTCCGGTAGCATAGGAATTACTTGGTCAGGGAAGTAAACCGAGTTACCGCGCTGCTGCGCTTCATCATCAAGGGCTGAGCCTGTTCTTACATAATGACTTACATCGGCTATGGCTACCCACAGCTGCCAGCCGCCACCGTCTAGCGGTTCACAATATACTGCGTCATCGAAGTCGCGGGCGTCTTCACCATCGATGGTGACCAGCGGAAGCTGGCGTAAATCTATACGACCTTCTTTGGCTTCATCAGGCACCTGATCGGTAAGCTTTTCCACTTGCTTGGTTACGCCATTTGGCCACTGGTGCGGAATATCAAACGTGCGAAGTGCCATTTCTATTTCCATACCTGGCGCCATATGTTCACCAAGTACTTCAACAATTTTGCCCACCGGACTCATTTTACGGCGTGGACGCTGGGTAAGCTCTACCACAACTACCTGCCCCATTCGAGCACCGTGTGTGCTCTCTGGTGGAATGACAATTTCGTGCTGCAACCGACTGTCATCTGGCACAACCATGCCAAAACCTTGTTCAACAAAATAGCGGCCAACAATTGGCTCGCTGCGTGGCTCAATGACTTGCGTAACAAACGCTTCTTTTCTTCCACGGCGATCGGTACCACTAATGCGCGCTTCTACCACATCGTCGTGAAGGAACAGGTTCATTTGCCCAGCACTGATAAATAAATCACCGCTTTTATCTTCAGGACGCAAAAAGCCGTAGCCATCACGGTGACCAATAATTCTGCCTTTAATGAGTTCATCACGGTTTTGGAGAATGTATTTTTTCTGCTTGGTAAATTGCACCTGACCTTCGCGCTCCATGGCACGTAGTCGGCGCTGAATTCCAATTCGCGCCTCTTCGTCGAAGGCGTTCACCAAGTTACAGATATCAAGAAACGACAACGGCTTGTCGTGCTCTTTTAATAAACTCATTAAATATTCGCGGCTGGCTACCGGATTTTCGTACTTCTCTTTCTCGCGCTGATAATGCGGATCATCACTCATGTATTTTAAATTTACCTTTCGTTTTTTGTTCAACGTGTTTTCGTTTGTGGCTTAGTTCTTCAAAGCCCTGTAGAAAACATAAATATGATTGTTTAGACACACAAACCATTTTTGGTTCATGTGGTTATTTGCTGCACAGTATAACAGTATTTGCAGTAAAACATTGACTGTTATTATGGATTCTCAGCCTGACATCTCTATGTCACAAACACTCAGTATAAAAATGGGTTTTCGTTTTTGTTGCATGAGCGTTCAACAAAACAATACATCATCGGATACCTTACAAACCTTATAAAGAGCAGGCATATGGATAGAAGATCGTTTATAAAGCTGTCGTCACTCGCAGGCGCGAGCGTAGCAGTGTCTACAGGGCTAGCAGGCTGTACCGTTAGCACTTCAGCAAACAGCCAACCGCAAACCAACGCTACCTTTACCCATGGTGTGGCGAGTGGAGACCCATTAAAAGACGCCGTGATTATTTGGACGCGCGCCGTGCCCACAGCAAATTTGGGCTCAGGTTCGGGCTCAAAGTCAGGTTTAGCCAAGGCCGATATTTTATGGGAAATGGCAAGCGATGCTGATTTTGCCAATGTGATAAGTAGCGGTATTGTTGAAGCCAAAGCAATCCATGATTTTACCGTAAAAGTCGATGTAGCAGGACTTAGTCCAGCTCGTCGTTATTTTTACCGCTTCAAAAGCGCTAATAATACAAGCCCTGTTGGAGAAACCCGTACGCTACCTGAAGTCGATGTGTCTAATGTCACGTTCGGCATATTTTCTTGTTCCAACTACCCCGCTGGCTTTTTCACACCCTACATGGAAGCAGCGAAAGACGACAACATTGACTATGTATTACACCTTGGTGACTACATTTATGAGTACGATGGCGAAGGTTACGCAACTGAGCACGCCAAGGAAATTGGCAGGACCTATGCGCCTGATAACGACACAGAGCTTTACACTCTCACTGACTATCGCAACCGCTATGCGCTATATCGTACGGATGAAGGCTTGCTGTCGTTACATCAAAATAAGCCATTTATTGTTGTATGGGACGATCATGAAATTACTAACGACACCTATAAAGACGGCGCTGAGAATCACCAAGCGGATGAAGGAGATTTTTATGCACGCCGTGCAGCGGCCGTACAAGCTTATTATGAGTGGCTACCCATTCGCCCACCTTTTGGCACCGAGCGCTTAGAAATTTATCGTCAGTTTACCTTTGGTAAACTTCTTGACTTATATATGCTCGACACCCGCGTTCTTGCCCGCGACAAACAGCTTGAATACGCCAACTATCGCGATGCTGAAACTAAAACGTTTGACCAAGCGCGCTTTATGAAAGACATCGGCAACCCGAACCGCGGTTTACTCGGTGAAACCCAACGCAACTGGCTACATTCGTCTATGCAGCAAAGCCAGGCTACATGGCAGGTGTTAGGGCAACAGCTATTAATAGGTCGCATGCTTTTCCCTGTATCGATTTTTAACGGCGTTGAACGCAAAGCAATACCTGCCCACGTACACAAACTTGCGAATATTAAACGCAAACAATGCAAGGTGGCGCACTCAGTGAACAAGAGCAGGCGCTTATTAATACCGTAATGCCTTACAACTTAGACGCATGGGATGGCTACCCTGTTGAGCGGGAACAGGTTCTGATGCAGCTTAAGTCCATCGGCAAGCCAGTTATTGCCCTTGCAGGTGATACACATAATGCTTGGCACAACAAATTAACCCTTAAAGATGGCACAGAAGTGGGGGTTGAACTTGCTACACCAGGCGTAACATCACCCGGTATGGAACATTACCTAAGCATGGGGGATGAAAAAGCTAAAACCCTTGCAGACGACCTACCGCTTCTTATAGAAGATTTGCAGTACTGTAACCTCCACCAGCGCGGCTTTATGACATTGACCATTAGCGAAGATAGCGCAACAGCCACGTGGCACTATGTTGATGCAATTTTAACTAAGGCTGGAAAAGTGGTTAACACGCATAGCTTCGAGATTATGGCATAGCTTTCTACAATTTTATAAGCGTGTATAGGCTTGAGCCTATACACGTTATTTATACAAGAAGAAGCCATAAACGCTGTTTTACACCTCGCACAATGAGCTTAGTGCTTTGAACAAATAGTGTGTTTTTAATCTGCGCTCGGCCATTGCTGAGCATCATGAAGAACACGTAGTATTTCGATGCAATTTGTAATGATGTTTTCTCGATATATAACGATAAACGGCAGGCCATTAATTACAAGTTCACGCGTATTCTTCAATCGGCCATGACGGCCTGCTCTAGGATGTTCTGATAAGAAGCTGTTCTGATGAGATTGAGTGCGAACTATCAATAATGTTCATGACAACGTCAATAGCTACAGAGGGGCTATTTTCTTGAGCAATATGAGCTTCAATTTTCTCTAAATCGGTACCTGCAAGATCAGTCCATTTGAGCTGCACGCTTAGCCTCCCACTTGGCTTTGACATCAGTATGGTCGGTCAAACGTCCCTCATCAGCGGCTTTCACTCCTTTTTCCACCTCTTGGATAAACCACTCTTCGCGAGCAACATACTGCTTGATGGCTTCGGCCATCAGCCACGCCCTAGGTCTATCCATCGCCTTAGCCATTTCGCCTACACGTGCAAGTGTTTCGTCATCTAATCTTACTGAGGTAGCTTTTAAAGGCATGTAGATTCTCCGAGGTTCTTTGAGAATCTTTATTGTAGCTGCACTAGCATTAAATGTCTTCTTTTGCTTTTCATCGACGAAGACAAAGTGCAAGACATTATAGTTAAATCGCACCGACTAAAATAAGAGCCTCTAATAGTCCTTCTTGTAATCCATATAATTTAAGTAACGTCCTATCCCCATCAAAGTAAGGGCATGTTGACGGGAATAGGTAATCTCTTATTCTTTATTTCTAAAACTCGTAGTAAACACGCACACCAGCAATGCGTGGCATGCCGCGCACAAACGTTGGAATGCCTAAACCGCCGCCTGTATTACCTGCATCAATCAGAAACTCTTTATCAAACAGGTTGTTTACGTAAAACTCGTAGGCAAACTTGCTGTTGTCTTGAAGCAGTTTCACCGAAACATCGGTAAGCGAATAAGTATCTTGAGAAAGGCCAGGGTAATTGCTGCTTTCAAAGAACACTTCAGACTGGAAGCTGGTGAGCCAGTTAACATCAATATCGAAGTTATTCATATTGAATACTTTGTTGATGTTGATGGCACCGCTGACTTCTGGCGCAAGGCGGAATTTGTTACCGCCGTACTGGAACTCAGAACCATCGGCTGTATTGTCTGCAAATTCAGCATCAAGGAAACCAAGGCTTGCTGTTAGCGTGAGCGTTTCGCTGTAATTATAGGTCGCCATGCCTTCAATACCCGACATGGTCGAGTCGCCTACCGTTACAGTAATAGACTGTAAGGTTTCTGCGTCGGTAAAGCTTTGTTGATAATCGCTGTATTCGTAGGTGAAAATGGCACCTGAGAACAGGAAGTTCGCGCTTTGGTATTTAATACCTAAATCGTAACTGTCTACTATTTCAGGTTTAGTCACATTAACGCCACCTGCATTAGCATCCACAACTGGTGAACGTCGTCCCCTGGCGTAGTTCGCGTATACGTTCCAGTTGTTATTAACGTCATAGCTTACGGCAAAGCGCGGCAGGGTATCGTCAAAGTCGCGCTCGGCATCGAACGTAAATGCACCGTCTGCAGTAGTATAAGTATTACGGGTATAACGTGTTTCGTCGATATAGCGCACGCCAGCAGTAATGTTGATGTCGTCGGTAACAAAATACGACACCTCAGCAACATAAGACGCTATATCAAGTTCAGCTTCAAATATAAATGGCCCTTGTATCATAATAGGCGGCAGTGCAGGGTTAGAAATAGGAGAGCCATCTTCATTAAACAGTTGCGACACTAACATCGCACGCAGTGCTTCTATTTCTTCTAACGATGCGTCAGTAGCGATATTCTGATTTAGCGGAATGTTCGAGGTGGCCTCAAGCTGTGCTTTAACCGCATCGAAGGTACCACGTACAAATGGGTCGACCATCACATAGTAGGGCAAAATAGAATCGTCTTGAGTAATAGACGCACCTACAAACGCGGCCAATTTATCACCCGAGTCATACACTAAACGCATTGACGCACCTTTAAGCGTAGCATCGTTATCAAAATAGGCATCTTGAATTCTAAGCGCTGAACCGTCTGCATCAAATCCCTCGCTTACTTCTACATCCTTATAGTATGCGTCGGCGTGTAGGCTAAGCATTTGGTTGAAATCGTAGTTTACGGTTAAATCATAAGCTTGAAGCGTTCGTTCAATGCCTAGCTCACTGCCTAAACTAAATTCGGCATCAGTAAAAGGGCTAGTATCTCCGCCATTGTGGGCGATAGAGCCTGATTTGAAGGCAATGCCCGGCTGGTCGTTATACTCCATGGCTGCGCGCGCAATGATTTCAAGCTGATCGTAATTCGCTCTCCATGTTGCGCGTAGAGCTTGTACTGAAACACCCTGAAGATCTTCGCTGTTGCACGGCACTTCTTCACCAAGATGGTTGTACATATTTGCATTACCGTAATAGGAATCAGCACTACAGGCATTGTTTTCTACAATGCCGTCCATTTCGCGATAAAGACCTGCTATACGAAAACTGTGGTTGTCGTTAATAGGCTGGTTATACATGAATTCAAGTTCTTGCCCTTGCTCTGAGTTATAGCCAACTTGTACCTTGCCTTCTTGTTCGAAGGTGGGAAGATTAGAATGAATACTCACCGCACCATTGGCTGCCGCTACACCAAACAAGGTTGGCTGGGGGCCTTTTAAAACCTCTACGCGCGCAATATCAAAAAGCGCCACACTGGCTACGGTTTTTTTACTGATATCAAAGCCATCTTGGTATACCGATATACGAGGTGTTGCCGACACTGACGAAACATCATCGGTGACACCGCGAATATTAAAAGACGGTAGGCTTACAGCCTGTTCCTGAATTTGAACGTTTGGCAATATTCGAGAAAGCTCATCAAGTTCCATAATGTTGGTGCGCTCTAAGAACTCACTTCCGATTACATCCATGGTAACGGGCACATCCATTACGGACTGCTCACGCATTTGGGCAGTTACTGTAATCTCTTCTATATAATCAGTTTCGTTTTCTGTGTCGGGCGCAACTTCTTGCGCAAGTGCTGCGCTTGATAAAGCGAACGCAATTGTTGTGGCAAGTAAAGAGCGTGAGCAAACGGATCTAGGGTACAGAGGACGCATCAAATCATTCCTTTCGTGTGCTTAGTCGGTGTTTTATGTGTTTTTATAAGCAGTTCACCGGTAGATTGGCGACATTGCCTACTTTTTAGAATTATCGAAGCAAAAGAATGTAGAACGCTTTTGCGAAGGTTCGATGAAGCATAGGTGACAAGTCAAAGGCACTTTTGTGACAGACGACTTTCCCTTTTTTCCCTAATCAGCTCTGTACCAGAGCTCAGTTGTTATTAAGTAAAGCTCTATGTAACTTTTGTTGAATAAATACACAACAAAAGTTATCATTAATGATAACCCAATAGGAATAATGATGGATTGGGAGATCAGCTTTCACAGAGGCGTTAAAGAGCAAATATTGGCTATGCCACCTAAAGTGCAGGCACGTTTTATACGGTTATTAGAGCTTATGGAAAAGCATGGTCCGAACTTAGGAGCTCCTCATACTAAGCCTCTAAATCATGGGCTGTTTGAAGTTAGAGCTAAAGCAAAAGAAGGAATCGGTAGGGGGCTATTCTGCTACACAAAAAGAAGACAGATACATATTTTATACGCGTTCATAAAAAAGTCTCAGAAGACGCCGAAGGAAGTAATACAGATCGCCAGATTGAGAATGAAAGAGGTTAACTAGCCATGACTTTACAAAGCCTTAAGCATGAAGCATTGAAGAATAAGGATGTAAAACAGGAGTATGATCGCCTAGAGAGCGAGTTCACACTTATCGAGCAGCTGATATCTATGAGGAAAGAGGCAGGGCTCACTCAAGAACAGCTTGCGCAAAAAATGCAAACACACAAGAGTAATATTAGCCGATTGGAAAAAGAGAATAGCAACCCTAGTTGGAAGACTCTACTCAAATATGCGAATGTCTGTGGGTTCGAACTTTCGCTTACCCTTCATAAAAAAGAAAGCCACATCTCGCGCTAACAATTGTTCTTTACCGCGCTAATTTTTAAAAAGATATCGTGAAGACTTCATTTATCGACAATAAGAAAAGTCTACGCCGCGATAAATGGCATAACCCCCCCCTTTGAATCATAGAGCAAACTAAGTACACTCAACCCACGTAGGACAAAAATAACTTTTAACTAAAAAGCGAAATGGAGACTGCAATGAAGAAATTAATGATGGCTACGGCTATTGGTGCTGCGACCCTATTAAGCGCATGTAGTGCAGAGCATGGCACTACGCAGTGTACGACTGCACCTGAAGCTGAATGGCAGAACCAAGATGCGTTTCAGGCTCAGCTATTAGCGCAAGGTTACAAAATTAACGAGTTTAAAGTGACGGGCGGCAACTGTTACGAAATCTACGGCTTCGATAAAGAAGAGAACAAAGTAGAAATTTACTTTAATCCTGTTGATGGCAGCATTGTTAAGAAAGAAATGCACTAAGTGTGTTTTAACGAACGATTCATCGTTCGTTTGCTTTAACACTTGATAAAAACGCTGCAAACTATTGCAGCGTTTTTGTTTTATTCTGAGAAAGTTATGTAATGTACAGACCTACTGATACGCCTTCGGATATTTATATTTGGGATTGGATTGTGCGCGTGTGCCACTGGGGCCTTGTCGTTACCTTTGTGACCAACTATTTTATTGTAGAGCCAGGTCGCCTTTATCATGAAATAGTCGGTTATATGGCGGTAGCGCTCATATCTATAAGGATTGGCTGGGGCATTTTATCCACCAAATTCGACGGAAGTAAAAGGGTTGCTACTGAATACGCAAGCTTTTCTAAAGTATCATTGCGTCAACAAGCCTTCGCTGAACATATTCAGCACGTAAAACAAAAGAAAATTCCCACTCACCATGGCCACAACCCTTTCGGCTGGCTAATGATAATGGCCGTTATCACGCTACTGCTGGGTTTAGGTGTTACCGGTTTTATGATGGAAGAAATAGATGACATGTTTGGCAATAGTACGCTGGAATGGATACACAGCATTATGGCCGATGTGCTTTACGCATGTGTGCTAGTGCATGTTGCTGCAGTGTTTGCTGTGCAATATATGGGAAATATTCAGTTAGTTCGCCCTATGCTTACTGGCTGGCGTAAGCGTTAAGCCTACGTAAAGACATAGATGTGCTACGGACATAAATACACTTTTGCCGAAGCTGGCTTGTTGTGTTTGCCAGCCTTTCTGCCCTTAAGATTTTAGTTGCCTGCAGGTGTTCGATATCACCTCGCCGCTTGTGGCTTTTAACTATCCAAAGGCCGCTTTGCCTCTCGCACGGCTTTCGGGTGCATTAATTTTTCTAAGCGAGCGAGGTAAGACGCAATTTGCTGATGCTGCTTTTTATCGTTGGTCACCGAGTTATAAAGCCAGTGGTATGCGTCTTCATAATCGTAAGGACTGCCATAACCGTCCAAAAACAACTCAACCAAGTGAATTTGCGCTTTTAAGTTTTTAAGCGCAGCGGCTTCACGCAAATACACTACGGCGCGAGATTTATCCTGCTGCACAAGCGTGCCCTTTGCATAGTAACGCCCCAATTGCTCTAGTGCTGCTGGCAAACCTTGATTCGCGGCATCTTCCATGTAGCCAATACCACGGGCAGGTTCAGCGTCTACGCACACGCCCCATGCCAGCATATCTCCCCATAAAAACTGGTAGGCCGGTACTTTCAACACGTTGGCACGCGCTTCAATGTCTTGTACTAATTGGCATCGATCAGCCACTACTTTGTCTAAATGCGTATTAGCATTAATCATATCGATTAAGGCATCTTGGCTGTAAAGCTGAACTGCGCGAAGCTCTTCAATCGTTTCCCCTTCAAGAGCATGAGCGCAAAAACCCGTGACAGTCGCGCAGATAAATAAGGCTGTGTGTAGAATACGTTTCATAGCAAAAGAGTATGTGTTGATTACAATGTCTTAGTTAAGGTATCGACTAATTATAGATTATCTTAACCAAGACATGCTTTTCTTTACGAATGGACACATGAGCGTCTGCGGCCAGCTAATATCTGCTTTCAACTTTATGCTGACCACCTGCATTTAACCGTACGCCAGCATCTTGCTTTTAGTGGCTACTTTTTCGTGGGCACATGGCCGATTGGATATGGCGGGCGTGATCGGCTAGGTCAATACCTAAATCAGTTAGGTAACCACCGTCTGGCTGGGTGATTAGGCCTTTGGAGTATAGCCTGGATGCTGCGTTCACCATGCTTTGGCTTGCATCGTGATGAATTTTTAAACCTTGAAGTAGGCTGTCTGTTGGAAACTTCAGTAACAAATTTAATTCGTCTAACATGTCCTGATCAAATGAACTCATGTAACCACCTTAGGCAAAAGGGTTAGTAGGGATTTAGCACGCTGGCCACTTTAAAACACCTCGGCAAAGCACTATGGTAACAACCTATACCGAAGCGAACACACCAAAGCACTGTTAGCCCTAGATTTGTTAATATTTTTAACGCTTTCTTATATCACACCCAAATGGCACCTCTGTAAAGCGTAATTTATCTGTAAAACGTTTAATCGTGTAAACACGGCGCTTACTGATCGGACTTTGGCGCTAAATAGTATATTCTTGCCATAAATTGAGTTTGTGGATGCACCTGCACTGATGAAGTACAAAGATTTACGCGACTTTATTCGCCAGCTAGAAGCTAAAGGTGAATTGGTACGCATTACCCAGCCCATTGATACCGACCTTGAAATGACAGAAATAGCCGACAGGACGTTGCGTGCCGGTGGCCCTGCGCTGTTATTTGAAAACCCTAAAAATCACGACATGCCCGTATTGGCAAATTTGTTTGGTACACCAGAGCGCGTAGCTATGGGCATGGGTCAAGAGTCTGTTGAAGCACTGCGTGAAGTAGGCAAGCTACTGGCTTATTTGAAAGAGCCAGAGCCGCCTAAAGGGCTGAAAGATCTTTGGGAGAAGCTGCCAGTATTTAAGCAGGTGCTTAATATGCCTGCCAAAGTCCTTAAAAAAGCCCCTTGTCAGGAAGTGGTGCTTACCGGTGACGACGTAGACTTATCAAAAATTCCGGTACAGCGCTGCTGGCCGGGTGACGCTGCGCCTTTGGTAACATGGGGTTTGAGTGTTACTAAAGGGCCGCATAAGAAGCGTCAGAATCTGGGCATTTACCGTCAGCAGGTTATCGGCAAAAACAAACTTATTATGCGCTGGTTGTCACACCGTGGGGGCGCCCTTGATTTTCGAGAGTGGTGTCAAACACACCCGGGCGAACCCTACCCGGTATCTGTGGCACTTGGCGCAGACCCCGCTACTATACTAGGTGCGGTTACCCCTGTTCCAGATACCCTTTCTGAATATGCTTTTGCAGGCTTACTGCGTGGTGACAAAACTGAAGTAGTTAAGTCTATTAGTAACGACTTACAAGTACCTGCCAGTGCCGAGATTGTGCTTGAAGGCTATATCGCACAAGATGAAACTGCACCTGAAGGCCCATACGGTGATCACACTGGGTATTACAATGAAGTCGATGACTTCCCTGTGTTTACGGTAACGCATATTACCCATCGTAAAGATCCTATCTATCATTCAACCTATACAGGCCGTCCACCCGATGAGCCAGCTATTTTAGGTGTTGCGCTAAACGAAGTGTTTGTGCCTATTTTGCAAAAGCAGTTCCCTGAAATTGTCGACTTCTACTTACCGCCTGAAGGATGCTCTTATCGTATGGCAGTAGTTACCATGAAGAAGCAATACCCTGGCCATGCAAAACGGGTGATGATGGGTGTGTGGTCTTTTTTACGACAGTTCATGTACACGAAATTTGTGATAGTGTGCGATGACGACGTCAACGCGCGTGACTGGAACGATGTTATTTGGGCCATCACTACCCGTATGGACCCAGCCCGCGACACGGTAATGATAGAAAATACGCCTATCGACTACTTGGATTTTGCGTCCCCCGTTTCGGGGCTAGGCTCTAAAATGGGTATGGACGCCACAAATAAGATGCCGGGCGAAACCGACCGCGAATGGGGCGTGCCTATTGTGATGGACGAAGACGTTAAAAAACGCGTTGATGATATTTGGGACAGTCTTGGTATTATGTAGCGACTATTTTTAGCGCTATTTATTTTGTATAGAAGCAAGCGCTTTTCTTAAGCGCATGAAAAGGCGACACGCTAAGCAAGAAGGTTAGAAGAGAATACATGTCAGAAATTAAGTGTAAGGTTGCAAGCATCACGCCTTTAACCGAAGTGGTTCAAAAAGTCGAATTAACGCCAGAAAGCCCTGTTGAGTTTAAAGCGGGTCAGTACGCCATGGTGGTAATGGGCGAAAAAGATATGCGTCCATTTTCTATTGCCAATGCCGCATTTGATAATAGCCGCATTGAATTACACATTGGCGCAGAGCCTGGCAACAGCTACGCTGGTGAAGTGCTAGAGCGCATGCGTGCGGATGGCGAAATTACCGTAAACGTAGGTAATGGCAATGCCTTTTTGCAAAGTAATGGCCTGCCTATGGTGCTTATTGCTGGTGGTACTGGCTTCTCATATACCTACTCTATTCTGCAAGAGCATCTTAACAGCGGTGATAAGACACCACTTACCCTTTATTGGGGTGGAAAACACGCGGCTGATTTGTACTTAGCTGACAAGCTAACTGAGCTCGCTGAAACTAACGATCACTTCACTTTTGTGCCGGTTGTAGAGTTTGCATGCGACGAATGGAAAGGCAGAACGGGCTGGGTACACCATGCGGTAATGGCAGACCACGCTGACTTTGCCAATATTCAGGTTTACGTAGCAGGTCGCTTTGAAATGGCCAAAGTCGTACGCGATGATTTTACACAACGCGGCTTAAAAGTTGAGAACCTGTTTGGCGACGCGTTTGCGTTTATTTAAGCGTGCAAGGTAAGTAGTAGCAAAAGATGCTCATGTCGTGAGCATTAAATCTACCTCTAGCCCATCATGTTGACCATACAAAACTATATATGGTCAACATGGCATTTCACACACTAACCCTATCTTCTTACATAAATTAAATCTGATAAGCGCCGTCTATTTTCATTTCTAAAAAATTGCTAACATCAACACTCAACCAACGAATCAAATAGTAAAACAGAAGGAATTGGAAGCATTGGTAGGGTAACCAGTTTGATTTCGGCACTCCGCGCTGCTTGGACATGCGTCAGCCTACTATTATGTCTTTCAGAAAAATATATGAAGTACAACAAACAACTGCTAATAACAGGCTTAGCGGCCGCTATTGCCGGATGTGGCGGTGGTAGCTCTTCACAACCTCCTACTAACGACAATGGAAGTACACCGCCTACTTCAAACTATGAGCATGTAGTTAGTGCAAGTTACTTTAGTTCATGCGGTGAGATAATACCTCAAACTGAAGCTATGGTTGCTCGCCATGACAACAGCGGTGCAGTAGCTGCTGTCTATGAAGCTGATGATGACGGAAATATCGCTATCGATTACTCCGGTGTAGCAACGTATACGATGCTAAGTGTAGGTTATTGGGGAGAAACTGCCTATCCTCGCGTTCATACCTACGTAGACATTACCGCCGATAAAATCAAAAACACACGCATTATCGCTGAAGGCTTCGCCAATGAAGACTCGTGCGAATGTAACAACGTAACATTCGATATTAGTCAAGTTCCTGTTGCCTCGCCTATGGCCAGCGTCGTTGTCTCTACCACAACATCGTCTAATATTTTCGATGTCAATGACACAGACTGGTTGGCTGAAGCTAATGTTTGTCGACCCATTGGCGGAGAGTGGCCAGACATTGCTCTCACGCTAACCAGTGCACAGGAATACCCTGCTGAAACCTATTACACTGCTGTTCTTAGTGATTACAGTTTCGATGAAACATATGTAGTAAGTAATGCAGAGCTTGTCAGAAAAGTACCTTTTTCGCTGCTCAATAATAACGTCAACAGTGACTCAAGTCTGCGCGTTTCACTACGCGGCCGAAAAGATGGCTGGATGCATTATGCTGATAATGTGCAGGTTTGGGATGTTGCAGAACTTTCACCTTCAGTTCCTATCTTTGACACCCCTGAAACGTATATCGATGCTTACAATTTCGAGTTCGACAGCTTCAGCTCCGAAGGCACAGATGTTCAAGTATCCATTTATACGGGCGCTCAGGTAACACTTCCATCCACCCACACTGAATCATTAGACTTAGCATTGATGTCTTACGACTTATTTTCCCAACAAGTTTTAACATTCTTTAATGATGAAAGTTATGACCTGTCTTCAGTGGGAGCGGACTCTGTAACCGTTACCTTGTCTGGGAATGATTCTTCTGGTGATCGTCTCTATTACTTCCAACTAACCACACCAAGTCAGGGTTCTCTTGCTATTTTAGATAACTTAGACATAGAGGGTGTCGACTTTCCCCTATCGGCAAACTTTAACTTCGATGAAGAGCCAGCGTCGGGTTATATAGGATTGGAAGCTTATGATGTGCAAAGCACGAATGATTATCTTGAGTCGCTTAAAAATGATGATGTTACCGCCTACGGTATGGTTTACTTCGACTTTTAAATAGGCTTAGATCTTTTAAATTGTAAATGTATATCGGCACGGAGTGTTACGTGCCGATATATTGTATTCCTCTTAAATAAAGTTAATTACATCGATATTCATTGTCCATTTTCGACGCATTCAGTATGGTCTTTGCAGAACATGGAGAAAATAATGAATAAATCACAGCCCTGTTATCTTACGAACCTAGTATTAAGAAAAATTGCCCCCGCAATTGCACTAACACTATCTACTACAGCCTTTGCTGATACCGAGCAGCAGCAAGCACTTTATGATATTGCCAAAAATGTTTCCGCTGAAAACATTGAAAAAGACATTACCAAGTTGGTGAACTTTGGTACACGCCATACTCTCTCTGAAACCGAGTCTGATACCCGCGGTATAGGCGCTGCGCGTCGCTGGATTAAATCTGAATTTGATAAAATTTCAGCCGAGTGTGGTGGCTGCTTAGAGGTGTACTACCAGTCGGAAGTCATCAGCGGTGAAAAGCGTATTCCCGACCCAGTAGAAGTGGTTAGTGTTATTGCTATTCAACGCGGTAGTACTGATCCGGACCGCTATGTGATTATGTCTGGCGACATTGATTCACGGGTGTCTGATGTGATGGATTTCACCTCTGATTCACCAGGTGCAAACGACAACGCCTCTGGTGTTGCCGGTACCCTTGAAGCCGCGCGAGTACTATCCAAATACAAGTTTAACGGCAGTATCGTGTATGCTGCTTTATCTGGCGAAGAGCAAGGGCTTTTCGGCGGGCGTATTATGGCAAACCAAGCCAAGAAAGACGGCTGGCGAATTAAAGCCGTGCTCAATAATGACATGATTGGCAATATCGAAGGGGTAAACGGTGTTATTAACAACACCACCGCTCGCTTGTTTGCTGAAGGCACTCGTGTAACAGAAACGGAAAAAGAAGCGAGCATGCGACGTTTCACCGGAGGTGAAGTAGACTCGCCAAGCCGAAACCTTGCCCGCTATATCGATAAAATTGCCGATCAGTATATTGAGAACTTAGACACTATGGTGATTTATCGCTTGGACCGCTTTGGTCGTGGCGGCCACCACCGCCCGTTTAACGACTTGGGCTACCCGGGTATTCGTATTATGGAAACTAACGAAAACTACACACGCCAGCATCAAGATCTTCGCGTAGAAGACGGTATTGCCTATGGTGATACCTTGGATGGCGTCGACTTTGATTACGCTGCAAAACTTACTGGCCTTAATGCTGTTTCTCTTGCTGCTATGGCGTGGGCACCGAACCCACCTGCAAATGTAGAAATTGCCGGTGCAGTTCAACCTTCAACATTTTTAAAGTGGGACGCACTAGACGCTGAAGAGAACCCTCAGCTTAAAGGGTATAAAGTATATTGGCGTCATACTGATGCTCCGCAATGGGAATACAGTAAGTATGTGGGTAACGTTACCGAGGCCATGCTTGAGAATGTCGTTATCGACAACTACTTTTTTGGGGTTGCCAGCGTTAACAAGGACGGTGTTGAAAGCGTAGTCGTTTATCCAGGTCCTGCGGGAAGCTTTGGAGAATAAGCGTTTAAATTGAACGTTTACGTTGGGCGCCTATATTGGGCATGCTTATCCCCATCCAATTACGCACCCAATTATGCATGCAATCGAGTTCGTGACGTTAAGCTGGTAATGAAACCGGCTTATCGTCGCGAATGACTTTACTTAATAAAAGCTAATATAAACGTGGACACTACACTCAATATATTGATGTCGCTTACATTTTGTTAATTTAAGCCAGTACGTGTTTATTGGAATTAAGCGACTAACTGAATTACAGTGTAGTAAATGTATGACGGCAGTTCGGAGTTCACCTTTGGTAAGATTAAGCGCGTTCTCGCTCTCTATTTTCACTCAACGTCTTTCTTTATTAGGCATAAGCCTAGCCCTTTGTTGTTTAAATGTTTCGCAATTACATGCCGCCCCTACCAAATTAGGTGCAGCTTCCTTCGAGACCTACATAAGCGACGATGGGGAGCCTGCTCGAGTTAACACACTGCTCGAAAAGGTGTTTCAGAAGGCAGAGTTGGATATCCAACTTCAGGTTATGCGACAAGCTTTTTTGGGCAGTTCTGTACTGACAGGTAAGCTAGACGGTGAATTTGCCTACGTTAATTTGGGTGAGGATAGCAGCAACTATATACTATCCGATATCTACTTACCCATTTACCTTTACGCGGTAAGCAAAGAGGCGGACGTTGAGGCAGTAAAGCTATTCCCTCATTTAAAAGACAATAGGGTCGCTATTGAAAATCGCTTTGCGAATACGCCCTCATTCAGACTGCTGAAAGATATAAAGTGGTCACGCAACCCCACTACGTTTGATGCATTTCGACAACTTGCCGACGATAGAGCGCCTTACTTAATTACCACCCAGCTGCTTGCGCGAGAGCTAAACATATTGCTGGCTAACGATAATGAAGAAACCCTGCACTTTTCAGCAAAACCTTTAGCAAAAACCGGATTTCAAATAGCTATCAGCAAAAATGTTGCTAACGCTGAAAGGATTGTTGCGCAATTCAATCAAGCTGTGTCGACAATGCAGAATTCGGGGGAATTGAATCAGCCACTTGAGTTAGCTTGGCTCACCAAAGATGTGAATGGCGATGGCGTTGCCGACTTTATCGGGCACAGCAACATAACTACCACGTCAGACTTGTTAAACACCGCCTATTCCCTTGACGGTAAACCTACATCTGAAGCCAGCGCATTTTATATTGACGGGGATAGATATGCATCGCTTGAGGAAGCGCGTGCAGCCCTTCCCGATGCAGAAAGTTCGTCGCCCCGCGAGTCGCTGTTAGATAAAACCACCTACCAGCTACTACTCCGCCGCTGGTAGATGAATTTTGACTTCGGTGAACTTTAACTTTGAAAGGCATTAAATTAGGTAGAGAAGCACGAAGTCGACTACGCGACTTCTACACTAAAAAGCATACCTGTCATTGCTTAAACTAAACGACCTTTTCAAAGATATGCGTCAGCTTTGTTAACGCTCTATCTTCGCGCTCTATCTTCGCAATTCTGCTGATCAAAGGTTGCAAAAAAGACGGGGAGTCGGCAGCGTTAGTGTGTCGTTTCTGGCAAGTACATTTCCAAAATAGTCAGTAATTCTTCTCCGTCAACGGGTTTAGATACGTAATTATTGAAGCCGGCTTTAAGGGCTTTAACGCGATCAGAGGTATAAGCATAAGCAGTAAGCGCCACAGCGTTGAGCTTTGCAATCTCTGGGATTTCGCTAGCTCTTACTTTTAGCACTAGACCTAACCCATCCATTTCCGGCATGCCAATATCCGATAACAGCAGGTCAAAGGCTTCAGGCATATCATTTAGCTCTTTCCATGCGAGTAGCCCGTTTTTAACTACGTTGACCCGGGCACCGTTAGACTCTAAAAACAGCTTTATAAAGTCACGGGCGTCTTGCTCGTCTTCTGCTACCAAAATTCGTAAACCGCTTAGACGCAAAGACTCGGTCAAATCACTGATTTCACTACTCTTGGTTTCGATAATGTCATCGTGCAAACTAAGAGGAGCAATAGGCAAAGACACAAAGAACGTAGTCCCGGAATTTGGCCCATCACTTTCGGCGCGAATTTCCCCTCCGTGCATTTCAACTAAGCTCTTTACAATAGATAAACCCAGCCCCAAGCCAAGCTTATTATGAGAATCCTTTCCTTGATAAAAGCGTTCAAAAACACGTGCTATCTGATCTTGGGTCATTCCTTTACCGTTATCTTTTACACGAAACAAGTAGTTAGAATGTTCCCTTCGCCCCCGCACGTGTACGGTTCCGCCTTTTGCTGTAAATTTAAGAGCGTTACTGAGCAGATTGTTTATCACCTGCTTAATACGTAAATTATCACCCAGAATTTGAGTATGTTCGTCTTCGCAATTGATTGAAAGTTGAATATTTTTACTGGCAAAGCCCGCTTCAAATGATTTAGCGACTTCAGATATAGACCCAGCGATATTTAATGAATGCGTACTCAATTTCATAGTGCCGGAGATAATGCGCGACAAATCTAAAATGTCATTTATTAAGGCAGCCTGTGTAGACGCAGCGCGTTTGATAACGCCTAATGCGTCAGACATTCTATCGACATTCGTCACATCCATCAGGGCTAAGTCGGTCCAACCTACAATAGAATTTAGGGGCGAACGAAGTTCATGGGAAATACTCGCCAAAAACTGATCTTTAGCTTTATCTAACTCTTCTAATTTACTAATTTGCTTGTCGAGCGACGCTTTCAGGCTTAGCGCGTAAGGTATAAATAGATGATCAAAACCTTCTATAATAAGCTGATCATCCTCGCTCCACTCTACCGACTCATCAGCAACACTTTGTAAGTACATATCAAAGGAATTACGAGGTGTTAGTACCTTACCAACATCTTTGTTCGCGGCTTCGCGGCCCGCCCATCGTATAGTTTTGTCTTTTTGCTCTCTAAACCAAACCGTGTAGTAACCAAGCTTGGCAGATACACAGGAAATATACATGCCGCGAATGCCATTAAGGTCACATTGTTCGGACACTTCTTCCGCCAGCTTGCTAATAGCAATTGACTCTTCAGAGTTTGGAATAACGAATTTGTCGAGAAGGCGAGTTAATGTTTGTTCAGAGGGCGTTTTACCTACTAAATATTTATCTACAGGGGTAATAACCGCCATACCGCATGCGTTGGCAACATCCAAAAGGCCTTTTTCTTTTTGGGTTATCGCCTCAAGCGGATTAGAAAAGCCAGTAAGCTGATGAATAATAGTGTTTAGCTTACGTTGACGAATTTGAAACTGCTCTTTCTTTTCGTGTAGGGCTTTAGTGTGTAGCTGCCACGCATAGAGATGACCGAGGGATTCGCATACCAAACGCTTTTTTTGGTCGATATATTTAGGCTCGTTATTGTGACAAGCAAGTAACCCCCAAAGTTTACTTTCAAACACAAGGGACACGGAAAACGATGAACGTATGCCCATATTTTTAAGATAAGTGATATGAACCGGCGACACTGAACGAACCATAGACATGGATAAATCCAGTGGCGGTCGCTCTGCTTCTTGCACAGTTGGTATTAAAGCAATGGGGGGGTGTTCTACGTCAAATACACAACGTACGCGATTTTTTAAGTACAGCGCCCGGGCTTGGCTAGGAATATCAGATGCGGGAAATTTCAAACCTTTGAAAGAGCGAGCCCCTGGGAATTTTGCTTCGCCAATTACTTCTCCGCTATAGGTTTTATCGAACTGATAAACCATCACCGAATCAAACCCTATGTAGCGCTTAAATACGCCCGCAATGGCGTCTGCAACATCACTGATAGACTCGCACCCATCCACATCGGGAAGCAATGTGCGAATATTTACGTCCATCGGTACCCAGTGTAGGGCGGCTTCATAACTAAGCTGAGGGGTAGGCTCTAGTTCAATAACGAGTAAGCCGTTTGAATCGAACGCGACACCACTGCCCTCTTTTTCCCAATTGTCTAAACAAAGTGCGTTTTCGGCAAATTTCCATTGATACGCTCGGCGTGTATTCCCGCCTTTAACGCTTTGATAGATACTTTGAAAGGTTGGTGCATCTTCGGAAGGCGTATCGATGAGCTCAGTAATAAGAGTTTCACCCGCAGTGATACTGACTTTAAATAGCTCATTGATGTTTTCACTAACCACCTGAATTTTTTTAGTTTCAGGGTCTACCGCTATAACGTAACCAAAGCTTTGAACACTTTCGATTAGGTGAATAGCTTCATCTTCGCAGTTTTGAAGCGTCTTTATCTTTTTATCTGTAACGTGCTGCATTGCCTTGGCCGAGAAATTTGGAAAGCGAACTTTCATGAGGGAAGTGTTATTTTTGACACGATAACAACTTATCGTGAAGAAAGCATGCTATATCCAAAAGTCTAACGCATAAAAAAGGAGGCTTATCGCCCCCTCTATTGGTTTGCTCGTATATTACTTGTTGAAAATTTACATTTCTCTAGAAGAGATAATTAACACCTATTGATATGAGATCAGTAGAGTTATCTTCTATGTCATAGCGTTCATATTCAACCGTTGCAACCCAATCATGGTGAATACGCCAGTTAGCGCCAATGCCATAGAACAAATCCGTGCCTTCATCATCAACGTCTTGAAGTAGGGCTGTATCCTCAAAAACATCTAACGAATCGTAGTTACCTTGCCAAAAATATAAGCCCACATGCGCATGAATGAACCAGTCCTCATGACGTAAAAACTGATAGGCTACACTTAATGTATAGCCATCTACCGATGTCGGGCGAATACGGGATGTCTCGCTGAAAAAGCGAGATGGCTCGTTGGTCGTGGTTGAAAATGCTGCCGATACATCACCTAAATCGGTATAACCGACTTGAATAAAGCTGTTTTCGGTAATATTGGTACCTACTACCGCTTTCCACGCACTGCGGGTGTCATCAATATCTATGTCGAAGACATCAAAGCCTAGCTCTGCGGCTTCTTGTTGTACATCGCTTTCCTTGAAATCTCCTGATGCGCTCCCCCAACTAGCGCTAACGAAAAACTGTTTAGCAGTGCACTTTTCATATTCTTTAGAAAGTTTTGAGGCATCCTCTTCAGATAAGCATTGAGTTTTGCTAGCTAAAAAAGGGGAAGCATCCCTTTCTTTATTAGGTTGCTGAGCCATGGTTGGAAATGAAAACATTGCTCCCATTGCAACAGCGCTAACAATCCCATACCTAAAAGTTCTATTCATCTTAGCTACGCTCACGCTTTTACTCCCTTTCTTTGCGCCGCTAATAAGCGGCGCAGTGTCATAACAAATACCAGTAACATCAGCAGCATAGCGTTCATGCTACCACCGCCTCCGCCAGAGTTTTCAATTCTAACGGTCACGGGTTGAACAGTAATGGTTAGTCTACCCTCGCTCGTTCCGCCCTGTGTATCTTCAATAATATAGGTGACTACAGCATTGCCCGTAAATGCAGCAGGCGGCGTAAAGGTCAATGTATCGTCAGGGTTAACAGATACGCTACCGATTGATGCCTGGGCACTTACAACACGAATACTATCGCCATCTTCGTCGAAGTCGTTGGCAAGCACGTTAACGGTTACAGATTGGTCAACGTCTATCGTTACAGTATCGTCTACAGCCTGTGGAGGATTGTTACCAATAATGGTTACCGTAATTACACCCAGGTCTGAACCTCCGTTTCCATCACTGATACCATAATTAACAATCACTTCGCCAATAAAGCCAAGTGGAGGCGTGTATTCGATGGTATCCCCCGCTATCACAGCTGTGCCGAACGTGGTTGTAGCAGAGGTAATACGCAAGTCATCGCCATCAGGGTCTGCATCGTTACTTAAGGCTTCAATAGTTACAGACTCATCAACAATGATAGTTACTGCATCGTCATTTGCCACGGGTTGTGTATTGCCATTAAACATGACACTTACACCACCTGGGTCAACAATCGTACCGTTCACCAAACCGTCGTCATCATCAACGCCACCATCTAGAATTTCGAGCTGCACACACCAGTGCCCTTCGGTTAGCCCTTCGGTCCAATAGTCGCCGCCCGGCGGAGGACAGTAGCCCGGCTCACCTTGAACTGACCATAAACGGTTGTTTGCGTTTTCCGTAAACGTTACCCAACCGTTTTCAGGCGTAAACTTACGATAGACCGCATTCGCAGGAATTGGCTTAAGCTGCGGCATAACAATGTTCAGCGTTTGTCCGGCCTCAGGTAGACCATAGGCGATGAAATCGAAAATGCCGCCAATGTTTGTCGCTTCTGGGTCAGGGACAATGTCATCATCGCCCGCAATATCACCATCTATGATTTTCGCGCCACCGAGCTCGCTACTTACAGAGAAGTTACCTAAGCGCAAGCAAACACCTGGGTCGCCTTCTACCATGTAGCCGTCAACAAACGCCACTTCTTGCGGAAGCACATTACATTCAGGCGTTGGATCTAGGTAATCTAAAATACCGTCTCTATCGCTATCGGCAAGACCATCCACAACATCCGGTACACCGTCACCATCACTATCAAGTTCAGTAGGCGATGGTAGTGCATCCACTACTTGAATATACAAAGTATCCGAGTCTGTGAAGGCTGTGTCATCTGCGTCGGTGACCGTTGCACGGATTCGGTACACACCAATCTCTAGACCACTTGGGTCAAACGTAAAGGTGTCATCAACGCTATCGGTATCTGCAAGATCTGCATCCAGTGATGTCCACACAAACTCGTACTCGTTGGTTGGGTCTGGGTGGTCAACTCGAGAGGTTACCAACACGTCAGAGCCTGTAGGAATAACCCGAATTCTTGACTCGCCGTCCTGCTCGGTAAACAGGTCAACATCTGGGTTCACGTTATCTTCACGGATAGTTATTTCGTGAATGTATTTGTTACCTATG
>Ga0209404_10000485_pt1 | contig 30781 bp, 56 predicted proteins | sample TroAtlMetagenome_2_FD_187447 | JGI IMG/M metagenome (GOLD analysis project Ga0209404, IMG submission 187447) | Marine eukaryotic phytoplankton communities from Atlantic Ocean - Tropical Atlantic ANT8 Metagenome (SPAdes) (version 2) | ecosystem: Environmental > Aquatic > Marine > Oceanic...
TGTCTTAATATTATTCAACCTACTCATCACTTTGGATTGAGCACCTGAAGGTTTCATTGTAGATAAGAATCCAGCAGAGACACCTAACATAGCAGAGGAACCTTTCTTATACACAAGGTCTACTGCTACATTCAAATCATCAACTGGAATCACAATCTCTGGACCAGCCTCACCAATGAGTGCTTTAGTTGGTCTAGAAACTAAGGCACCAGCAGATAACTTCTCCTCTGGTTCTTTCGCTGGAAAGTTTGGATTTTCTTTAACAAATGAAACTGCTCTATCTAATTCTGACTGGTCTACTGGGTTCCGTCCTGTTGCCCTATCCTCTATAGAAGGAGCAAAGAACCTCTCTCTAATATCTGGAAGAATTGTTGGTGTTAAACCTGATGATTCTGCTGCAGTAGATACACTCTCTATTACTTCTGACTTACTTCTAAGGTATTGAAAATAACCTAGTTCTGTTTCCTGAAAAGCATTAAAAGATCTCCCGAATGATTCGGTCACTGCTACCAGCTTACTGGTGTCAATTTTAATCTCTTCTGCCATTAGCGATTACGTTGTTCGTCATGTATACGCTCTCTTTCTTTTTGGAGATGAGCAGCGAGTAAGTTAACATAGACATCCCGTTCCCACGGGATCATATTTTCAATGTCAGTCAAGCTATATTTATGGTGTTGCACAAGAGAGAAATTTGTTTGATAGAACGTCATTAGCCCCTCGTGAAACAGGGCTACCCGAAAAAATCAGCAAGACCCTCAATAGTGAACTCACTCTCGACTTGAGTTTTAGGATTCTTCACCGAAAATGTATGGCGAAGTGAAGGCATGGTGTTGAAAAATTCCTGCACCTTACCAAACTGAGCATTGGTTAAACTCTCAACCCACTCTCGAGCTTCATCGAAAGTAAACTCACCAGAATCCTCTTTGTCTACATATACTCTCTTAATACATTGAGCAACCAAATCATATGGATCTACATCTTCTTTAGCAAACGTTACTGCAGAAAAATAATTTAGGTTTGGATATTTCATCTCTAACGTAATGTCGCTACCAAGATCAATAATATTCTTATGACCTTTAGGATAGTCTATACCAACATCATCTACTAGTATCTTAACAAGAACCTCAGTCTCATTATCATCGGGACAGGTAACTTTCAATTCAAGTTGCTCACTAATAGATCTAGCACGAATTTGAAGGAAGATGTACTCTATATCAAATAGAGCTAACTCATCAACATTTACATTCCTTGTATTAATACAGCTATCTAATACTCCTTTAATTGCATCATAGATCATTTCCTGATCATTCGTCTCTAATGCAATGATTAAGGCTTTTTGTTCTTTAACGAGGAACGGACGATATTTGATTTTTTTCTTTGTAGATGGCACCACCAACGTATACGTCGGCGTAACGATTTCAGGTAAAGGCATAATTTATCGAAAATAATTTAAGCGAAGGATCGGTTTGCAGTCAAGTCATTTGCTCCCAACCCTAAATTTGGTTGTGCTGCAGGACGAGGATTAGTTGTAGGTGATGGCTCCTTATACTGATATAGATGACTATACTCGTAGAAGAATCCAACAGTAACCTTAACCAGTTGTGAAGGTCCAGCAGAGTATGGTATTGATGATACTGTATATGGATACGCTTTATATAGCACAAATTCAAAATCTTCTCTAAGGTCAGGTTCTAGAGTAACTGAACTTCCACTTACCATACCTAAACCATGCTTTTCAAGTTTCCTTATTCTAATATCAGATGTATAATCATCATAATACCTTGAAGCAAAAACCTTTGCATTACCATAACCATATGCTACATTCTCTGGATTTGCAGGAGCCTGACCTTTAGGAGATGGTACTCCAGTTTTAGTATATGCACCTGATGTACCTTGAACTGGTCCTGAAATATAATCTTGCCATGCTCTAAAAAACTTTAATGGTAGAGATCTAGCATCACAGAAGAAACTAACATCTAATTCATTATAGACTTTAGCAGAAGCCATCTTGCAAATCATACCCTTCTGAGACATCTTATGCTCATGTGAAGAATAAGTTACTCCTGGTATCTGAATCTCATTACACAATAGATCTAACGTTGCCAGTGCAGCATTCGCATCACCACCAAACTGTTGCATATTTGCACCAATATGTGTCTTAATTTGATCGGAGACTATGTTGAAGGAATATAGGTTAGAAGCAGATATACCATACTGGTTTCCTATAATCTTTTCTACAAAGGTATTGACTCCTACTGCAGCTGTCATAAATACTACCTATGGTGTGACCATCTTTATTTATGCCTTCATACAAAGGGAAATATAAGGTAAGAAACTACCGCAAATATAAGGGAGACCCTACTCAGGTAATCTATAGGTCTCTGTGGGAACGAAAGTTCATGGAATGGTGTGATAAGAATCCCACAATTCTTGAATGGAGTTCAGAAGAATATATTATCCCCTATAAGGATCCAGTCCTCCGAAAGTGGAGAAGATACTTCCCAGACTTCTATATGAAGGTCAGAGAAACAAATGGTAAGATCCAAAAATACCTTGTTGAGGTAAAACCTAAGAGGCAAGTCGAAGGTCCAAAACCTCAGCAAAAGAAAACAAAACAGTATATAACTGAGGTTGCTAATTATGCCACAAACACAGCCAAGTGGAAAGCAGCGGAGCAGTACTGCAGGGACAGGCTTTGGAAGTTCAAAATCATCACCGAAGTCGAACTCAGAATTCAGTAAGCTGATTAAGTCACTTAAAGGACAAAAAATAACCAAGACTAAACTCCGAGAGGAGATTCAAAACTCATTATATGATGGAGCCACCGATACCCCTCAAGTGGGTAAGTGGTACTACTTTGAATATGACCCTAAATTTAAAGATCGGATGAAACAATGGGATCAATTCCCCTTCATTCTTGTACAAGAGATGAAAAAAGGCAATATACTAGGGGCTAATGTACATTATATGAACGTAAAGTCCCGATTAACTGCGATAAATAAGAATAGATTTCCTACTTCTACTCTACATTACTATATCCCGAAAAGAGCAGATGCTATTTTCTTTGAAGTTGAAGAATTAGATGTACCAACAATGAGCCAAATGCCCGTTGAACAATTCCATAGAAATAAGTAATTATGGCAGGAGCAGAAACCAGCAGAAGAAGGCAGAATACCTTCCGTATGCAAAGAGAGCGAAAAGCAGCTGAGAAAATTGCTAAAGCTGAAGCGAAAGTAAAAGCTATCCAAGAAGAAAAGCTTCAAGCTCGGAATAACATTAACCAGATGACCTATCCTAGGAATCTGGATCAAATTCCTTATGCTTCATTCATTAAGATTAGTAAGTACACATACCAGGAAGGGTTAGCAAAAGTTGCAGCTAATGAGAACAGTGCACTAGCTGCTCTTCAAAGAAGTGCAATTGCCAAGGGTATGGTTAAAACCGTAGGTTTTGTAGCAGAACACCTCTACCAGTCAGGTGGTGGAAGAGATTCTGATTGGGGTCAGCTACGTAATCAAGATACCATTAGCAGAAAAGGTGTATACTTAGGTGGGCGTAACGGACAAGCGAAATATACAAAAGATACCTCTAAAATGACAGAGGAACAGGCGGCGAGGTGGAATAGCCAAAACTTCATGGATGATAAGAAGGAGATAACTTTGCCTAGTGGTGAGAAAACAACCATGGCACAACTCTATAGAGAGAAAGATGCGATAAAACAAAATAGGAAGAAAGGATTACAATCAACATGTGTACAAATAGCATTACCAAACGAATTTAGTTACTCATATGGTGCTGACTGGGGTAACACCTTTAGATTAGGTACGCTTGCACTAGCAGCAGAAAGTGCTGGTTCATTCATGACTGCAAATGTTATTGGTGGTCTTGCAGGTGCAGGACTTGAGCGCACCATGAAGGAAATGAATAAGAGAGCTGGTAATATGGGGGGTGCATCTGGTTATGCAAAGAAAGCTGCTGGTGGAATGAGAGCAGTTAGTGGTGGTATTGGTGGAGTAACCGATAAACTTGATATGAAAGCAGTTGCTGGTATGGCTGGACTTGCTCCAAATGAAAATGCCATTCAAATGTTCAAGAAGATGGACTTCAGACAGTTCAGACTAGAATTTGAATTTGCTGCTAGAAATGCAACAGAAGGTGCTGATATAACAACTATAGTTGAGTGGTTCAAACGTGGTATTCACCCAGATTCAAAGACAGGAAGAGGTTCTGCAGTTCTATTAACCTTCCCAGATGTATTTGTCTTAGAACCAATGTTCGTTCCAGCAGCTGCAGATGGATCACATAAACCAAACAATACTCCAATCCAGCATCCTATGATGCCTAAGACGAAACTTTGTGCTTTGCAATCAATGGCAGTTAATACTGCACCATTAGGTCAGTTAAATACTGTATTTGATGGTAACTTCCCTGTTATTACATTAAGTCTTACCTTTAGTGAGACAACTGCTCTTACAAGAGTTGACTTTGAAGGTGCTAGAACTAGGAAGAACAATGCAATGGATAAAGGATTTGTCAGATCCTCTTTGACTAAAAACTCACCTGTTATTGGATTCTAATGTTACAAGCTTTACCAGATCTATACTATAACATAGGAAAATCGGCACTAGATCCTAAGATACTAGCAGCGAAAAATCTATGGCGTAGAGCAGATATTCTTTCTGAATACAAGAATTCAATCACATGGTTTAATGAATACCTTATTAAAAACGGTGAACGACCAGAAGATATTGCACTTGATCTATATAAAAACCCATTCTATAACTGGACTCTCTTAGTCATTAATGATATAGTAAATATTTACGAACAATGGCCAAGGTCAGTGAAACAGTTGCAAGAGTATGTAACTGACAAGTATCCTAACCCTGAAGATCACAAACACTATGAAACAGTTGAAGTTAAATTTGGTACAAAAATAATTGTACCAGCAGGTAAAATAGTACCATCCAACTTCCAAGTTTCATACTGGAATGGAAGTGTTACTGTTACTGCTAACCCAGTAGCATCCGTGACCTACTATCAGTACGAAGAGAAACTAAACTCAGCGAAAGAATCAATACAAGTAATTAGACCTTCTGTTATAGAAGATTTTGTAGCTGCTTATGAATCTAGACTTTCAAGAGGTAGTAATCTCAGCTTGGGATTTGATGCCTCAGATCTTGACATGTCTTAAATGCAGTAGGTAGTTTCTCAACTGCCTCCTCCCATTGTTTATTGATGTTTAACATATTCACAGTAGTATGTCTAGGTCTATTAAGAGGACATATGTTCATACCTGATGCAACATAGTGTAGTCCTGCTACAAGATTTCTAAAATTACAGTCACTGTAGATCTCTCTACCGTAAGCAAATAATCCATTAAGATACGTACCGTTATTCAATAGAGATTCCTCTAAATTATATTCCTTGTTGAAGACATCCTGCCAATATGGGGTGTCTTCTCTTTGTGTAAAGGCATAGTGTATTGCTACAAAATCTGCTGTCTGATCAAACTGACGACGAATATCTGAATTATAGTATTGCTTCATTATCTGAGATGGTTTTCCACGTCTCAGTGTCTTAACTAGATCTATAAGGTTCTCATGTACCATCATAAGACCATTAGATTCTAATGGTTCAACAAATCCAGCAGATAATCCAATAGCAACGACATTACCTACCCAAGTATTTTCGTGCCTACCGACACGCATATGAATCTTCTTGAAAGTACACTCATCAGTATCATACTTGTCACTCAAATGCTCAACTAGCTCTTGCTTTGCATCATCATCACTGGTATACTTTGAAGAATACACATATCCTGTTCCAACTCCACTCCATAGAGGAATATCCCAGACCCATCCATTATCAATGGCAGTACAGTGAGTATATGCATTAAGTTGCTTCTCTTTGTCTGTATATGGTACATGAGTAGCCCATGCACGATCATTTGGTAGTAAGTGATCAAATGGGACGAAGGGTTCACCACAAAACTCACCAAGCAGCAAGCTTCTGAATCCAGTACAGTCTATAAAGAGATCTCCTTCTACCTCCGAACCATCGTCTAATACAAGACTATGGAATGTCCTCTCGTCTGTAGTGACGAAATTAACCACGTTGCCAGTTATATACTGTGCTTTCTGACAGTATTTCTTCTTTAAATATTGACCAAACTTTACAGCATCGAAATGGTATGCATAATCACCATCTGGTGTTAAAGCAGTATTTGGATCTATTTTACCTCTCTCTGAAACCAGAGCGATGTGATTTATATCTTTTGCGTAATCATTGGGACTTTTATCACCATACTTCAGTTGATGTGACCACCACACTTCAGGTAGCAGTGGATTTTTTCCAAAGGGGTAATGAAAACTCCCAGAATTTTTTTCCAGAAAATTGGTAAACCGAATACTATGTTTGATAGTACCATCGGTCTCTATTAGAAATTCTTTCTCATCTTCTCTTATTCCTACTATATCTACCCAGTCTTGTATCTGTGCTAATGTACTCTCTCCTACTCCAGTCATAGGAATATCTGGAGATTCTATGAGAGTAACCTCATAATCAGGAAGACATTGCAAAAAAGTAGTGGCGGTCATCCATCCTGCGGAGCCGCCACCAACGATCACTACTTTCATTAACTTTCGTTAGCAAGTTTCGCGAAGTAGGACAATGTATCATCCTCACCCTTTGCATCAGTCTTTGGAGATCCAAAGTCAGGCTTTGCTGCAACAGCAGCGGGTGCAGAAGATCCTGCGTTTTCATCATCAAAGGACTCATCTGTTGGTTTGTTATAACCACCTTTGAGTGTTCTTTCAAGACGCTCACGAAGTTCATCATAAGATTTGAACTGGTCTTCAGCAGTGTAAGCAGCGAGACTATGCTCTTGCTTCCAAACTGATTCCAACTCTTTATCTGTGAACCCACCTAGAGTAGATGATTCATCAAATTCAGACTTGTCATAGTTCCAGAAACCAGCAACTTTCTGTATCTTGAGTTTGAAGTCAGCACCCTTCCATAAATCGAAAGGATTTACTGGTGTCTCATCCTCAAATGCAGGTTGCATTGATTCCATCACCTTATCAAAGATCTTCTTACCATAACGGTATAGGAAGACTTTACCCTCATTCTCAGGGTTTGCACTATCCTTAACAACGTAGATGTTGCTGTAATAGTTCAACTTACGCTTCTGGTTACGTGCTTGGTTCCTTTCAGCAGAACCTTCACCACCAGAGTTCCAGAGTTCCCTGTTCAAGTCAGAAACAGGATCCTTTTTGCCTAAAGTCGTTAGACTGTTCTCAATGTACCATCCACCTGGTCCTTGGAAGGCATGTGTCCAAACTTGTGCCCATGGAAGGTCTTCTCCATCGGGTGCTGGTAAAAATCTGATTACTGCGTAACCATTACCTGCTTTGTCTACCTCTGGTTTCCATAGACGCTCATCTGGACCTTTAGCCTCAGATTTGTTAAGGTTTTCAGCCTTAGAGAGCAAGTCCTGGAAAGAGGACTTCTTTAAAGAAGCAAATGACATACGTATTCTCCGTATTTTTGTATTGTGGTATTGGGTGGGAGATTGGATTAATGATATACCAATAAGGAAGGGGCATTGCTACATTAGTAGATTTTTACCTCCCTGTATAAGACCCGACTGGTAGGTCGATTCTGTGCGAACACAGCGAGCACCACCTCTGTCTCATCACCTTAACTAGCCTTATGCCAGCAAGTTTATTCAGTCACTCCCGTATCGAGTAGCGAACCCGATATACTATTTATAGCACACCCTGAAGGGGTTGTCAAGCTATATACTATTTTAACTGTAAGGGGTGGAGTCGAACCACCAAGTCCCGCCAGAGCAGAACAGCAGGGAAACAGCCTGCCACGTTTACCAGTTTCGTCACCTTACATTGAAGCCCTATTCAAGGGCTGATATCATACGAGTGATACCGATTCCTCCTCCAGATCTGGGGAAGAAATCAAACTCCAAGAACTTATCAAGTTCATTCTCGACTCTCTCCTCACCAAATTTTCTATAGAGTAGTGCTGCATACCCACCATCAGAGATAGTGTGGAATGTTTCTCTCATCTGTGCTTTATCAGTACTACGTTCAGCAGAACCAATAGTTTCCATACCATTTAGAATCACATCAATCTTACGACTGGTGCCATCGGTATTTCTTGCCATGTTCCAGAATGGTGATGTCCACTCAGGGAACTCAGTGATCATACCACGTCCTATAGCAGCTTCATGTCCGTGGTCAAGTTCCTTAACCTTATAGGTATCTGCCCATCCAGCATAAGATTTAATACCATCTGTCTCTAACGGCAGACCTAGATGTTCGCAGAGTTCTATCTCCATCGCTTTAAGATCATAGACATCCCCCTTCATTTCAAACTCGAACATAGGGAAGATAGTCTCGTGTCTACCTGGGACAGGATTAGGTTCTGCCCTATACGACGTTGAGACACAAAAAAACCCTGACTCGTCAGGGTTGGAAAGTAATTCGTGTTCTAACCACATTTGACCTGTTTGTGGTAGTGGCCAAACATTACCACCGTAATTATATACTGCTACGGTCTCTGGATCTTCACACGCAGCAAGGATGCTTAAACGATTCTGAGTATGTACCTCAAGAAAACCTTTATCCAAAAAAAATGACCTCATCAGGTCAACTGCATGGGAATATTTTTTAGGATCAATAAGACTTGTCATTATGATTAATCAAACTGGATTATTTATAACAAAAAAGAAAGTCATGCACAAGCTTTTCTGCCTTTTCAGGACCAAACTTGCCTTTTAGATAGCCTGCAACAGGATCTAACTCCGTCATATACTCATCAAAGCGTTTATATGCAGTCAAATCTTCGCCATCAGGGGTCTCCCACTCGATTAATTTCTTATATTCTTTTAGATATGTCTTAAACATAGGTAGGTGATCATCTACCTCATCCATGGTACACTTGGCAACATAGATGTTCTCAGAGAAATGATTACCCTTCTCAAAGAACCTATAGTCCTCCTTCGATACTGGTAGACCAGGTACTGACATCAAGTAATGTTCTACTGGATGCTGGAAGTCAAATACTATAATAACTTTTCCATGAAAGAATCCCATGAGATCCATGCCAAAGCAAGGAAGATTTCCTGCCCATCCATTTGCACCTGTTTTAGGATAAAGAACATTGTTGTAGATGTGGGATTTTTCATCCCAGATGTCAACTTCTCGTGATTTAATAAAATAATCATGGGTGCTGACTTGTGCAGTGAGCTTTGTTCCACCTTTTCCCTCCCATTCACACCATAGTGGTTGTTTTTCAAAGTCAGGAAACTCTTCCCAGAGAGCATCCTTCCAGTTTTGCCAGAGATTTAATCCCACCATATCCATCCTGTTAAAATATACTTCTCATGTGTTTGAGAGATCTCACCTTTATGTAGATGAGTGTAACCAGCAGGGAAAATAATAGTCTTACCCCTCTGTGCTATTGTCTTGTAGTTCTGATGATAAAACATTGTACCACCATTAGGAACATCATTCAAGTATGTGATGTAAACCATGGCTCTATCACACTGTTCTTTTTGAGCAGCATCTATATGCCATACCTTAAACCCTTCACCTGGTCTGTAATACTGAATCACTGGTAGAAACTTCATATCGAATCTACCACCAAATTCCATGAACCTATACTTGGTGATATAGTCCTGTACAAAGTTCCATAGTTCCTTGTAGTAACGTTCCCATAGTGAGAACGGAGCACCAATTCTATCTGCTTCATCTAAAATGAAGTCAGTACTTTGCTTAACCGCAGGATTCAATCCCTTTGCTGTTACACCAGGTTTAGTAATCCCTGCAGCATTAGCTTTCTTAAAGAGTTCTACATAGTCATCCGATATTCCAGGATCACTTAACTGATACTCTTCAATGAAGTTCATTTCTCAGTAACTCTAATCTTAAGTTGACGAGTGTTATCTCCTATCTTACCATCGATGAAGTAGTTAAACGCAACCATCATACGATCTTCTTTAGATTCATTGAAATCAGTCTGATGCATCAAGTGTGATGGAAATAGAATTAGGTCTCCCTCTTCGACTTCAAATCCCCAACGGTCTGCATTAAAAAGATTACCTTCAGTTGTTAATGGTTTAACTGTACCAGTCGTATAAGTTGGTGCAGTATGTGATGCACAGAAGATCAGACCACCACTCCTCTCAGGTACTTTAATATAAACACCACCACTGAAACATGAGTTACTATGATAGTGCTTAGGTGAATAGTTACCTGGCTTATGAAGGTTAACCCATGACTGGGTATGCCTGATTCTACAGTTAGCAAGCTTCAGTAGTTCAAAGCAGTACATATTCATATGATGGTCAATAATCTTCTTCAATTCAGCGAAGGGTTGACTCATAAGGATATGTACATCCTTACTTGTATATCCTGTTTGATCAGGATATGGTTCATACTCAATTGTTTTTAAAAAGAATTCACTGATACTGCTAACATCTACCTTAGTCTTATAGACTGGTGATGAAAACAGTGGAATAATTTCATTGCTCATAATCGTGAGGAATATAATCAGGACATAATAAGGCTCCAGCAAGACCTTTTGCAGTCTTGTTGTGGTCACATAATTTGTTCATCCAAATCCTTTCTTTAAGGGAAACTTCCCCATCAGTTGAGATCATGCGACAACAAATATCTACTATTTGATTTCTGTAATTGGTGCTTAACATTTTCAATAGCGGTAGGTAAGATTGCATACTCTTGTAAGTGAATACGTCGAGTTAATGTATCGATAGTATCATCTGAGTGTATGGGAACTTCACCCTGTTCTATTATAGCACCTGAGTCAAGCTCTTCAGTGACATAATGAACAGTGGCACCAGTTACGGTATCTCCACTCTCAAATGCTCTTTCGACTGCATGTAGTCCCTTATACTTAGGGAGCAACGACGGATGTACATTAATTATTCTATCAGGAAATGCCTGAATTAGTTCGTTTGTAACGATTCGCATCCATCCTGCCATTACAATCAGTTCTACTCTCCATGCTTTAAACATAGTGATGATCTGATCTTCATCCTTACTTGCAATACGAACATGGGGTATGCCGAGCTTCTCTGCTCTTCTCATAGCCCCACATTTCTTTGTGTTGTGAATCATAATCACAACTTCGTCATGGTTACAGGTACGCACAATATTCTCGAAGTTTGAACCACTTCCCGAACACATGACTCCTATTCTCATCGATTTAACACCAAAATCAATCTAGTAACCATGCCAATTATTATAGCATAATAAGTCCACATGATATACATGCCAATCTTATTATGTCTACTCCCTCTTACATATGGGTGGACAGCACCAGGTGCGCTGTCCCAACCCTCTTGCATGTACTCTTTTGGATCAATTTTTCTCATAGTATCAGGGATAAAGGTATTCCATAAACTTGATGGAACATTTTTATAATGGTAAAATATACGCTTTCTCATAACGGTGGGTACTCAGATTCAATGTTGACTTCCTCAGCACTGTGAGGGTTAAACTGTTTTGCTAACCTCTCAACCTGGTGCTTATCAAGACCAGCAAGTGATATACAATTGTCTAAGCACTTATAGATGCACTCCCTATCACTGATAGGTTTCCTTTTACTGAAACCAGTAGCAGGATCGACATACTCATCCTCACTAGTACCTGCCTCTAGATGGGCTAGGTCTTGTTTCTCGGAAGGGTTTGTATAACTATGTGTCATGGTCTATAAGGTGGCTCCTCTTCTAATACTGTATGCTTATACTTTTCAGTATCAAAATAAGAGATGTAATCCATTTTCCCTTCTCGTTCATCAAGCACCTCATTGATAAGGATTTTTAATTCCTTAACCATTTGGTGAGTATGAAGTCTCCTAGGAGTGACAACAGCGGGTCTATACTCTTCTTTACCCGTTGGTTTATAGTTCGGGTCAGCAGGTCCACTCATGCCCTGTGTGTCCATTTTAGACACAGCAGGAGCTGTCTTCCTTAGATACTTAGGATCCATATGAGAGACAGGTTCGTCATCTAACCAAGTCCTATGATCTTGCATAGGCGTATGCTGATTTTTCTGACACTTAAATTTCTTTTCAGTGTGGGTCATAGTGTCTAACTATTGAATACCCTAATGCTAGGGCGATTAATCCAATGCAGATCAAGGTCAATAATAAATGCATTTCAGTTATGTAGGTAATTGGTCAATCATTGCCTGAACAGTTTTCTTGAGATTCTCATAAAACTGCGGTCCTATGTCAGCAGGTGGCATTCCTAACATACTAGCAGCATCTCTCACTTGATTCACTAACTGTTTAGCATCAGGATCATCTGACAGTGTTACTCGCATGAACATAGTCTGTTGTAAACTGATAAGTTCCATCATCTTTTCAAGCTGTTCTCTCTTTTCATCAAGATTGAGCAGCAATCCCATTTTGTTTATTTCCAAGTAGAGATCTTGCATTCGATTGAGTTCATCTTGGACAAGTTCTGAATTAAAAAATTTACTCATAGGTACTGTGATTGGACTATCTTTTTGTATTTACCCAGATCTACTGTAAGGAATGGGTCGTACTTCACTACCTTGTTACGTAGTGGATTCCAGACTATCTCGTCACTGATTGTTTTATCAAACTGTGGGATGAACTGGAAGAGTTTGTTGAATATGGTGAAGGTCTCGATGCTTATTCTACCACCAAGTAGAGCTTTGACAAGGGGTGGGTGGACACTTGTGTTAGTGAACAATGCCTCGAAGTCCTCATGGGTATCATAGAGGGTACTTACATCCTCCTTAAAGCGATATGTGAGTGATTCTTTGCGTGTTAAGTACTCAGCATAGTTCTTGGCACCCTCCCTTACAAGTGTTGCGGGGTATACCTTGTCCTCTGCTATAAAATTTGCCACAAAAAATTCGCGTAGCTCTAAGCTCTTGAACTTCCTTGAGAGTTTGACAAAAAAGAACTTATCCTTACGTTGGTCAAAGGATCTCTGGGATGCCTTGGCAGACCCCCCATATTGGAAATAATCGTAAGAGTTAGAGGTGAAGTGAAGTTTCAGAGCAAGATACATCTTGTAAACTTCAAATCCTGTCACAACTTCAACATACCTCGTGAGGTTGCCTTCATGTAGTTTAAACGCTGTGCGTCATATTTTAACTTCTCTTTCAGTGGTTTAGATATTAACTTACCGATTCCATCAAATTCTATGTTCTTATCTTCGCAGAACTGTACAACTGCCTCAATGTAGTTTAAAGTAGAATCCTTTACGATCTTCTCTATCTCTACCGAGAACTTGGCGGCAGTCATAAATTTGTCTTCAAAGACATCATCAATTTTACCACTCGCCATAGTAACTCCTGTAGGCATCAATGTACTCCTTAAGTTTGCGAGCATACTTAAACTTGTCATAAATTTCAAATACCTGGGGTTCTCCCGTTTCACATGCTATTATCGTTACGAGTTTCTTGACCTGTAGACCAGTTAACTCTTGAAACATTATAGCATAAGCTGTCTCTTGTGCAAAGTAGTCGTGTATCCACTCTTCACGTTTGTACTTAGTTGAAGTTTTAAAATCAATTATTGCAAGTTCGCCATTATACTCAGCGATACAATCAACACGACCAGCTAGACGCAATAACTTAGAGAATAAGGGTGCTTCTAGTGCATGTATATTGTTAATACTATCTAGGTAGGGTTTAATCTGGTGGAATAACCCCATGGATAGTGGGTCATCCTTATACTTGCTAATATCTTGATTCAAAAGATATAGTTCAGCAAGCTTATGACACTTGTTACCTCTAGTAGTAGCACGTTTGCAGACTTTATTTGCTTCTTCTTCTCCAACCTTCTTACGCCATGCCATGATAGACGCTTTCTTAGAGTGTCCTATGACAGTAGTAACAGAAGGATAGACCGCATCATTTATGAGATACGTCCTACCCTTCTGAGTTGTAGTTGCTTTTAAGTCCTGAAACTCGTGTAATTGTAAATGTTTAAAGTCCAAGGTTCATCTTGCTAATCAAATAAGATTTGACTAGACCTGATCTCACAATGTCATCAATGCCGAATTCGACACTCTCAAACTCACCCATATCATCAATGATCTTTTTAAAATCCATGATACCAGTTTTCTCGTGAGCCTTAGTCAAGTCAGTTTGTGCAGCGTCACCTGCGAATATAACCTTACTGTTAACTCCTAGACGTGTGATGATGGAGTCAAGTTCGTGGAAATTAAGGTTCTCTGATTCGTCAACAAGTACAACAGCATTATCTATTGTAGTACCACGGATGAATGATGTAGACCAGAATGAAATGGTATCCTGTGCCTTAAGGTTAGCATAAAGCATTTCAAAAGATGCATCATCAGGCATCTCGAACATATATCTAACCATATTCTTATATGGAATCTGATATAAATTTGCTTTATCCTCATGGTCACCTGGTAGGAAACCAATTTCTCTAGTAGGAACTAAAGACCTTACAATATACAGTTTATCATAAGGTGTCTTTTCGTCAAGTATGTCCTTAAGAGCAAGATACATCGTAATAAATGACTTACCTGTACCAGCACATCCGTAAAGAAACATATTCTTGCTCTTTTCCCATGCAGCAAAAACTTTCTCTTGCGATGGCGTAAGAGGTTTAATGTCTAATAGATGGGTAGAGTGGATAGGTTTTTTTCTCATTTGTCTGGTCGATAATCCAACCATTGTCGGCTTCTTCTTGCTTTTTACAGGCATTTAGATCTTGTCGAATTTAGCGTAAGGATGATGCTTCTTCACATTGTTCAAGCGATCCTTGAAACCTTGTGGAAGCTTGTTCTGATAATCACCTACCTCACTGACAGCAGCCATAGTGCCTACTTGCCAGTTCTTCTCCCATTCGGGATTGGCTTCTTTCCATTCCTCATACTGAGCAACGGTCATGGTGAATTCTTTCTCCTCACCTGTATTGTAATTCTTTACTGCATACTGTGGCATTATTTAAACTCCCAATTCAAAGCGTTTGTACAGATGGGGAACTGTTGTTTGAAGATCTGTCTTACCTCATGTACTAAATCCATATGTTCTTTCTGAGTACCATGTGCAGACCTCAATTCTATATAGTGGATCCAAGACCGTACACTACCTGTCATATAGATTCGGGTAGGTGTTGCTAACGGGAGAACAAATCTCGCACATTCCTTCGCAATACCTGAAGCGAGGAGTTCATTGTAAAGATCCATCGCTTCAACGAAATGCTCTGCAATCTTTTCTTCAAGGTCTTGCTTCTTGTTCGGTGGTACGTCATCTATACTATTCTGCCTATTCTTGGTGTCCTGATGTCTTAAATCAAACATGGGAATCTCATCTGCTAACAGATTAGTGTCAGCATATCTCTGTGAGAATTCTTGGAATGTAAAAGAACGGTGTCTTAGAATCTGAGCAGCGAGACCTCTAGTTGTCTCTATCTCTACTGTCATGTGAGCCTGCTCGAACACGGACCAATGACCATGCTTTATGCAATAACCTAACAATCCTGCTACTGCTGGATTTGACTGGTTGTTTGGATTGCTCACTCTTGCTACGTACCCCATCGTCTCTTCTGCCTTTGGGGTCACTGTCACTAGCTTTACGTTCATCTTTTTTTAATTTCTCACGTTTTTTAATAAACTTAGCATACATCACTTCCTGTTTGGTATACCAATCAGGATGTTTCTTCGCTAATTTGATGATTTTCTTGGCTGCCTTCTTGTCCTTCATTTGTGTGTTGGTACATTTGTTCAAACAAGGTATCTGCTAATCCATCCAAATCGTAATTCTCAGGGTTCTCATTAAAAAGGAAATCGTCTTGTTTCTTTGCCTTTACAGCAAAAAGATTATTGACTTCCTTTGAGATAAGCTCTGGTATCGAAATTTCCTGGAGAAACTGTGCCTCCTGTGAATCCGATGGCTTTGAGCCGTTTTGATCCGAGTTTGTCATAATAGCAATCGAAAATGTCTACTTTACTACCCATTACAACGTCGTAATGATCGTCATAATGTTCTTCACCCTTTTTCATATCTAAGTAATGAACTAGATGTGCTGTCGTAGGTAGTTTTTTATTCTGTGCGGTCTGCAAATCACATGCAACATGCAATACAGTAACACGATATTTATCTTTTGCTTCAGCGACAGCATCATTGCTGTCCCAGATCATCCCCTATTCCCCCATTCAATCTGTGGGAAAGCTTCAGATACAACCTGTTTAGTAACTCTATACTTGGATTGAATATCCTTGTTACAGGCAGAAACTAAAAGATCTGCTTCATCATGATGAAGACCTTCTAAAAGTTGAACAAACATTTGTTCACGCTTCATACCTTTGATAGAACTATCTCCACCCTTGAAGAACCTATACAGTCCACGATACTCATGTGTTAAACGAGTATGCTCTGTCCCTGCGGGTGCATCATTAGGTGTAAATGGTACTTCACCAGGTGGTAGAAGAAATTCTAATGTTTCGTCAAAATTAATGATTAAGATTGCACGTAAAGCATCTTGATTGTACTCCTGAAGAAGTTCTACCTTCTCTGCCTTAGTTTTAGCAGAGGAGACCTTCTGGAGAATCTCAGTTACTAGTGCATCATTTGGTAATTTTCTTGGTGCCATTTCAATTCACTATTTGTTTAATATTATATCACTCCTCGGCATCTTCGTCAAGGTAATCGTCAATATCTGCAAATTTCACTGCAAGCAGTTCTTCTTGGATATATGCCCCATTACCATCTAAGAATTCGGGGTGAAGGTTGTTCATCTGTCGCTTGAGCGTATGGGTGTCTACAGTTGATTTGTAGATCCATCCGATTACTGCTCCTAACACTAGGGTAAAGAGCATTCCCGCTGCGGAGAAAAAAAGAATTACGTTAGTTTCCATCATGGTCCTTGCTTAATGTCTATTCTAACACGAATGAACCAGTTTATCAACGGGAACGTTCGATCAAACCAACTTGGTGTTGCTGGAACCCTCCTGCTTCTTGGAAGCATAACCTCTATACCTTTATTTAGAACCTGTTCTCTTGCCCTTGGTTTGCTTGTAGTTTTCGGCATCATTTAGTATTTTGTTTAAGTAATCTCGAATCTTCCTTGCTTCAGATCTTGTCCAATTTGGATATGCCTCCCTCATTTCAGGATGACCTCCCTCTATTAAGAGGTCAAGGTCTTCTAAGGTGCATTTAATATTCTGAGCAGTTCCACTCTCGATAAAGTCTATTATATCACGTTTGGTTAGATTATTCTCGACCAAATAATCATACATCTTAAAGGTATGCTTATGTGCGAACATTGCATCATCAACGACTTTTTCAACTATGTCAATCAGTACGTCTTCCTTTTCCATTATACCATGTTGTTTTCCTTAAGGTACCTAACTGTTTCACTGCAACCACCGAGTTTTTGACCATTAAGAACGACCTGAGGAAAAGTAGAACCTTCCCCAAACTCGCCATAGAATCCCTTACGATCAAATTGCTTCCCTAGCTTATATTCAACATAATTGAGTTTTGCTAACCTAAGCACTTCTGTAACTTGAGTGCAAAACGGGCACCCATCCTTAGAAAAAACTGTGAAATTCATACGACAAACGTTGTTAAAAATGCATATGCAATTAACCAAGCACAAAGACCACCTACAACCTTGTAATACTTACGAATAGGTGTACCAAAGTACTGTTGTCCAATCATCAAACACTTATGTGCTGGAGATAGGAGATATCCAGAATATTCTGTTGCCAGAAACCAGACGAGATATTTATCACCAAAAATCAAGACTAGCGCAGATGTCATACCAGCATACTTTCCAGATGACCCCATAATCCATGCTGCAATGGTTGCAACGATAGAAACAGGTATAATCATAGAAGGATCCGCTGACTTAAGATATGCCATTACTGGTTCCTTAATCTGCCCTACAACCCCTCCAAGAGCGAGTACAACAGTCGCAATAATAGCGAATTTACCATCTAAGTACTTACCCCAATTCCAGTCTTTACAGAGGATACTGTAGTAACATGCCATTGCTGCAAACCAAGGGAAAAAGAAGATTGCACCACTTTTACCAGTTGCAAGTAAGAACCATAATGTACCAATAAAAGGTGCCCAACCACGTAATGCCCTAATTGGGTCAAAATCACGAATATTGCTCAAATCGGGAACTACCGATCTTGCGTCAACTTTGGAAAATATGTACCACCACGTATATGCCAAACATATGGTAAGTGGAACTATCGTATATTGAAGAAATCCCCAATATGTGATTCCAAGTGCTGCCATCGGCAATGCGACGGTTTTCTCCAATGGAGACCACCAGTAATAGTGATGAGTACTCAAATAGTCAATAATACCAAAAGCACTCCTTTTCCTCTTATCTGGTGGTGCTATGGCATCCAATAAAGGTGCAGATAACGCTACTCTGCCTGGAATCGGCAAAACACCCCCAAATATGGAAGTGAGAATAATGAGTATTCTGTTATCTCGAACATATCGCTTAATTAGCGAATATACGTCATCTAGGACGTGGTATTGACGAATAAAACCGCCTAAAATCATAATTCCAAAGATATACCCCATATAAAGCTCTTTGGATAATATAGATTCGATCATTTCTTAGTAATCCACCGAGGTAAGTAAAATATCAACCAGGCGAGTGTCCAGAAGGTTGCTAATACCATTATATGTAAAACTCTATGAGAGTTGACTATTAATCCACAAGTTACAAATGATATCCATAACCAATCTAAGGTGCCATGCAGTCTCCACCACAACTTATCACCTAACTTCTTCATCACCTTATCTCTAAGTCTAGCGAAGAATGGTGATACATGTCGCATCATCACGAATCCCTCATTGAGGAACATTAATGTAAATCCTATCCAAAAAATCATAAAAAGGTATTTCGCAAAAAATTGCCTGAATTTTTTTCCCGACTTTTTTTGAAACTAAAAGTCGATTTTACCTGACGAAACGGTCTGTGTCAAGTTCTGCAGTATCTAGCTGATCTTTAAGTAGTTCTTTCTCAGGGATGATCCTTTTGTCATCAGATTCATACGGTGGGGCAATTAACTCAGCGTATGATAAGATGTCAGGTGGTGCAGAACCACCTATTACGGCAGCTCCTGTTGCTGCGATCCCCACCGAAAGAGTAGTTGCTACCAAGATCGCTTCTGTGAGTTCCAGTAGTTCAACAATCATCGTTCTTTTGAGAGATACTCATATTATACAGCAAAAAGAGGGTCATGTGACCCTTGTGTACCAGTTTACCAACTGTCCTCCTGTAATTTCTTTACCCACTCCTTACGTCCACAGTATCCATGAGCATCACCTGTCTCCATATTTGTATGCTCATTGATATGCATGATCTCAATCATAAGAAAGAAACCAAGACACATCATCGGTAACATAAACAATGGATGTCCAAATGTTTCACAAAATTCCTTATAGTAATCTTCAAATTTCATGGCATTTCAGCATTAAAAAAGGGAACCCGAAGGTTCCCTTATAATTATATCACTTTCTGTTATCAGAATGTGAACTTAACTCCAGCTTTTGCTCCCCAGTTAACTAGAGAATCGCCAGTAGCATCTTCATCAGTAGCACCAGATAGTTCTCCGTATACGCTAGTAGCGTCAGAGATGCTGTAAGAAGCACCTGCCTTACCAGAGAAGTCTAGGTCTGAATCACCAGCAGCTTCAGTATGGTTGACCTGTGGTCCACCTTGTACGTAGTAAGCTACTTTGCCTTCGCCGCCTTCGTATCCAACGTGGATATCGGTAGCTGCAGAAGAATATGCTCCATCAGGATATGAGAGGTTGCTCTCAACGTTCACATAAGGACCAGCAAAAGCGGCACCAGCGAGAAGGAATGGAGATGCTGCTACTGCAGCGATTGTTGATTTGATTGACATGATTGTTTTTTAAGTGTCTCGCAAGAAAAAATCCTGCGGATGATAGACCCCCCGACAGGGATCTTTTATACATCTTCGCAGGGTACGATTCTTTCGGGCCTGACTTAGTTGTAATATTTATTTATATTACCATGATCTATGTTAGGGGTCAAGCACCTATGTGACAGTTTTGGACTCGTCACATACTGTAGCCCAATCAGCAGCAAACAGTGCTAATCCTTTCTCAGTTAAGATATGGTTGTACATTCCCCAGAAAACATCAGGTGGTATAGTACAGATATTAGCACCGTATGCAAAGGCAGTGCTTACCTGTCTTACTCCTCTTATAGAGGCAGCTAGCACCTCAGTCTCAAATACATTCTGCTTTGCAAATACATTATGAATGTCCTTAACAAGGCACAGACCACCAAATGAGTTATCATCCACACGTCCTACGAATGGTGACACATACTTAGCACCTGCTTTAGCAGCAAGAATCGCTTGTGATGGTGAGAATATAAGAGTAACGTTAACCTTTACACCTGAAGACTTAAGTTGTTTACACACCCATAATCCTTCTGGAGTACAAGGAACTTTAATAGTTGCCCTATCCTCAAACTTATTAGCAAGTCGTCTGCCCTCCCAGAGCATCATCTCATCGTCACCAACAACTTCCATACTGATGTCTCTGACACCCATATCGATTAGTTCTTGGTACACATCTTCTGGATTCCTACCACTCTTTCTTATGAGTGTAGGGTTGGTTGTTACACCATCTATCAATCCAGTTTCAAATGCTGATCGTATAACTTCTACGTCAGCTGAATCTATAAACAGTTTCATGTTAGTCGTCGTATATTAAGCACTCAGGCTCATCAGGGTGTTGGTCACAAAATAGTTCGATAGTATTAGGATCGTGATGATCACCTGCATCTATCTCTTCTTTATGGTGCTCTACGTACTCTTCAAGGTCATGTAATTCTTCCTTGAGGTGACGACGAGCAGCAGGGTTTAATTGTGGATCGTCAAGGAGTTCTTTATCCTTTTCGATATGGTGTTCAATGGTATCCATATAAGGGTTCCTCTCTACCTAATTATTTAGATTGTTCTACGTCATATTCTATCACAATCTTGCTACTTGAGCGATGTACAGAGTTCAATGTTTCGTACTGATGACATGTACCACCCAAATCTTTAGCAATCTTGTACAATTCCTCGATCAATTCTTCCTTAGAAGGTTTGATCATGCCCTTAATGAAGGGACTGTCACCCTCAGGTCTATAGATCATGTGAAGTCATCCAGAGTAAAGAGACTGACTAGTTCAAGGTCGGCATCGGTGAATGGATCTTCGCCATTCTCTCTCCTATCTACGATACATACTACCTTATTGACCACGTAACCTGCATCACGTAGTACTTTCACTGCCTTAACTGCACTACCACCTGTAGTCACGACATCCTCAAGGAGTGTCACCACTGTTCCAGTAGGGAGCAGCGGTCCCTCAATCATTGCTTGAGTACCATATCCCTTAGGTTCCTTACGTACTATAAGAGCATCAAGGTTGGGTGATGTGATAGAGACTCCAGTTGCTAGTGGGTCACCACCTAAGGTCACACCTGCTACAGCATCACCCTCGCAATGAATCAGCATTGCAGGTGCTATAAGTTTAATGCCCTCATTACTGAGAGCAACAGGTTTACAATTAATGTAGTGCATACTTGTTGCACCACTTGAGAGAATTATGTCTCCGTATCGGTATTGTTCTCCGAGGAGTTCTCTAAGTCTATTGGTTCCAGTGGCCATTCTATAATAATTCTATGTGTACGTTCACCCTTCATGTTAAGGGTTCCTTGTTCATGACTCGTCCAGAGTCCCATACCCTCTCCTAATTTCACGGAGTTGCTCAAAGTCTTTCTGCTTAGTTCCTCCATCATACTCCCATGCATAACCTTCAGTGATCATTTGTTCGTTAAGCGACAAAACGCTGTCCCCGATATAAAGCCACCCAAGTAGGCGACCGTACTTCCCGACACCACCAACAAGTTCAGTCCTAATAGTAAGCTCGTCGTCACCAGCAATGGTGGTATCCAATTTCTCTTTGAGCCAGTTGGTTGCGTCGATTCCAAGTGCTTTCTCCTCTAAATTACGTGTACGTTTCTCAGGTGTGTCCACCCCAGCTATTCTAACACGTTCTTTCTTATAAAGATCAAACCCTAAGTCAATTGTAACATCTATAGTGTCACCATCGAGTACCTTATCAATCTTCGTTACTCTGAAGTTGTAGCAGGACTTCCTGCTCGGTGGTATCATCGCTCCCATTTGGCCAAAGTGTATCGTACATCATTATGTAGTAGATGCAAACTCCTACACCTACTAATAATATGGCGAGCATAATGTTAATTGACCAGACTATATCACTGGACATGGACAACACCCTTCATACCAGCACCAGCGTGAGGTTCACACTGAAACTCATACTCACCTGCATCGGTGAAGGTGACTGGGAACTGTTCTCCACTCATGAATGCTAAGTCTGGATGACTTAACTCTTCATGCTCTAAGAAGACTACGTTATGTGGTGGTAGGTCTCCATTAACAAAGGTGACTGTATCTCCTGCGGAGACCGTCACCTCGTTTGGTTCAAAGACTAAGTTACCTCCTGAACCCATCTGAATCTCAGCAGCGTATGCTTGTGCTGCTAATGTCATTGATAGGAATAGTGATGTAATCATCACTGTTAATCTACTCATCCACCACATAATTTCATGCTTATGTTTAGTTAATGTAGTCATTATATCACTCCTTCATACAAGAGTCAATAAAATGAGGATGCCCCTCTAATTCAGGAACATCCTCTTTGGATTGCTGTATTGCTTCGTATGCATCTGCTGCATACTCACAAATTTCGTGTCTAATTTTTAGGCTATCGTGATAACCGATGGTATAGTGGGACATGATCTTTCAACTCCACGTTACATACGATATTTATAGCACAGACTGGGTATTTCTGCCTAGAAATGTGTGGACTTGACTACACAGTCAGGATACTGATACAACTGCTGTTACCTCTGGAAAAACTTCTTGTATCTTTCTCTCAATCCCCATCGTTAATGTCTGAGCACTCATAGCACATCCTGCACAAGCACCTAGCATTCTTACCATTACTATAGGACCATCTTTAAGATAATCGATAGCAACAAATTCCAAATACCCTCCATCTGCTTCAATGTAAGGACGTAATTCATCTAATGTATCGTTAACATTCTTATCATTTAGGTCCATGTCCACCCTCTTCTAGGTCTTCCATCTTGAAACTAACCATCTTCTCCCATGGAGAATAATTGTCAAATAATACTGCTACCTTATCATTGGTTAGTCGTTGAACAAATCCAACATACCCTCTATAAATGGAGTGAGGATTAATAACTGTAACTGTAGTTCCTGGTAGAATCATTTACTTTCTTCAATTGCCTCCTTGATTACAGTCTTCAACTGTCTTAACTTCTTCTTACCTAGACCAGCACGTGTGTCTATCTTTACCTTCAACCAATACACAAAGGCAAGCACCAGTATGAACTGAATACCTTCACCCCATGAGAGATTCCATGCTTCATTCAGATCAAGAGTTGCTGCTGCTAATAAGTTAATCATAATAGTATTGCTCCAATAACAAATCCCTTAGCAAATGAGATGACAACTACTTGATAGTCTGTCCATCCAAATTTGTCTTGGCATTTTTTAATGACTGCCTTGTCCCACTCAACAACCTTGTCGAATGCACACTTAATCTTTTCCATTTAATTTGTCCAGAAATTGTCTGCGTTGTTCCCAAGTGGTGCCACTAGTAGAACCCCTACATGGATTTATACATCTTTCATCGTCCACATCATTACATAGTAGTCCTGCAAGATCATGTGGACATCCTGGTTTACCTGTTGCCCAATAAAGTTGACCAGCCAACCACCTAGCATCACAAGCTGGACACTGCTTAATTAAATTCTCTTCTGGGATATCCAAATACATTGACCGTCTCCTTTGTCCTCTGAGTATACTAGCATATTATCTTCATGTCTAGTATAAGTTCTCAACGTTATATTACCTGCAACAATTAACCTATGACCTGTTGGTTGATCAACACCATGTACTCTCCATGGTGGCCATGCCATTATATCTCCACTCTTCTGTTCACCTGGATATATCTTATTGTCATCATCATCTATAAAGTAAAGGCATTTCTCTGGTGATGCATCTATTATATGTGTAAAGGATATAATCTCAGCACCAGTGAAGTGTGCATGAGGTGGATGTGAATCAGTGTCACTACCATACTTCTGCATCCATATATTAAAATCAAATGTAGATCTCTTATACATCCCAAGATCCTCCATCATATTCTGCATCACCTTCCCATAGAAAGGAAGTAATAGATCACTAAAATCTGTGGGAGAATGATATGAACTATAGAATCTCTTCTCATCAGTGTGATCTAGTTCAATCCTACTGAGCATCTCATCATGGAGATGCTTAGGGATCTCTCTATTATCATTCCAAATAAACATAAAAACCTACACGAGAAAAAATCCCCCGAATTTTTTTTCCGACTTTTCTGGGACCAGAAAGTGAAATCACCTCAGGATACAACCCTTCCTATTATTTGAGAGGGGTAGTCTATCAATACCATAGCATCATCAGCCACCTCTTGAGGTACAACAACACAATATCCAATGCCCATATTAAATACTCTCTTCATTTCCTCCTCTGGTATCTCACCAGCAAGCATAATCTTACTGAAGATAGGTGGTAGTGGGTATGAGTTCCAATCAATATGTGCTTTCAATCCTTCAGGTAGACACCTTGATACATTCTCAACCAGTCCACCACCTGTGATGTGTGCCATACCTAAGACAGGTATCTCATCTAGCAAACGCTTAACAGTAGCTGCATAGATCCTAGTAGGTTCAAGCAACTCAGGTGTTTCCTTATAGTATATCTTATGTCTCCATAACATATCATTGATCAAACTATATCCATTACTATGCAATCCACTACTTGATATACCTATGATGGCATCACCTTCCTTGATAATACTACCATCAACTAGATCAAACTCTTCTACTATACCTGTACAGAATCCTGCAATGTCATACCCATTAGAGAAGCGACCGTGTTCAGCAGTCTCTCCACCTAAGAGTTCACAATCTGCCATCCAACATCCTTTAATGATACCATCTACTATCTGTGCTGCTTTGTCATCTAACTTCTTAGTAGAAATATAATCCAAGAAGTATAATGGTTTAGCACCACATGTAATGACATCATTGACACACATGGCAACAAGATCTATACCAATCTTTGTCCAGTCACCAGATACTTGTGCGATATTAATCTTAGTCCCAACACCATCAGTACCAGAAACTAATACAGGTTTCTCATACCCTTCAGGTATTCTATACAGACCATTGAACCCACCAATAGTAGGTACCTTTTGTTTAAGTTCCTCTACGAAAGCATTACCTGCTTCGATGTCTACACCTGAATCTTTATAGTTCATTACGCATGTATCTCGCAACTTGATTCTGGATCCCAACAGTTAGGACACTCCAACTCTGTACCATAACTATGCAGCTTGTGAATTACCTTATCATATTTCTCTGCCAGCAATGGATCTTGTGCACTGATCATACTCCTATAGTATTCACATGCATGAACGATACGTCTAACATCTCCTTCTCTAAACTGAATCATTTATCCCTCCCAGATCATGTCTGGCATTGCTGCTGGTTGCTGTCTACCTATAGTAAACATAAGAATAAAGTATCCAACAAACCATATGATATTAAACAACCATGCTTGTCTGTAGAGATACTTTCTGATGCCCATGGCACGATTGATCATCTTACGATCAGCATCCCACTCTTCATTACTTACTCGTCTTAATATCTGCTCAATAATCACTGCAATAATTGTCGCTATCACTAATGGATAGAATACAAAGTTTGCGAATGACATTATTGAAATTAAAAAAGCCATTAGTCGAATCCTTTTTGTTTTTTCCAGTCAGCATACATGCTACCAAATACCATACCTTCATGGGATTTAATGTTAGCACCTTCCAACAGTTCCTTTTGTCTTTTGTTGAGTTGAACACCCATTGTAAGGTATTCTTTCTCCCAGTTTTGAATCTCTTCAGTTGTCATCTTCATCGTTGACTGGATGGTTGAGTATATAGAACCATACCACACCAAGTATTAGTATGGCAAACATTCTAAGTGAACTAGGAGATGTATCTATAGTACCCATCATCTCCCTGGTATGTAACGTTGATACTTCTGAACTTCTGGTAGCACATCATTCTTTACTCTCTCTACAATTTCATCAACGACACTAACATCAATGTCCATGAACGGTGGAATGATACCAAGTATCCTCAACAATCCATCAACAAATAGTGCCAGACATACAAACCCCAGAATCATACTGATGATAGTTGCTTTGAAGTTATGGTCTGCCATAGATGCTTCATCTATAGCACGTGCTTCATCGAGAGCAGCTGCTATCATCTTATCAACCTCTGCTTTTGTATAGAAGTCTCCTAAGAATGGTATGTCATGTCTATCTGGGCTCATTTCATTAGCTTACTTTTGTTCCTTACTATTATTCTATCGTTCTCGTAATCGGCAACGAACTCTAGGACATCTTCGTTAGACCACATGAGTTCTTCATACAATGCATTAAGGCGATCCATGTCTTCCCACAGATCATTTACATGATGGGGTTCGTTTAAATCCATGCGGAGTTTACTAGTATATATCTCAAAGCATAAAAAATGAGAGGTTTTACCCTCTCATTTTATCATGTTTTGCTAACGGTGTCAACCTACAGCAGGTGCAATAAGTGCAACTTCAGATGTCTCAGCAGCAGCGAGATCAAGTGGGAAGTTGTGAGCGTTACGCTCATGCATCACTTCCATACCTAAGTTCGCTCGGTTAAGAACGTCTGCCCAAGTAGGTACAACTCTACCAGAATTATCTAAGATAGATTGGTTGAAGTTAAACCCATTCAGGTTGAAGGCCATTGTGCATATACCCATTGAGGTGAGCCAAATACAGACCACAGGGAAAGTAGCAAGAAAGAAATGAAGACTACGGCTATTATTGAACGAAGCGTACTGGAAGATGAGTCTACCGAAGTACCCGTGGGCAGCGACGATGTTGTAGGTCTCTTCTTCTTGTCCGAACTTGTATCCATAGTTTTGTGATTCATTATCAGTAGTCTCTCTAATAAGAGAAGATGTAACAAGAGAACCATGCATAGCAGCAAAGAGTGCTCCTCCAAACATACCTGCTACACCTGCCATGTGGAAGGGGTGCATTAATATGTTGTGCTCTGCTTGGAAGACAAACATGAAGTTGAATGTCCCTGATATACCTAGAGGCATACCATCAGAGAAGGATCCTTGACCGAAAGGATACACAAGGAAGACTGCGAAGGCAGCAGATACTGGTGCTGAATAAGCAACACAGATCCAAGGTCTCATACCTAAGCGGTATGATAACTCCCACTGTCTACCCATGTAGGCAGAGATTCCAATAAGGAAGTGGAAGATTACTAACTGATATGGACCTCCGTTATACAACCACTCATCTAGAGTAGCAGCTTCCCAAATGGGATAGAAGTGTAATCCAATAGCGTTAGAGGATGGAACGACAGCACCAGAGATGATGTTGTTACCAAACATTAAAGAACCTGCAACAGGTTCACGGATACCGTCAATATCGACGGGTGGAGCAGCAATGAAGGCTACGATGAAACAAGTAGTAGCAGCAAGTAAACATGGAATCATTAGGACTCCGAACCAACCAACATATATTCTGTTGTCAGTTGATGTTACCCACTCGCAAAACTCGTCCCATCCACCTAGCAATGATGCGTCTCTCTTTTGAAGAGTTGTCATTGAGTTAATAGGGCGTTTTTACTTGTATGATAAGACATTATAACCCCATGGTCTTGGTTAGGGGGAAGTAAGGATCGGTTACCCGACCAGATTTATTTATAACACACTGTTAAGCACCTTGTCAAGTGCTTGTGCCAGTTTTAAAATTGATATTCCAAGAGAGACTAATCCGTTTACTATCTGTACGATTAGTACTAACCCCATGCCTTAACCAACCAGGAAACATTATCAATAGACCCACCTTAGGTGGTATGTTAAACCTTTCATTCAATTGAACCCATGCAGGAGTACAACCTGCCTCAGACACTGGTGATTCAAAATAGATGCTGCCATCATCACCACTAGTCTGGTAATAATATACTCCAGATATATCAGCAGTTGAATGGTGATGGCAATGAGCATAGGTTCCCTTACCAAACTCATTGATCCATGACTTCCTCGAATACTTAAGGTTGTCTGGATCATACACGTCAGTCGCAGGGAATCCAGTGTACTGACAGTACCTCTCTACTGCACCGTTAAGTCCAGTGATAAAAGAAATACATGCCTTCTCCTTCAACCAATCACCATCAAATTCTCCAGGACATATGTTATGTCCTAGTTGTTCTGAAAACTTATGACTGCCTGGTGCATTCATTACAGTAGTACTTAACCCTAGAGATATCTCATCTTGGATTAGATCTATGTTAGAACGTGCTTCCAACTGCTCAATATAAATTGGCGTTGGAAACAACGGTTGAATACTAAACTGTCCCATTAATAACTTGCATCATCATACTCTACATCTTCCAGAGGCATTATCTCATGGATAGATATATCTTTTATGTTTTCTATCAAAAAATCTTCCAGTTCTTGTACGGTCAAGTTAACAGCGACAGTCTCATCTCCTTTGTAAACATGAAATGATAGTCCTGTCATCTTTCTATACCTTTGATCGTCTAATAAATCCCAATAAGACTTTAATGAGTGACTTCCATCCATCACGCTTACCTCCTGAAATTTCATCAAACACCTGCATGTTTAAACTAAAAGCGTAGTTCGCTTCAGTTATTATAGCAGAAACCTGATCATTGTCAAGAGGTAACTCATCAAGAGCACTCCGATATTTCTCTTTAAATTCTTTGCCGTCCTCTATCTTATCAAAGTCATAGAACTTGAGACCCTCACCATCCTGTAGGTTCATTGCCTTCTCTGCTATGCCCCTAAGAATCTGTCCACCTGATAGGTCACCCATGTACCTAGTGTAAGCATGTCCTACTAGTAGGTGTGGAGCATCCTTTCCTACCTCACGTATGCGATTAACATACTGTTGACATGCCTTAGAGGGTGCTATGATTGCTCTCCAGTTAGGACCCCAGTAGTACCTGACATCCTGCTTGAGTGATTCTAATCTACGTACCTCTGGAAAATCTAATGCCCTTATTCTATTGTCCTGTGTCTTAAGTATATCAAACTGCTCTTCCAAAGCAGCGTAAATAAAATAAAAATCTGAGATCAGTGTCTTGTAATTATCTTTAGACACTACACCCTTAAGGAATTGAGATACAAACTTAGTATTCTCCGCTGCACTATGGGATTTCTTTGTCCCTGTCTTAAGTTCCTTCGCTAGTCCCATTCTTTTCTTCCAGTTGTTTTTTCCATGCAGAAATGAGGAGCTGCAACTCACGGATGCGCTCCTCATTAGACTTGATCTTCTCTTCCAAATAAATCATTTAATTAAAGTATTTGTTAAGCACCTCTACTTGATCGTGCCAATGTGCTATCTTATCTAGCTCTTCTTGCATGGCAGCAGTGACATCAGGATGTTCACCAATACCTACAGGATTTTTAAGATAGACTTCAACGTTAGCAACATGCATCTGAATCTCTCCTTGTGCATGAGCTAGTAGTGCCTTTAACAGTTGTGCTCTCATAGTATATTCTCCTCTTGTTCTGTGAGTAGGGTTACCTCATCACTCGTAGGATATGCAACACACGTAAGTACAAAACCCTCTTCCATTTGATCATCATCAAGGAAGGATTGTTCTTCTTGCTGAACGCTACCTGATTCTAATTTCATAGCACATGATGAACATGCACCTGCACGACAAGAAGATGGATGATCTTCACCCGCCTCTTCTAATGCGTCTAGAATAGTGGTGTCCTCATCGCACTCAAAGGTTGCGACCTCTCCGTCAGGAGTCTTCAAAGTTATGGTTGCCATATGATACAAGCAAGTCATTCATATTTAGCATACTATTGAGAAAAAGTCAACTCTTATTGAGAATGATTTTCAGTTGCGATTATGTGTCAGTCATTACATACATTATGGAAAGCGATACCGATGTAACTAGTATCACTGTCCCACACATTAATAAAGTTAAATTTAATATGCCCATCAAATTAATCCGAGGGATCCACATGTGATTCCAAGGGATACAAAGAACCCAAACTCTATCAAGTCTCTATAGGGATTGAATAGTATGTTGTTCATGCTCCTGATGGTACTGGTACGGGTACAGGTTCCTGTGAGCGAATACCTTTGCCACCACCAAAATCATCGTCATCATTATTAAATGCACGTAGCAGTAATTCTAGTAGTACTACAACAGCCATGGGATAAAACACCCATAGGATTGCCAAGAATGGTGATGCTGAATCTGTAGCGGCAAGTTCGCCCATCATTTTTACCTGTTTTAAGTTTTGTTACGAGTAACTATTTAGTTTTGTAAACATTTAAGCAAAGTACTTGACGTATGCATAGGCTCCGATGAGTGCCCAGAAAGCCATCATTGCAAACCTACCGTTTGCTCTTGCCCAGATGTCAAAGTTGTTTGTGGTATCCATTAGAATACTCCTGGAATGATTTGTCCTGTTGTTGCATAGGCACCTAGTGCTGCTATGATTCCGATCATTGCCCAACGTCCGTTGGCCAT
>Ga0209404_10000487_pt1 | contig 30760 bp, 30 predicted proteins | sample TroAtlMetagenome_2_FD_187447 | JGI IMG/M metagenome (GOLD analysis project Ga0209404, IMG submission 187447) | Marine eukaryotic phytoplankton communities from Atlantic Ocean - Tropical Atlantic ANT8 Metagenome (SPAdes) (version 2) | ecosystem: Environmental > Aquatic > Marine > Oceanic...
CTGCGATTGCAACCCTAACATCTATAGGAACTAGTTCACCAGAAATTACAGATAGATATTACTTAGACAATGGACAAAGAGATGGTTATTATGACCACGCTAAGTTAGTATTAAAACAAGGACAAACAACACCCAACAATCAGATAACAGTTATCTTTGATATGTTTACAGGTGGTGCTGGTGACTTCTATGATGTATCATCATATACTGGTGCTGGGCTTGCATACAAAGATATTCCAAACTTCACACCAAACAAGGTTGACTTGGGCGGTTTTGAACCAGATGGCCAATTTGAACTTGCAGATGCAGTAGACTTTAGACCATCAGTTGGACAATCATTTGGTAATACTGCTTTTGGTGGTAATAGTTTTGTATATGACCAAACATCAGTCTTAGACTTAAGTGCATATGGAACAGCAGGCAATGGCGCAGGTATATTAAAATCTCCTTTCGCTTATGAAAACAGAAGTTTCGAATCTGCTAGATTAAACATAGATGGCAATGCTAATGCTGACATATCAACTTCAAGGTCATCTTTCTCAAGATGTCCATTACCAACATCAATGATTAAAGGTAATATAAGTTTCTATGTTCCAAGAATTGATAAAGTGTTCTTACATAGAAGTGGTTCATGGGAAATATCACAAGGTAATCCTTCAATAACACCACAAAGACCTATCGCAATCGATGATTCATTAGAGATGTTTGAATTATTCATTCCTGCATTTACTCAGAACGCAAGTGAGATTACTGTTAAGTCAAAAGATTATCGAAGATTTACAATGGGTGACATTGGTAAAATCAATCAAAGAGTCACAACTCTAGAAAGGGTTACTGCATTATCCTTATTAGAGAAAGATACACAAACAAAACAAATTTTAGATGCAGATGGTTTCGATAGATACAAGTCAGGTTTCTTAGTAGATAACTTTAGGGGACATAAAATTGGTGATGTTTCACATCCAGATTATCATGTTGGTATCGATACTAAAGTTGGTCAATTAAGACCACAATCATATTCACAATTCTTTGATATAGATTTAAGCACATCTCAATCAACAGGTTACCAAAAGACTGGTGACTTAATCACATTACCTTATACAGAAGTATCGTATATAAATCAAAGTAAAGCATCAAGACATGTTAATGTTAACCCATATCATGTATTTGCATTTATAGGTAATGTAAAATTAGAACCAGAGTCAGACATATGGAATGACTCAGAACAATTACCAGAAGTTAGAATAAACAGAGAAGGAAACTTTGATGCTGTTATGGCTGAAAATGCAAACTCAATGGGAACAGTTTGGAATAACTGGCAAACCACATGGGTTGGTGAACCAACAGTCGTAGATTCATCAGTTGAAGCAACAGTGCCTGGTTCGTGGTCTGGTGATCCTTCACAAGGTGGTAGTTGGGTTCAAGGAACAATAATAAACAAAGAGATTACTGAAACACCAGAAATTCAATCAAGACAAGGTGTTAAAACATCAGTAGTTGAAGACTTTGTTGAAACAAGAAACAACAGAGTTGTAAGTGTATCTGTTATACCTTTCATTAGAAGTAGAGAGATAAAGATAACAGGAACAAACTTAAAACCACTTACAAACCATTACATATACTTTGATGGTATCAGAGTAGACCAATATACAAGACCTGATAGTGCAACATATTCACAAGATAGTGGAACAACAGTTGCATCTGGAGTAAAAACAGATGGTAATGGTAAAGTAATATGTCATTTTAACATACCAAATGACCAGTATCAAAGATTCCCAACAGGACAAAGAGCTGTTAGAGTAACCTCTAGTGCAACGAATTTGAGTAATCCAGATTCAGCAGGAAATGGAATGTATCAGGCACAAGGATTATTAAACAGTTCACAAACAGAAGTTGTTTCGACAAGAAATGGTAGAGTAGTCATAGAAAGAATATCAGGTGAAAGAGCTATAACCCATATGGGTGAGAGAATAAATGTTGAAGGTGATGGTTCATTACCACCACCACCGCCAGTTGCTCCACCACAACCACCTGCACCGCCGCCACCACCACCTCCGGCGAACTTACCGATTACAACACCACCTCCGGCACCAGCACCTGTTCCGGTACCTGCACCAGTTCCTGCGCCTGCGCCGGTTCCAGTGCCTGCTCCGATACCTGCACCAGTTCCGCCACCAAATCAGGTAGAGATAAGGGATGATGAACCAGAAGAAGAAGCTTGGTCAGACCCATTAGCAGAATCATTCTTAGTAGAATCAGATGGTGGTATGTTCTTAACATCTATAGATGTATATTTTAAAACTAAGTCTACAAGTCTACCTGTTTCTATAGAAATTAGAAACATGGTAAATGGTTATCCAGGTAAAATGACTATACCATTCTCAATAGTCACAAAGAATCCTGCTGATGTTAATACTTCAACAGATGGTTCAGCTGCAACAACATTTACATTCGAATCACCAGTTTACTTAGAAGATAATGGAGAATATTGTTTCGTAGTATATACTAACTCAACAGATTACAATTGTTATATCTCAAGAATGGGTGAAACAGATTTAATCACAGGACAAACTATATCAGGTCAACCATATGCTGGTTCATTGTTTATGTCACAAAACGCATCTACATGGACAGCAGAACAAACAGACGACCTTAAGTTTAATATGAAGATTGCTGAGTTTACAACAGATACATATGCAAATGTTATATTTGAAAATGCACATTTACCAGAATCGAAATTACAAAACAACTCAATAGAAGTTTATAGTGACCAATCATTCTTTAGAGTTTATGCTTACTCTCATGGATTATACGATACAGATTCAAATGTCGTTATATGGGGAGTTGAAGGAGATAAAGACAACGGCGCACTTAAACTTGGAACACCAAGTGCGATTAGTGGTGCTGTGACAGCTACGACTTATATAACAGGTTCAGGCGGTAGCACAGAGGCTGCAGTTACCGGTGGTTCAGGTTCAGGCCTTGGAGTAAAAGTTGTTGTCGATTCAGGTGATACAGATGCAGTAAACGCTATTACTATTACTGATCCAGGTTATGGATATGCAACTACAGATACAGTCACAGTCACAATTAACAGTCAAACATTCACAGTAGGCATTACAACAATTGGAGACACATTAGGTGGTATGCCAATTGATGCCATTAATAAAAGTTTTGCTAATATCGCAAACTATGAAATAGATTCATTCACTTGCACACCAGATTTAACAAGTTATGGTTTAGATTCAAATAACGCTGTTCAATCTACAATAGGTGGTGGTGATACTTCTTATATGACTAAGAACTTGTATTATGATGTATTACATACTATGATACCTTCTTTAACATATAAAGATTGTGCAATGATTAGTAGTGTAAGAAGAACAGGAACAAATTCTCCTGAGTCTTCTTCTTTAGATACAACATACACATTACGCTCAACAAACGATTTCATAACATTAAATGATAACAACTTCTTTGAGAACCCAAGTATAATTTCTTCAAGTATAAATGAACAAGAAGAACAAACAGGCGGACCCACGAACAAATCATTTGAATGTAGATTACAGTTCTATACTAGGAACAAAAACTTATCACCAGTTGTTGATATTGGAACAATTGGTTGTTTAGGTATTATGAACAGAGTTAATGACATTGATTCATCAAGTGATTTAACAACTAATTCAGTTTACATAGATTCAACAGAACCAGATGGCGACAACAACGCAATGGTTTATATAACAAGAAAAGTTAATCTTAAGAATCCTGCAACGACATTGAAAGTTATTTCAGATAACTTTAGACCACCAGACACAGATTTGAAATTTATGTATAAGATATTGAAGAATGATGAAACAACACCTATAGATGACTTAGGGTTTGAATACTTCAATACACTTGGTGCACCAGATACAGCAATAGAACAAGATGCTAGAAACTTTAAAGAGTATGAATATACTGCTGAAGGTTTACCAGAGTTCACAGGTTTTGTAGTTAAGATTGTTGGCCAGGCAAAAAATACAAGTATTGTTCCATTAGTGACAGCACTTAGATGTATTGCGCTTGCATAATATTATGAAAAACTATATTAATGTAGAGGGTTATAGTGACATTGTAAGAGAAGAAAGTTCTCATGCGATTGTTAATACTGATTCAGAACAATATAGATTAGTGATGAAGAGAAGAGACTTGATGAGAAATCAGAGAGAAGAGATAAATACTTTAAAGGATGAAGTATTAGAAATTAAAAATTTATTGAAAGAAATGGTAGAGAAATTACATGGCTAAAACAGTAGACAATTTTGCAACGATAGAAGATTTTAGAAAGCAATATAACGAACTTGCATACGATGTGGGCGATGTCGTTGGCCTGAATACTGCCTTAAAAAGCGGATCAAACGATACCATAGTAGATGCGATTAATGTATTAGATAACAAACAATTCTTCTTACAAGAATTCGTATATGTCGCAACAAACAACCAAGTCACCTTTAGTGGTGCAGATTCATTAACTAATAGTTTAATATTTAAAAAAGACCATGTTCAAGTTTATAAAAATGAACGACATTTAGTAGAAGATGTAGATTACATTGTTGGAAGTTCAGATGGTGCAGGTGCCTTTTTATCAATAATATTACAAGGAACTTATGCATCTGGTCAAGCCAATGCAATGTCTGCTGGTGACAGACTTACAATATATTCATACACTGGTGCATTTATAGGAACTGAAATTGCTGGTTCAGCATCAACATTCTTCCAGAAAAGTGGATCCGGAAACAACGAAATCTACAATACAAACGCAGGTGGTATTATCTTAAATGGTGATAACTCATCTGCAACAACGACTTTAGAATCAGGATATACCGTTCAACTCGCAGGTAAAACATTTGCAGAAGATGATATTATAACAACAGTTGCAGGTAAAAAGTTTCAGGCACCAATCTTATCTGATTCAATCGCATCACTAACAGCAGGTTCATTAACAGGCGCAGTAAACATAACTGCATCAGGAACAGTTCAAGCAGAACAACTAACAACAACAGATGATGCAACAATCACAGGTGCCGCTACAGTAGGCGAAACTTTAGGTGTCACAGGCACTACAACATTAACAAATTTAATAACAACTGGTAATGTAGACTTAGGGGATGCCATTGCAGATACAATCTCATTTGGTGGAACTGTTGATACGAATATAACACCCAATGTAAACAATACAGGTAAAGTTGGTATCTCAACTAGAAAATGGGATGAGATGCATGCTACAGATTTTCATGGCAACCTAACTGGTAATGTCACAGGAAATGCTGATACCGCAACAACACTTGCAACTCCAAGAAATATAAGTGGTGTAGCATTTAATGGTTCTGCAAATATAGAATTAAATACTTCTCATATTGATGAAGATTCTGGCTCTAATAAATATTTTACAGATGCAAGAGCAGATACTCGTGCTGATGTAAGAATTGCCGCCTCGTCAATTGGTGCATTACAGGATGTTACCGTTTCTGGAACTCCAAATGCTGGGCAAATACTAGTATGGGACACAGGTTCAGGTGGTCGTTGGACAGTCGCAAACAATTCAAATACAACTGATTCTGTATCAGAAGGTGTAAACAAATACTTTACAGATGAAAGAGTGAACGCTGTTATTGTCGCTGGTAATGGTCTCGCTAAGGCATTTGTTGATGATCCAGATGGTAGTGGAGATACAAGCGTAGATGGACAAACAACTTTAAGTGTGAATACAAGTAATGGGGTTAAGTTAGATGGAGACGATGTCGAGTTAGACTACAGTGTTATAACCGATGGTGACTTATCTGGAGGACTACCTAGTGGTTCTGGAAAGTCAGTTGGCCACTTATACTTTTTAATATAATGATATGTCAGACGATATTTTTATAAAACATGGTCTAGGAAGTTTTCAACAGCCTTATAACGCAAGAACGCCTGCAAACTCCCAAGAACCAAATATTCGTAATACGCAAGAACCTAATATTAGGAATCAGCAAGAGCCTAATATAAGGAACCAACAAGAACCGAATATAAGAAATTACCAAGTTCCTACTACCTATAATCATAGGTCGCCTTCAACATACGACCATAGGTCACCTACTACATATAATCACAGAAGTCCTGCTATTACTCAAGCAACATATCAAGCAAGACAACCAGGAACATATCAACATAGAAGTCCTTCAACATATAGGCATCCGTTAATATATCAACACCCTACGACTTATGACCATAGGTCGCCTGCGATTGCAAACGGACAACAACCTAATATAAGGAACACTCAACAACCTTTGATTGCAAACGCACAACAACCTACGATTAAGTCTGCTCAACAACCAAACATTAGAGATGGTCAACAACCTACGATTAAGAATGCTCAACAACCTACAATTAAGAGTGGTCAGGAACCCAATATTAGAAGTTCAAGAGAACCTACTACATATTCAGCTCAAGGTAGAACACCTTCCACATATAACTTTAGGTCGCCGTTTACATATAACGCTAGAAACCCTTCTACATATAGTGCAACAGGAACAAGAACTGTTCCTGATGCCCAAGTTATTGATAATACATTAAAGGGAAGAGGATCCGATATGCAACTGGAAGACAGTGCTGCTGCTGAAGCATTTATTGATGTTAAAGTATATTATAATACGCCTGCCAATGGTGGTAGACTTGAAGTTACCTGTCATGGTGGCGGAGCGCCCAATAGCACAGGCAACAGTCCTACAACTCCCAATGATAAAGTTTATTGGTTTAATGCCGACCATGATGTGTCTATAGGTGGTTATACTGTAAAATATACTAAAACAAATGTTAGCGCTGACAATGGAGGCTTTACGCATACAACAATAGGAACTTCTGCAACATCTGTTCCAACAGGTGGATTTGGCAACGCACTAAGATTGCGATATTTTTGTGAAGCAGAAGCAGATGCAGGTTCAGATGATGAGCAGGATGGTGATTTTGATATAAATTTAATTTTTGAACACGCAACTTTACCTACTTATACTTATACAGCTAATTGGGATTGTGTTGCTTCGGCATCCTCACAAGGTGGCGAATAGGAGATGATGTAAAATGGCACAACAACCTTATCCATACATTGCACAAGGACAACAACCTGTTATTGCACAGGGTCAAGAACCTAACATTAGAAATGCTCAAAACCCCTATCCTTATATTGCAAATAAACAGAGTCCGTTTACCTATAATCACAGGTCACCGTTTACTTATCAGCATAGGTCACCGTTTACTTATCAACATAGAAGTCCGTTTACCTATCAACATAGAGTGCCATATACCTATAATCATAGGTCACCCTTTACATATAATCATAGAGGTCCGACCACTTATAACCACAGAAGTCCGTTTACTTACAATGTTCAACAACCTAATATAAGGAATGCACAAACGACTGCTAACAAACAGCAACCTAGTAATGCACAAGAACCTAATATAAGAAACAATCAGACACCTTATATTGCAAGACAACCTCTTGTTGTTCAAGAACCTAACATTAGAGACCAACAAGAACCTAATATTAGGAATCAACAAGAACCTAATATAAGGAATGCACAAACGACTGCTACTTATGACCATAGGTCACCTACTACTTACAATCATAGGTCACCATTGACATATCAACATCAGTCTCCTGCAACATATGACCACAGAAGTCCAGCGATATATCAACATCCAAGTATTAGCACCAGACAAATAAATCAAGTCGCTAAAGTAAAAGGTGTTTTCAATAAAACTGCACCCAATACTGTAGAGAAAGTAGAAGAAGTATTCGTTAAAAAAGACAACACTGGACCTTCAGGAACAGTAGAGAAGATACATCAAATGGTACCTACTGGACAGTTTAGTAATTAAAATATATAAATAGTTGTATGGCAATTATAGCAAATTTATTCATAGACCAAGGAACAGACTTCGAAATAGTAGTTGATGTTTCAGATGCAACTGGTGAAACTTTAAATTTAACTGGATATACATCAGCTGGTCAAATCAGAAAGACATATGGTTCTAGTACCAAAGTAGACTTTACTACTTCACATGGAACACCTGCTGACGGAAAAGTCACAATGTCTCTTACTGATACTCAAACAGCTGCATTAACTTCGGGTAGGTATGTTTATGATATGAATATAACTAGTTCTGGAGGTAAAATAACCAGAGTAGTTGAAGGCCAGGCAATTATAACACCAGGAGTCACAAGATGAGTATAAAGGGAGTAGTATCAAGAGTCGCTACTATCGGTGGTGTATTATCTAACACAACTAACCTAAGAGCAAAACAAGTATCAGTTGGTAGTGGAGGTTCAGCCGACCTATCTTCTAAGAGTATTCAAGAGCTCTCAGATGTAAATGCATCTGAAACAAATGACGGACTTTTGACATATAATGCTACAACAGACAAGTGGGAAACCACAACAGTTTTAGATGGTGGAACTTTCTAGTTAGGAAGTTGCCAACTAAATTCAATTTTATTAGAGCGTGATGAGAGGCGTGTGAATGAGTGAAATGGATCTTTACTATATTACTTCTTGTAGCTGCAGCTGGTAGCTGCGAACCTTTACAAGCAAAACCTTCCGATTGGGACAAAAAGGACCAAAAACTTTGGAGGTCATATCTAGCTCTTTCTGCTCTTGATACCTATCAAACATTCAAAATGATAGATTGTCAGAAACAACCTCATTGTCCTCTCATTGAAAAAAATCCATTCTTAGGAGAAAGACCTGGAAAGGGAGAATTAGTTGCTCTTAAAGTCGTGGGTAATCTAATTATATACCAAATGTTAGAACAATCTCCACCCGATGATAGAACTAAAGCTTTGAGATGGTTAAACGGTGTTCAAGGTTTAGTTGTTACCCATAACGGTTTTTATTATTACAAAAAGTTCTAGTTTCGAACATTCTAATCGTATAAATACTATTACAAACATCATTGTGTCAATCAGTGAGACACGAACCTCATAGTGAGAGGATTGATATATTATAACCTTTCTCGAATAGTGCAGAGAAAAAATTAAATTTAATTTTATAATCATTTATTTTTAGAGGAAATAAAAAATGGCAACAGTAATTCAAATCAAACGAAGCACTGGCTCATCCGCCCCAGGTACATCAGATTTAGCTGAAGGCGAATTGGCCTATGTTCAGGATAGGTCGAATTCTGGCGCTGGCGCAAAACTTTACATCGAATCAGTAGATTCAGATAACTCTACCGCATTAATCCAAGCGATTGGTGGTAAGTATTATACTGATATGCTTGCTGGGTCGACTGCTACTCCTGCCGACTTTAAAGTTGGTAATAGTGCATCGACTGGTGGTACTTTAAAACTTATGGAAGATACCGATAACGGTTCTAACTATGTAGGTCTTAAAGCTGCAAACACTCTAGGTAGTAATGTCACATGGACATTACCTAGTGCTGACGGTTCGGCTAACCAAGTTATTGCAACAGATGGTTCAGGAACCCTATCTTTTGCTTCAACAACTTCGACCATCGCAGGTGCGACTGATACTAATATCACAACTCCCGCTGATGCGTCCTTACTATTTTATGACACAGGCACATCTAAATGGATAGATAATGTCATGTCTGGTGACGCTACCATGGCAGACACAGGTGCTTTAACAATCGCTGCTGGTGCAGTAGAGAATGCTATGTTAGCAGACGATGCTGTAGGTGCTGACGAGTTAGCTGCAAACGCAGTTGTAACCGCTTCTATGGTTAACGATGCAGTCACAGCAGACAAACTTGCTTCAAGCGCAGTAGTTACCGCATCTATCGTAGATAATGCAGTGACTTTAGACAAAATTGCAGACGCTGTAATTATTCTAGAATCAGAAGGTATTTCATCTAACGATGTAGATACTGGATTCCCAACTGCAGCTGCTGTAAAAGATTATGTAGATACTAACATCACTGCTCAAGACCTTGACTTTCAAGGTGATTCAGGTGGTGCTTTATCAATCGATTTAGATAGTGAAACTTTAACTATCGCTGGTACTGCAAACGAAATCGAAACATCAGGTTCTGGTAATACAATTACAGTTGGACTTCCAAACAATGTAACCATTGGTGGAAACTTAACAGTTAGTGGAACAACCACTACAGTTAATTCAACTACTGTATCTATCGCTGACCCTGTATTCGAAATTGGTGCAGACAGTTCAGATGATAACCTAGACCGTGGTATTAAATTCAAATACAATGACGGTTCAGCTAGAGTCGGATTCTTCGGATATGACGATTCATCTCAAAAGTTTGTTGCATTAAGACTTGCAACAGACAGTTCTTCAACATTCTCAGGAACAGCTATGACTGCTGCTTTCGGTGGTATTGAAGGTACAGGTTTAGCACTTTCTGGTTCAATAACTTCTATTGATGGTTCAGCTCCTACCGCTGGTCAATTATTAATTGGTCACGCAGGTAATGGCGATTTCGCCGCTGGAACACTAACTGCTGGAGATGGTATCGACATCACTAACGCTAATGGTAGTATTACCATTGATGGTGAAGATGCGACTACAACTAATAAAGGTATCGCTTCATTTGCAAGTGCAAACTTTACAGTAAGTTCAGGTGCTGTCACTATCACTGCTATAGACGGCGGAACATTTTAATTAACGCTGTTCAATAGGAGGAAGATATGGCAACAGTTATACAGTTTAAACGAAGTTCTACTCAGAATGATACTCCAGCTACAAGTGATTTAGCACTTGGTGAGTTGGCTATCAATACCTATCACGGTAGAGTATACACTGAGAAAAATGACGGATCAGCTGCAATAGTAGAGGTTGGGTCAGTCCCAGCATCTCTAACTATTAATAACGCTATAACTTTCCCAACCGCAGATGGTTCTGCCAATCAAGTATTGCAAACTAATGGCTCAGGCACATTATCGTTTGCAACACTAGGTGGTTCTGGTATATCAATTTTCAAATACACATGCACAGGTAATCAGACTGTATTTACAGGTAATGATGATGATTCAAACTCATTGTCATATACTGTAGGTTCAGAACAAGTATACTTGAATGGTGTTAAGTTAATTGATGGAGGTTCAGATTATACTGCAACCAACGCCACTACCGTCACTTTGGCACAAACAGCGATATCTGGAGATGTATTAGAAGTAGTAGCGATAACAGCTGCGGACTTAGTCCAAGGCTATTACACCGCTTCAGCTTTAACAACAACTAATGCAAACCAGGTATTGAGTTCCAATGCAGTTGCGAATAAGGCAATCAAGTATGTGTTGAGTGCAACACATGCTACTGCCGGCACCCACGCTGCTGAAGTATTGTTAATTAATAACGGATCGGCCGCATTTTTCGTTCAATACGGAGATGTATTTTCAACGGCATCATTGTTTACGCTGACTGCTGATGTTAATTCAGGAAACATGAGATTACTCGTGACTCCTGCTAACACCAACACAACGATAGACACTTTTCAAATCAGACATTCATAAGGGGGAATAAAAAATGGCTATAACAAATAGTTTTAAACTTGCAGAGTTAGTTAGACATCTTTCTTATGACTCAACAACTGATAGTATTTTAACAACTAAATCTATGACAAGTAAGGATAAGGCGAGAGGGGCAGCTACTAAAACAGCTACAACTCAGTTCAACTTAGACACATTTGCTCATGCGAGTTTTAGGGCTGCAAAATACATCGTTGCGATGTCCAGAGGAAGTGACTTTCACTCAACGGAAATAATGTTAGTCCACGATGGTTCGGCTGTGACAATAACACAATACGGCACATTAAAGGATGCAAGCATAGCGACATTCGATGCAGACATATCTGGCGATAATGTCAGACTAAGATGCACACCAGCATCAAGTTCGTCAAGTGTAATTAAATTCGAGAGAATTTTAGTAGACGCTTAAAATAATCAAAACATTATGTTTAAAGGGGACTTCGAGTCCCCTTTTTTTTGGTTTAGTTCCCAAATAACATAAATAACACCATGGCAACTAAAGCAAAATTTTACGCAGATTTAGGACTACAATCTGAATTGGCATCACAAATAGATGGAGATTTGACTGTTGCAGGTAATTTAACAGTCACAGGAACTACAGTCACAGTTAATTCAACAACAACATCAGTTGGTGATTCAATGATGGAATTAGCGAATCAAAACACTAGTGCCGACTTAATTGATATTGGTTTCTACGGAAACTATAACGATGGACTATCAGATGGTGGTGCATCAGAATACACAGGTTTGTTCAGAGATGCATCTAATTCTACATGGACATTATTTGATGGTCTAGAATCAGAACCTTCCACTACAGTTAATACTAGTGGAACAGGATACGCTCTTGCAGATTTAAAAGTGGGAGATTTAACTTCTACTACTTTGACAGCTGCAAGTTTAACATATCCAACATCAGATGGTTCTGCCAATCAAGTTTTACAAACAAATGGTAGTGGAACACTATCTTTTGCGAATCGTGATTTAGTATCTGGAACATTAACCACAACATCTACAAGTGCAACAACTCTAGATAGTATTGCAGTTGCAACTTATAGAAGTGCAAAATATTCTGTATCAATATCTGACGCTACAGGAAGCGACTATCAAATAACAGAAGTTCATGTTGTTCATGATGGCACAAGTGCATCTATAACTCAATTTGGTACAGTTCTACAAGGAACTTCTTCTGAGTTGGGAACATTTACTGTAGACATTAATAGTGGTAGTTTAAGATTAAGAGTTGCAAGTGCATCTTCTAATTCCACTGTATATAAATTTAAAAGAATAGACCATTCGGTTTAAAAACCTAAACTATTTTGCAAAGAAGTTATAAAAGACTCTCTAAAGAGAGTGTTTATCTTATAAATAATGGTGTTATAAGACAAACTTACACCAAAAGGGACACATAAATGGCGACAACAACAACATTTGTAATTGAATATGGGTTATCAGTAGGTTCAACGGAAGTAATAACATCCGCAGGAAAGATAGTTGCAAGTGCATTGTCAACTATAGATTCAGACGATGTTTCAGAAGGTTCAACAAACCTTTACTACACTTCTGGTAGATTTAATAGTGCATTTGATACTCGATTGGGATCAGCAACTATTAACGGAGGTACCTTCTAATGACAGCTAAAAATTTCATAATCAAAAACGGTCTGACTATAGGTTCAACAGAAGCCATAGATAGTTCAGGAGATTTAACCGCAGCTTCATTTGGAACAGCTGCAAACGAGGCGATTGACGATAGAGTCAACGCTCTTTTAACCGCAGGGACAGGCGTATCATTATCATATGATGACGCTGCTGGGACCCTAACAATAAATGGTCAAGTGGGTGATGTCACAGGAGTCACAGCAGGAGACGGACTTTCTGGTGGTGGCAACAGTGGTGCAGTCACAGTTGCACTAGACCTAAATGAATTAACAGGCGCAGTAGTCGCTGTTGGTGCAGATAGTATTCCATTCATCGATGCAACTGATAACTCAACTAAGAAAGAGAGTATCGCAGACTTTGTATCAGGAATTGCTGGGACAGGTCTTACTGCAAGTTCAGGACAATTAAGTATATCAGAAACAGGAGATATATCAAGTGTTGTCGCAGGAACTGGTTTAACAGGTGGTGGAACATCAGGAGATGTCACTGTTAATGTTATAGGTGGTGATGGTATCACTGCAAACGCAAACGATGTGGCATTATCATCATCAGTCGCAGGTGATGGTTTATCATTCTCAAGTGGTGTTCTCGCAGTAGGTGTAGATGACTCTTCAATCGAATTAAATTCAGATGCAGTTAGAGTAAAAGCAACTGGTATCACAAACGCCATGCTTGCAGGCTCAATTGCAAACGCAAAACTAGTAAACTCTGCTATCACAATTGATGGTTCTTCTACTGCATTGGGTGGTTCAATAACTACTACCAATACTGTAGATATGGGTGATGGTTTTAAAGTCGAAGATGGTGATGGAACAGAAGTCACAATAACAGAAAACAAACAAATTAAATTTGTAGAAGGTGGTGGCGTAGACATCAACTTTACAGATGTAGATAGTGGTGCAGACGGAGATGAATTCGATTTGACATTCACTATTCCTGCAAATGGTGTCACAAATGCCATGCTTGCAGGTTCAATTGCAAATGACAAACTCGCAGGTTCAATTGCAAACAGTAAACTTGCAAACTCAAGTATAACAGTTGGAGATGGTTCTAACACAACTGCAATCTCATTAGGTAATACAGTAACCTTTGCCGCTGGTGAGGGTATGGATGTTGCAGAGAGTTCAGGAACAGTCACATACACAAGTGAACTTGCAACAGAAACAAACGCTGGTGTCGCAACATTTGATGGTACAGACTTTACTGTATCTTCTGGTGATGTGACAATGAACGCAGAAAGAATTCAAGATATCGTTGGTGCAATGGTAACATCAAATACTGAGAGTGCAATTACAGTTGCATATCAAGATGGTGATGGAACTTTAGACTTTACAGTATCAAATACAGACTCAATAACAGAAGGTTCATCTAACTTATACTACACTAACGCAAGAGCACAGGCCGCAATAACTGCTGGCACAGGTGTTGCAGTGAGTAGTGGTGCAGTAAGTATTGGCCAGGCAGTTGCAACTTCAAGTAATGTTCAGTTTGCAAACTTAACACTTTCTGGAAACTTAACAGTTAATGGTGCAACTTCAACAGTAAGTTCTACTAACACAACACTTACAGATAACTTGATAGAACTTAATAACGGTGCTGGTTCAAACGCAAATGACTCAGGTATTGTTATTGAAAGGGGTTCTACAGGTGATAATGCATTTATGGGTTGGGATGAATCAGCAGATAGTTTCGTATTAGGAACAACAACAGCTACTGGATCATCAACAGGAAATCTAACTATAACTCCTGTTGCAACATCAACTGGTGCATTAACCATCACTAACGCTTCAAACAGTGGTGGCACGGCAAGAAACATATATCAATCAACCTCTGCACCTGGAGGAGGTGACGGAGCAGTTGGAGATTTATGGATTCTTTACTCTTAATAAATAGTAGTTTAAGGACTTTATAATATGGCAACAGGCTCGCAGAAGGTAAAAACTCCAACAGGTTGGAACGCAACGCAAGGTGCATGGGTAAAGACTGCCTCAGGAACATGGAAAGATGTAGACCAAATCTACATCAAGACTCCTAGTGGTTGGAATAACGCATCAGGACAAGAGAGTGTTCAACAACCTTATCCCTATATTGCTAATGCTCAAGAACCTAATATAAGAAACGCACAAACACCTTATCCCTATATTGCAAACGCACAAGAACCTAATATAAGAAACGCACAAGCGCCTTATCCTTATATCGCAAACGCACAAGAACCTAATATTAGAAACCAACAACAACCTGCAATTTATAGGCATCCTGCAAACGCACAAGAACCTAACATTAGAAACGCTCAAGAACCTAACATTAGGGACCAACAAGAACCCAACATTAGAAACGCACAAACAACAGTCACTTATGACCATAGAAGTCCTTCAACATATAGAGACCCAAGGACATATCAACATCCGTCTACATATGACCACAGAAGTCCTTTAACATATGACCATAGAAGTCCTTCATCTTACGACCATAGGTCGCCGACTACTTATGACCATAGGTCGCCGTTTACATATAGGAATCCATTTACTTACAACCATAGGTCGCCCTATACATATAATCATAGGTCGCCCTTTACATACGACCATAGGTCGCCGTTTACATATAGGAATCCGTTTACTTACAACCATAGGTCACCGTTTACTTACAACCATAGGTCACCTTTTACATATCAACATAGAGTTCCGTTTACCTATCAGTCGCCATTTATTGCATCTGCTAGACAACCGAACAACGCAAGACAACCTTTCACCTATCAGTCGCCATTCATTGCAGCTGCTAGACAACCGAACAACGCAAGACAACCGAATAACCATAGACAACCAGGTAACGCTAGACAACCTGGTACTGCAAGAAGTCCAGTGACATACAGTTATCGTAATCCAATTGGTGGAGGCGGTGGTGGTGGTTGCTTCGCTGCTGGTTCATTAGTATGGCTTGCAGATGGAAGTCAGTCACCTATTGAAAATGTTGTAATGGGACAAATGATAATGACATGGAACGAATCTACTAAGTTAATAGAACCTAAACCATGTTCAATCATAATGGAACCAAGAATGTGTTCTGTATATGATGTTATATTATCAGATGGTAGAATTATGCAAACAACAGATAGTCACCCGCTTATGTTAAATGGTCAAGAATGGGGTGCTATTGATGTTGATAAATGTGTGAGAGAACATGACTGGATGGAAGGAGTTAATTCACACGAAATTAAAATTGGGGATTCATTATTCTCTATGACTGACGCTATCATGTTTGATAGACAAGACGAAAGTGGTTTAGAAATAATGGATATAAACGAGAACGCAGATATGACTGTATATAATTTAAGTGGTGTTGAAGATAATCACACATACTTTGTTAATGGCATGTTAGTGCATAACTTCCACGAGAAACTATAATGGTAGGACAACAGCCAGTCATTGGAAACACGCAACAACCTGGGAATACGCAGACGCCGTATACCACCCAGACGCCGTTTACTTCAAGAACGCCTTTCACTTATCAAAACCCTTTCACTTATCAGGCAAGGGAACCTAATAATGCAAGGACGCCGTTTACATATCAAAACCCTTTCACTTATCAGGCAAGGGAACCTAATAACGCAAGACAACCGAACATTAGAAGTGCTCAACAACCGAACATTAGAAGTGCTCAAGAACCTAATATAAGAAACGCACAAAGTCCTTCTAATGCACAACAACCTACAATTAAGTCTGCTCAACAACCAAACATTAGGAATATACAAGAACCTAATATTAGAGATGCACAAAGTCCTTCTAACGGACAACAACCTACGATTAAGAATCAACAGGAACCTAATATAAGGAACAATCAAGAACCTAATATAAGAAACCAGCAAGAACCTAATATAAGGAATGCACAAACGACTTCTAACTATCAGCATCCTGTAAATGCACAAGAACCTAATATAAGAAATCAACAGCAACCTTCAACATATGACCATAGGTCGCCGACTACTTATGACCACAGAAGTCCGTTTACTTATAATCACAGGTCGCCTTCTACTTACAGGCATCCTGCAAGTTCTCAAACAACAGTCACATATGACCACAGAAGTCCTTCTACATACGCAAGACAAGGACAACAACCGTCAACATATGACCACAGAAGTCCTTCAACATACGCAAGACAAGGACAACAACCATCTACTTACGACCATAGGTCGCCATCTACATATGCTAGACAAGGGCGAACACCAGTTATCCGTTGGGATGGAACTGGCGCTTGGCCTGGAACACCTATTACTTCGTAGACATAAATATCCGTATAAACCGGATTCTATATTATGAGTATCAAGTCTAAAACTTTAAGTGACACTATAGCCATTCTAGAAAAAGAAGATTGGAAAGACCCTTCTTTCCATATGCATATGGGTGGTTTCAATATCGATGAACCCTATGAAGACGAAGAGGCATACAAGTCTTTAAAGTATATAATCAAAGAAAATAATCTAAAACTTAAAAGGGTTACATGGGGAGATGTAGTTAAGTTAATTAAAGAAGGTAAGTTTTCTGGTTGGAACGCATTACAATCTCAGTCTTTTGGTTATCAATATTTCTTACCACATGGTTATACATATAAACCAAAGGAACCACATCCTGGCAAAATCGGCATGGACTTCAAAAATTCAAATGATGAATATGAAAATATAGGAAAACATGTTGATGATTTTGATGATCCAACTTTAGAAGATAACATAAATTCTGTATACTATCATGCCGCTAAAGCACATTGGTTAACTAACAGCATAAGAAAGGAAGGTTTATGGAATCCAATTCAAGGCAAAGTTGTCAAAGCTCACCAAGGATATAGAATAGAAATTCATCCAGGTTCTGTTCGTTCTCCTGTATTTGAATGTCTAGATGATTGGGATATGGAAATGTGGATATGGGACGAATATGATGCTATACCTGTTCCCGAAATACAAATAGAAGAAATTATAGAGTGGGCTAAAGTAAAGATACTTGCGAATACAGATAAGTATCATAAGAACATTGCCTTTGCATTTGTTCATGGTTATATAGAAATACTAACTGATTTATTACAGTTGACTTTCCGAAAAGAAGTATATGAGTTTAATGAAAAGGTTAGCAAGTTAGCTAAAGGTAAACACTTAAATGTATATATTGGTTATGATTCAAGACATCAGAATCTTGCAGAATTAAATAAGAAGTGTATTGAACATGCATGTAGATATGGTGCAGGTAGTGGAGATGTTCATAGTCTAATGAACAAATGGAAACCAGAGATTAACTTTCTTGACATATCTAAGATTCCAGAATATACTAGAGACTACGCAAATCAATCCACTGAATTTACATACAGTAGATTCTTAATACCTTACTTAGAAAATTACGAAGGATTTAGTATATTCTTAGACGATGATATACTATTTACTAAGAGTCTATGGCCAATGTTCTACTTTTTGGATCCAGACGATGCAGTCGCATGTATACAATATGACTTTGACAAGTATCCAGAAACCAAATTTGATGGCGAAAAGAATGTTTCATATCCGAAGAAACTATGGTCTTCGCTGATGATATTTAACAATGGTCATGAAGACTGTAAGAAACTAACACCCGAAATTGTTAATAATGCAAGTGGACAATACTTACATCAGTTCGAATGGACTGATAAGATATCTGAGATACCAGAACATTATGTATTTACAGAAGGACATGATACAAGAGAAACTAATTGGAGACCTAGTGCGATACATTACACAAGAGGCGGACCATGGATTGAAGGTATGGATATCACCGAGATAGACGAACTAAATACTTATAGAAACCTATTGAATAGATTTGAAGAATAAGATATAATGGAGAGATTATGAATATGTTAATTTATTGTGAGAACGGAAATCTCACTATTAGAAAACCAAACGGACTTGAATATGATTTCAAGAATACAGACAAACCAGAATTAGGGTTTGATTATGATGTATTAGTGTATGATGATATAGAAGTCAAGATTTTAAAATGGGAAGATGGTAAACAATTCGATGACCAAGCTCAGATTAATCTAGTTGATTCTGAAATTGATGCGATTGAAACATACATATCAAATTCAGCACCACCAGAAGGAGTAAGTCTCCAAAATCAATATAGTGAAAACCTTCAACGAATGTGTGAGGGTTATGTTATGGAACAATCTGATTGTTATGGATTTTCTAATGTAAACGATGTGCTTGCAGCTGGTAGAGAGGGTTCAAATCATCCTATGAGGTCAGATGCAAGACGAGTATTAGAATACTATGATGCAGTATGGAATGTTTATGTGAATGTAGTTAATGAGATTAAAAACACTAGAGAAGATTCTTTAAATGTTTTTGAAGATTACTCAAATCAAATTCCTTCGCCCCAAACAGCACTCATAGACTAAACTATGAATCAAGACCTAGAAATAATCTATCTAGATAGACCGTTTCGTTTAGTTGACTTTCCCATAAAGAATAAGATTTATGTGATAGACAATTATCTAGAAACAAGTCTACATCATTGGATTAATAATAAATGCACCAACAGTGCAATGTGGTCTAAAACAAATCAAGTTAAAGGTCATAGTAAAACTGGACTTCCTCATCATTCATTTTGGGGTGCATCATTTTTTCAAGGCAGAAATGGAGAAACACATAGAGATGATAATTGTGTGACTGAACTCCAATCAATTCCTTTTAGATGGTTCAATAGAAGAATATGCACGGACTTTGGATTCAAATGGAAAAGATTTCAATACATGGGTGTCAACTCTCAGACATATGGTCAACATGGAACAACTCATGCTGATTGCAGAGAAGAAGATGAATGGAATATTTCATTCTTGTATTACTATAATACATATTGGAATAAAGAATGGGGTGGTAATCTAAGAATATATGATGAACCACAACAAGGATTAGATGGTAGAAACGAACACATTAGGAATCACGAAATCGGAAACATTGAGTTTGTTCCGAATCGATTGTTGATGTTTGACGGAAGATTACCGCATGGTGCAGATGCACCAACAGAAAGAGCGAGATATATGGATAGACGCTCAATAGTTCTAAGAGGAGATGAAATAGAACTAGTAAACAAAGAAGATTTTTATAATGCCAACGATAGATTTCACTACATTTAACGAAGAGAGTTTAAGAAACTTTAAACCTGTTCTAGCCAAATCAGTCTCTCCAGATTGGTGGAAGAAAATGAAAATCTTTCAAGCAGTAAGAGGTAGAAGAACACAAACTATTCGTGCATGTCCAGCTATGCATGATTGGTTAAAGTCTGGTTGGTATATTCTCGCAAATAGAGACATAGAAGTCTTAGTTGGACAAGATAGAGAAGGATTATCTAACGAAAACTTTATCACTTTAGATAGTTCAGACTCAGGTTATAATTCACCATCGCATCCATCTGAACAGTTTGATAATGCATTTGATTATATAAAGAATAATAAAGGTCATGTTAAAGATGCATTTAAAATGAGAAATCCTTGGAACATTATTACACCACCAGGCTATTCTACTTTCTACTTAGAACCATTTCTATTTCAGAATGATTACTTTGCAACATGGCAAGGCATCATAGATACAGATAAGTTTAATACGAATTTAGATAACTCACAAATCATATTCTATCCAAAAACAGAAGAGTCGTTTACTATAACGAAAGGAACACCACTAGTTCAAATTATACCATATAAAAGAGAAGAATGGACTGCAACATATCAGTTAAAAGATGCCAATACATGGCATGAGAATAGAAGTAAATACACAACTAATGCAGATATGCCAGCTATGGATGAACAAGGAAGAAGAGTGTATGATTCATATAAAGACAATGAAGAGAAGAAATTAGGTCCATATAGAGCAGAAGGATATTGGCAAGAGAAAGGACAGTTCTATGGAGAAGATGAACCACCTCCAGAATGTCCGTTCCATGAGGGAGAAAAAGATGGCAGTTAGATTTATGTTTCCAACTTATCTATTCCAGAAGTCATTTCTACATGTAGAAAGAGATAAGTGTTCAACTATGACCAAAGAGTATTTTGGTTTATTAAAGAATGAAATGGACGCAATGAAGAAAAGAGATAAAGGAAGATTCTTATCAAATCAAGAATCGAGTAGTTGGCAATCAAACGATGGTGTAGAAACTAATCCTATATTTGTGGGTGCAATAAGGCAAATAAAGAGAGTGGTAAGAGATGAAATGATGCCATTTATGGGTGCAGAAAAGGATAGTTTTGATATAGATTTTCATAATTCGTGGGCAAACATTAATGGTTTTGGTGCATGGAATTCTCCACATTTACATAATGGTTGTTTCTATTCTGGTGCTATGTATATACATGCAGACGGAGATGAAGGAGATATACAGTTTGTTGATAAAGACTCTAAGATTGTGGGTGAAATGCCTGCTGTTCCTAAACTACACGATTGTATTAAAATCCCGCCTAGAACAGGAGACTTGTTATTGTTTCCTAGTGGTTCTATGCATATGGTCGCACCAAATTTAAGTGATAAAGATAGATACAGTATATCATTCAACTTTAATGTTAGAATGAGGAATTATACACTAGGAAGAAGCGAAGATGTTCATGTTAGAAAGAACATAAAAAACATAGATAACATATGGGATATAGATGAGAACGGCGACCTCATTTACTAAATATAAGCTATGGAAATTGCAATCGACCCACACATGCTATGGAACCTGGTGCTTACTGTTATAGTGATACCTGGTGGTTGGATAATTAGAAGTATCTTCGCCGAACAAAAAAGAATTGATATACTTATCAATAAGACTAGAGAAGAAATCGCAAAAGATTATGTTACCAGAGAACAAATGGAACAGACTTTCACAAGACTTATTGACTCAATAGAACGCATAGACGAGAAGATAGATAGACTCCAAACAAAAACTTATTTCCAAGATTAGAATTACTATAAATAGTAGTATAAACAGGAACTACTATTATGGCAACACCAAACAGTAAAGCAACATTTAAAGAATACATCAAGAGAGCCCTTGGAGCTCCTGTTCTTGAAATCAATGTCGATGACGACCAGTTTGACGATAGAATAGACGAAGCTCTACAATATTTTCATAATTACCATTATGATGGTAGTATAAAGACTTATTTAAAACATCAAATGACAGATACTAAGTCTGCCGCTATGAAAACAGACGAACAATTCATAGAGAATGCCGCTGGAACTCATGACTATACTAACGAAGTTGTTAAACAACAAAAGAATTATATCATCTTACCAGACTTCGTTCTCGCAGTAATGAACATATTCCCTTTCAATGATAAGAGTAATCTTAACATGTTTGATATGAGATATCAATTAAGATTAAACGACTTATACAGTCTAACATCAACAAATATTCTATACTACGAACAAGTTCAACAACAACTATCTTTAATGCAACATGTATTAGTTGGTAGAACACCAATAAGGTTTAACCAACACATGAATAGATTGTATCTAGATATGGATGTAGAAAGTATCTACAAAGATGAATATTTAATCATAGAATGTTATAGGAAACTAGACCCTACAAACTTTACAGATGTCTATAATGATATGTGGTTAAAGAAATACGCAACCGCAAAAGTAAAATACCAATGGGGAGAAAACTTATCTAAGTTCCAAGGTATTGCGTTGCCTGGAGGAGTGACTCTTGACGGAACACAAATGAAACAAGAAGCTCTAGAAGAAATACAACGACTCGAAGAAGAGTCAAGATTAAATCATGACATGTTACCTATGGATATGATTGGATAATGAGATATGCCTACTAATGTTTTTTTCAACCATGCAGTCTCAACAGAACAACAACTATACGAAGATTTAGTAGTTGAGTCTTTAAGGATTTATGGTCACGAAACCTATTATCTGCCTAGGCAAGTAATAGAAGAAGATACTATTCTGAACGAAGATGTTCAGTCTAAGTTTGGTGATGCGTATTCGGTTGAGATGTATATAGAAAATGCAGAAGGTTTCGAAGGAGAAGGAGACCTTATGTCTAAGTTTGGTGTTCAAGTTAGAGACCAAGCAACCTTTGTCATATCACTAAGAAGTTGGGAAAGATTCATTTCCCTAGACTCAAACCTTGCAACATCATTCAGACCCAATGAAGGAGATTTAGTATACTTCCCTTTAAGTGGTTCAATGTTTGAAATCAAATTTGTAGAACATGAGGATCCATTCTATCAAGTTGGTAAACTATTTGTATTTAAACTTAGATGTGAACTCTTCGAATACAGTCAAGAAGATTTCGATACAGGCATAGGCGACATAGACCTAATAGAAGACGAACAGGCATACTCATTAAGTATGACAATGGGTAGTGGAAACTCAAAAGACTATGTTGCGAATGAGGACATAAAGATAGGTAGCACAGTTGTCGCAGAGGCTGTTTCATGGCATCAACCTACAAGTAAACTACTCGCAAAAGATATAACAACAACCCTAGAAGTGAACGATGTATTAGTTGGTGCTGTTTCAGGCGCACAATTTACAATAACATCAATAGATGATAGAATGACATTCGCTAACGATGCAGCCGCTCAGAATCTAGATTTCGAAAGTAAGGATTCATCATACCTCGACTTGAGTGAAACGAATCCATTTGGAGAACCATAATGATAGAAAAAATGATTGCCGATGTTCTTAACATCGACCAAGATACAGTGAGAGATGAATGTAACCTAGTAGAAGACTTAGGTGCAGACTCATTAAACATCGTTGAATTAGTAATGCAAATTGAAGAACAATTTGACATGGAAGTTCCTGATGAAGATGCAGAAAACATACACACTGTAGCAGATATAAAACAGTATATAGAGGACTACTCATAATGAAAAAAGAAACTATAATAGGAGTTATCTTTGCAATAGGTTTTATAACCTTATTTGTTCAGAACCATCTTCTAATGAAAAAAATAAATATGGTAGAAGAAAAACCACATCTACACCTCTCGGTGCAAGAGGGTGATAAGATAGAGGCATCACGAGACAAATAATGTTCGGAACTTATTTCTATAATGAAACTATTAAACGATGCGTATCAGTATTTGGTACCATGTTTAATAACATACAGATTAAGAAAATTAAGGCTGATGGAACAGTCTTATCTTCACCTATGGTTCCATTATCATATGGACCCAAACAAAAGTTTTTAGATAGAATCGCTGAAGAAGCTAATCTTTCAGATAGAAATAGAAGTGCAATATCATTACCTCGTATGGCATTTGAACTTACAGGTTTTGAATATGATGTTGCAAGACAACAGAACAAACTCATAAGAGCTGCAAAGTCTACTTATGAGGCAGATGGTAAGAGAGGGTTTCAATATAATCCAGCACCATACAATTTAAACTTTACATTATCTATTCTAACAAAGAATATGAATGATGCATTGCAGATAGTAGAACAAATACTTCCATACTTCCAACCAGAATATACAGTCACGATGAAAATGGTAGATGCAATGCCTGATAATAGAGATGTGCCTATCATTTTAAACAGTGTGTCTTTTCAAGATGACTATGAAGGTTCATTCGAAGATAGAAGAATAATAGAATACACTTTAGATTTTACAATGAAGACATACTTCTTTGGACCTGTATATACAGGCAATCTTATCAAGAATGTTATTGAAAGAACTTATCTTGGAGATGGCAACACTGCATTTTCTACATCTGAGATAACTGCCGCTGGTCTAATTAAAGAAGTTAAACACTATGAACCTGCATTTGCAGAAAGATGTAATGCAGTGTCTAACTCTACAACGGTGACCTTTGCCACTGCGATAAATAGTAAGATAAGTGTTGCAGATGAGGTGTTCGGAACAAACTTAGGAACTAATCCGACTATTGCCTCTATTGCATCAAACAAACTATCAATTGTATTATCAGCTGCTATAACAGTTGATGCGAATACTAAACTTAAGTTTGTTGGTTCAGTAGACCCAGCAGACACATTTGTAGTTGCAGAAAATGTGACATATTATGATGACGGCGCAAGATATACTTTTGCTGATGAAGATAACAGTTAATTATGAACGAAATAGACCAGAAGTTAGATGATATTCTAAATATCGAATCCGATATTAAAAAAGAAACTCAAGTAGTTAAACTTCCTTCTCGACATGAGAACATGGAAACAGACTACAAATATGCTAGAGAAAATCTTTATGGACTCGTAGAACGAGGACAAGATGCAATCGAAGGTATATTACAACTTTCTAAAGAAACGGAACATCCTCGTGCCTACGAAGTCGCAGGCCAATTAATCAAAACTGTTGGAGAGACAGCAGAAAAGTTAATAGACCTTCAACAAAAATTGAAGAAGTTAGAGGGCGAAGAGACTAAAGTTGGAACACAACACAATCATTTATATGTTGGTTCAACATCTGAGTTGCAAAAATTTCTAAAGAAAGATAAACAAAAGAATGGTTCAAGCTAAAAACGAAGGATACTTAGGTAATAACCTAATCAAGAGAGCCGGTGTTGAAACAAAATACACGCAGGAAGAGATAGCTGAATATCAATTATGTTCATCAGACCCTTGTCATTTCATAGAAAAATACACCCAAATCATATCACTAGATGAAGGACTTGTGCCCTTTAATCTGCGTGGTTATCAAGAACAGTTAATCAATCACTTTAATGAACATAGATTTAGTGTTGTTTTGGCTGCAAGACAGTCAGGTAAATCAATAACATCTTGTGCATATCTACTATGGTATCTTCTATTCACACCAGAAGTCACTGTGGCGATTCTGGCGAACAAAGGGGCGATTGCTAGAGAGATGGTAGCAAGAATAGTAACCATGTTGGAAACCGTGCCATTCTTCTTACAACCAGGCGTAAAGATACTAAACAAAGGTAATATAGAGTTTGGTAATGATAGTAAACTAGTGGCAGCTGCAACATCTTCAAGTTCGATTCGTGGTATGTCAATTAACATGTTGTATCTGGATGAGTTTGCTTTCGTAGAAGATGCAGAAACATTCTATACTGCAACATATCCAGTGGTAACATCTGGTAAAGATTCTAAGGTTATTATCACATCTACTGCAAATGGTGTGGGTAATATGTTCCATAAGATATATGAAAGTGCGGTTCATGGTAATTCAGAATATGAGGATTTCTTAATTAGTTGGTATGATGTGCCAGGAAGAGATGAGGAATGGAAGAAACAAACCATCGCAAACACATCAGAGGCGCAATTCGAACAAGAGTATGGTAATAGTTTCTTAGGAACAGGTAATACACTCATCAATGCAGACACCTTATTAGGTATGAGAGCATTAGACGGAGAATGGAAGAAAGATGGTTTAACTGTTTATGAGAGACCACAAGAGGGACATGATTACATAACAACAGTCGATGTATCGCAAGGAAGAGGGTTTGACTGGTCGACTTTTAGTATATTCGATGTAAGTAAGAGACCATTTAGACAGGTTTGCACCTATAGAGACAACATGATTAGCCCTTTGCTGTTTCCGGATTTAATAAATAAGTATTGTAGTAGATATAATGAATCCCTAGTTATCATAGAGAATAACGCAGAGGGTTCAATGGTCGCTACTCAGTTGCATTATGATATTGAATATCCAAATGTATTCGTTCAAGGTTTAACGAAAGCAGAAGATATAGGTATCACAATGTCTAGAAAGATTAAAAGAGTTGGATGTTCTACTTTAAAAGAACTTCTAGAAGAAAATAGACTCGTTGTAGTAGATAGACCCACAATAACAGAACTAATGACATTTGTTAATAAGGGGTCGTCATTCGAGGCAGATAGAGGATATCATGACGATATGGTCATGAATTGTGTTCTTTTCGCATGGTTTGTCACCACCGAATTTTTCACACACTTAACGGATACTGCTGTTAAAGACCTATTGTATTCTGAACAACAGAAGATGATAGAAGACGATATGTTACCAGCAGGAGTATTTGGAGAACAGAACTCAGATACATTTGTAGATTCAGATGGACAATTATGGTCTACAGAAGGTTTAAAGTAGTTCTTAGATAAATAAAATATATAAATAAAAGTGTAAACAACTTTTACAATGTAAAAATACATTAACAGGAGAAAAGTATGGCATTTCAAGTTTCACCAGGCGTTCAAGTCAAAGAGATTGACTTATCGAATGTTGTCCCAGCAGTTTCCTCAACAAGAGGCGCTTTCGCTGGAATATTCCAATGGGGTCCTGTTGATGAAGTAAAAACAGTTTCAGACGGACAACAGTTAGTTGATGAATTCTTCCAACCGGCTAATACAGACGCTGGAGCTGAAGACTTCTATTCAGCAGAATCATTTTTGAAATATGGTTCTTCACTATCTGTTGTAAGAATATCTAATACTGGATTATTCTCAGCAAACGCTAGTGGAAACGGCGCAACATTATTAAAACACTCTGATGATTACACAAATACTTTCAAAAGTGGTGGTAGTGCAGGTACAGTAGGACAATGGACTAGTAGATTCGCTGGTGCTTTAGGTAATTCACTTAAAGTTTCAGTGTGTGCTTCTAGTGACGCTTACTTCAATAATAGTGCATCTCTAATAAACAATGGGTCAGGTTACGCAATTGGATCAACAGCAGTTGTTGTTGACAATGGCGCTCTGTTCATCGTTGGAGATATTCTTAAATTCGCAAATCATGATAATCATTATAAGATTACTGCGATTGCGACTCATACCTTAACAATTGAAGCTTTAAACCAACCTGCTGGCACAGGTCTAGTCGCTGCTCTCGTAGATAACGAAGCAGTAGATAGATATTGGGAACATTATGCATTATTCGATAAGAAACCTGAAACATCAGCTCACGCTGCTCTGATTGGTGCATCGAATGATGAAATACATGTTGTCGTATCAGACGAAGATGGTGCTATAACAGGAACTAAAGGGACTGTATTAGAGTCTCATGGTTTTGTTTCATGCGCTACTGACGCTAATGATAGTGTTGGTAACTCTAATTATTATAGAGATGTAATCGAAAGAGATTCATCATATGTTTATTGGTCAGGTCACAAGACCGGCGCCACAGGCACACACGCAACTGTGAATGAACATAGAACATTGGCGACCGCAGTAGGAACTGCGTTCACACGACCAAGTCTTCCAATCACTAACTCATTGAGTGGTGGTGCTGATGGAAGAGCTAACCCAACAGTCGGACAAAAAACTGATGCATGGGACAAACACTTTGCAGATGGCGAGTTAATCGACATATCATTCCTAATCGTGGGTTCTACAGGAACCGATGGTGGGGGTGGTTCAGAAGCTGCACAAGATATAGTCGCAGACCATAACAGTTTAGTTAATGCTGCTATCTTAATCGCTGAGGCGAGAAAAGATTGCATCGTTGTTGCATCACCTAGAAGGGCTTCAGTAGTGAATGTCGCTTCTGAGTCTGCACAAGTGACTAATGTTAAGGCAGATTTCGCATCAGTGACTTCTAGTTCATATTGTGTTCTAGATTCCAGTTGGGTATACCAATACGAAAGATACAACGATAGATACTGTTGGATTCCAGGCAATGGACACACCGCAGGCATCATGGCAAGGGCAGACTTACTGCAAGACCCATGGTATTCACCTGCTGGGTTCTCAAGAGGGCAATACATGGGTATTACCAAACTTGCGCTTAATCCAAAACAATCATCTAGAGATGACATGTATCGTGCAAGAATTAATCCAATAGTCACCTTCCCAGGACAGGGAACAGTTCTATTTGGAGATAAGACCGCATTAAGTTCACCTTCTGCATTTGATAGAATCAATGTAAGAAGACTATTCATCACTTTAGAAAAGGCAATATCAACTGCTGCTAAGGCTCAATTATTTGAATTCAACGATTCATTTACAAGGGCATCATTTAGGGCTGCTGTAGAACCTTTCTTAAGAGATGTAAAAAACAGGAGAGGTTTAGTAGACTTTTCTGTAGTTTGTGACGAAACAAACAATACAGATGCTGTTCAAGATAGAAACGAATTCGTTTGTTCAATATTCTTGAAACCAACTAAATCAATTAACTACATAACATTGAACTTTGTCGCTGCTAAGAGTGGCGTTCAGTTCGAAGAAATTTACGGCGCAGTTTAAGGAGTATAAGTAAATGGCAAGTATAGACCAATTTAAAGCACAATTACTCGGCGGAGGCCCAAGGGCTAATAGATTCCGAGTCTTTATACCTAGAACTGGTAATAAGATTGAATTCTTATGTCAGTCAGCACAGATTCCTGCTGCTACTGTAGGTGTAGTTGAACAACAGTTTAGAGGACACATTCTGAAACTCGCAGGAGACAGAACATTCGAACCTTGGACTGTGACAATAATTAATGATATAGAATTTTCATCAAGAACTTCTCTAGAGGGATGGCAAACAGACATCCAAGAACTAGACAGTGGTGAAGGTATGACTTCATTAGACTACTTAGTAGACAGAGCATTTGTTGAACAATTAAATAAAGACGACTCAGTTCTTGCGAGATACGAATTCTTTAACATGTTTCCAACCTCAATAGGGGCTATTGACTTATCTTATGAGACAGTCGATGCATTGGAGACATTTGATGTTGAATTCCAGTATTCTCATTGGGAAAGAGTCCTTTAATTTCGTGAATAACACCCCATTTAGGGTGTTATAAATATTATTATGGAAATTTTTGGGTTTGAAATATCTCGTAAAAAAGACGAGTTAAGAGTAAAAGATGTGACAAAGAAGTCAGTGGCTTCTTTCGTTGCACCTGTCGAGGACGATGGAACACCCATTATCCAACAATCGCCAGGTGGTTTCATATCAGGAGGAGCATATGGTTCCTACATAGATATGGAAGGCGGTATCAAGAATGAGGTCGCACTCATCCGAAGATACCGTGAAACATCTCTGGTTCCAGAATGTGATATTGCTATCGAAGATATAGTAAATGAATGTATAGTTTCAGATACCCAAGATAGAATAGTTTCATTAGACTTAAGAGATGTAGAATTGTCAGATGGCATCAAAACTAAGATGCATGACGAGTTTAAGGGGATCCTCTCCTTAATGAAATTCCATCAAAATTCGCATGAACTATTCCGTAAGTGGTATGTTGACGGCAGGATTTATTTCCATAAAGTCGTTGACAGTAAGAGACCACAACAAGGTATGGTCGACATAAGAGTTGTTGACCCTATGAAAATCAAGAAGGTTAGAAATGTCGAGAAAGAGAAAGACGCTAAAACCAAGATTGATGTAATAAAGAAAGTTGAAGAATTTTATGTCTTCAGCGATAAAGGTTTCGAAAAAGGTAGTGCCAATGAAGGCTCTACAGTAAAAATCGCACCAGAGGCGGTAAGTTATACAACTTCTGGTATGTTAGATTACACTAAGAATGTAGTCATAGGTTATTTACACAAGGCATTGAAGACTGCAAATCAGTTATCAATGATGGAAGATGCACTTGTTATCTATAGGATATCAAGGGCACCAGAAAGAAGAATTTTCTACATTGATGTAGGAAACCTTCCAAAGGCAAAGGCAGAACAGTATCTTGCAGATA
>Ga0209404_10000490_pt1 | contig 30746 bp, 34 predicted proteins | sample TroAtlMetagenome_2_FD_187447 | JGI IMG/M metagenome (GOLD analysis project Ga0209404, IMG submission 187447) | Marine eukaryotic phytoplankton communities from Atlantic Ocean - Tropical Atlantic ANT8 Metagenome (SPAdes) (version 2) | ecosystem: Environmental > Aquatic > Marine > Oceanic...
AAATAAATATCTTCATTAATATCCCCTTTGTTATCAAAATATTATGACATAATAAAATAATAATCCATCGTAAATTCTATGTTATTATTAAGAGAATTAAGGATAAAAAATGAATAATAAACTTCCAGTTAGTTGTTTTATAATTGCTCAAGATGAAGCAGACAGAATAACCAATACAATTGAATCTGTTATAGACATTGTTGATGAGGTGATTGTTGTTGACTCTGGATCAACAGATGGCACACAAGATTTAGCTAGACAATTAGGTTGTAAAGTTTTTTTCAATAAGTGGAGTGGTTATGGTCCGCAAAAACGTTTTGGCGAAGATTGTACAAAAAACGAATGGTTACTCAACCTTGATGCAGATGAATATTTATCTAATGAAATTAAAACAGAAATAGTAAATATTTTTAATAATAATAGTGTGAATTGTAACTTCTTCTCAATTAAAGTTACCCCAATCTATCCAAACTGGAAAAGACCAAGGATTTTCTCTGCCTCTCATCAATGCGTAAGACTATACAATAAAAAATTTGGAAGATTTTCTAATTCGCCAGTTCATGATTCAGTTCAGACAGAGAATGCAGAGGTTTATTATCTTAAAAATCATATTTATCATAATTCAGTAAGATCATTTGAGCATTTAATTGAAAAGGAAAGAAGTTATATTCAACTTCAATCAAAAACTTTAAGAAATAAAAATAAGTTTTTTTTATTTTTTAGGGTTTTTATTGAATTTCCACTTGCCTTTATAAAGTATTACATTATCCGAAGGCATTTTACTGGCGCAATAACCGGATTAATTACTTCCTTAATATTAGCCTATTTCAGATGGAAAAGAATAATAGTTCTGTTTAAGAATCAATAATTTTTAATTATTAGACTTTATATGATTGTATAATTTATCAATTATCCAAGCATGAGTGCCTTCTGGAAGATCATGACCCCATCCGTCAAGAATTTCAATTTTCGATCCTGAAATATTTCTTTTTGTGTCTATTCCAGCTTCAACAGGAACAAGATTATCTGAAGCCCCATGCAATACCAGAGTTGGGACAGAAATTTTTTGTAACCTTTGAGATCTATCTCCATCACCACCTATAGCAGCATATTGCCTGGTCAACCCTTCAGGGTAATACATTCTGTCATAACGATGTGAGAAATTTTCTTTTAATATTGCTTCTGAGGTTGGAAATTTTGGCGATGCCCATAATTTTCTAGTAATAAGATTATTTTCTATAACATCTTTTTTATTTGATGATACTGGCTGACGATTAAGTCCCTCAATTATTTTTTTAGATGACCTTGGTAAATTTGGATTACCAGATGTAGACATAACAGAAATAAGACTTTTACATCTTTTAGGGAAATTAAAAGCCACAAGCTGAGCAATCATTCCACCCATCGAAGTACCAAGAATATGAGATTTATCAATATCTAATGCATTTAAAATATTTACACAATCTTCTGCCATATTAGTAAGTGTGTATGGAATTTTTGGTTTTTTTATTTCTTTGGGTAACTTTTCCTTAGAATAAGAATATCTCCAAATTAATTTTGGATCCTCAATAATTTTGCCTGAAAACTTATGACTTAGACCTACATCACGATTGTCAAATATTATCACTCTTATTTTATGTTTAATTAAATTATTAATAAAGCTCTTTGGCCAATCAACAAGTTGCGACCCATAACCCGCAATCATAACTAATGGTGTATCTGTTTTAGATCCAAAATCTTTTACTTCTAAATTAATATTCCCTGATAAAATTCTCATTCCTAAAATTAAGAGACATTTCTATCTTTACCTTTCCAATATGGTACTCGCAATTCTCTTCTTAAAATTTTTCCTCCAGGGTTTCTTGGCAATTCTTCTATGAAATCTATTGATTTTGGACATTTATATCCGGCAATTCTTGTTCTAGCGAATTCAATTATTTCATCTTCACTTAAATTATTATTAACAACAACTATACCTTTGACAGCCTCACCCCACTTATCATCCGGAATACCTATCACCGCTGCATCAGAAATGTTTTCATGGGCCATGAGAGCATTTTCTACTTCGGCTGGATAAACATTTTCACCGCCAGAAACAATCATATCTTTAACTCTATCATGAATATATAGAAAACCTTCATCATCAAAATAACCTGCATCTCCAGTATAAAACCAACCATCAACAATAGACTCATCATTTGCTTCAGGTTTATTCCAATACCCTTTCATTATAATGTCGCCTTTTAAAAGAATTTCTCCAACGCCTCCAACAGGTAATTCATTATTTTTCTTATCAACAATCTTAACATCTATTCCTGGATAAGCTTTACCGCAGGATCGTAATTTTCCTTTTTTTGGATCATGATCCTCTGGACTCATAGTTGCTCCCAATCCTGTAGTTTCAGTTAATCCATAAACTTGCCAGAAATCACAACCCATAATATCTATAGCTTTTAACAAAGTATCTTCTGCAATTGGTGAAGCACCATATATAATTTGTCTTAAAGAGCTAAAATCAGTTGATTCAGCTTTAGGATGTTGAATTAGAAACAATATTACAGCCGGTACAAGCAAAGCTAATTCGATTTTTTCTTTTTCAACTAAACTTAGAATTAATTCTGGGTCAACTTCGGGTATAATTATATTGGTACAACCAAAAACAATACCTATAACCACCATATTTGCTCCTGCAGCATGAAAAATAGGCGAACAAATAAGATTTACTGATCCCTCATGCCAGTCCTTTCCCCATACTTGAAGAACTGTTTTTTGGGCCTCTACAAAATTTTTATTCGTCAGTTGAACTCCTTTGGGATACCCAGTCGTACCAGATGTATACATTTGAATTATATCATCATTAGGATTTGATTTAAGATTAGGATCTTCATTTTCATTTCTATCTCTCCAAGTGACATAGTCTTCCCAATCTTGCGAAGATTCTTCCATAGTTATTATTTTTTTTACTGAAGGTATTTCATCTTGAATTTCTTTTATAAGATCATAAAATTCTGGGCCAACAAATAATATTTCACTTTTTGAGTCATTTAAAACATAAGATACCTCTGGAGGAGCTAATCTCCAATTTATACCTACGCAAACTGTCCTAGATTTCATCGTTCCATATAAAAACTCACAAAAATGATCAGAATTTTTTGCTAAAAAAGCTACTCTTGAGTCAGGATTGCATCCTTCATTAATAATTCCTTGAGAGACTTTATTAGCGTTATTATCCAAGTCAGCATAAGTTAATTCGCGTTCTTTAAATTTACTGAATAAAGCATCCGGAGTTTTTTCAACTCGCCATCTAAAAACATCAACTAAAGTATCTTTTTCTGGAAAATTATCCATGTTAAACCCTTTTTTTGATGATTATTAAACAGCAAAAAAGATAGGTCAATAAAGATTATAATTTTATATCTTTGTTAATAATCTTTTCATAAAGATTGTTATCTAAATTGATATAATTTTTATTTTTATCATCAATAAAAAATAAAGGATCTGAAACATCTTGAGGATTATAACCCTCCTTTACAAGATCAACCTTTTTATGTTTAAAAGTTCCAGTTATCTCAATTTCTTTCTTCACTCTTAAAATAATCGGCATAGCATAACTTGGAAGAGAATTCTTCAGATGACTATAGAGATTTTCTAGATCAATATCACTTTTTGTTACTATTGCTACCATACCAGCTCTTCCATCATTTCCAGGTAAATCAACACCATAAACATTAACTTCTTCAATATGACTAAAACCTTGAAATGCATGGGCAACTTCTGATGTAGCGACATTTTCACCCTTCCATCTAAAAGTATCACCTATTCTATCTATAAAATAGAAATATCCATCCTTATCTCGACTTAGCAAATCTCCTGATCTAAACCACTGATCATCTTTAGAAAATACATCTCTTAAAATTTTCTTTTGTGTTGCTTGTTTATCTACATAACCATCAAACCCAGCAGCATCTATTTGGATTTCTCCAATTGCTTCTCCAACCTCACCATTTTCACAAGGTATACAAAATCCATTTTCATCTCTTAATGGTTGTTCTTTTTCAACATCAAATTTGACTATTTCAATATTAAGCATTGATTTTAAATAACTAGGTACTCTTCCTATTGCGCCACTTTTACCATCGTAATTAATTAATGAAATATTACCTTCTGTTGCACCATAAAATTCAAGAATTTTCTTTATTTTAAATCTGTTTTTAAAATCATCCCAGATATCTGGTCTTAGTCCATTTCCAGTTGCCATTCTTAGATTATGAGTTTTTTCAAATTTGTTTTCTGGCGCATTAAGCAAATATCTACATAATTCTCCAATATATTGAAATATAGTGACATTATATTCGTTAACATCGGACCAAAAATCATTTACTGAAAATTTTCTTTTTAGTACTAACGATGCGCCAGTTGTTAAAGCCAAACCTACGGCAATAATTCCTCCAGCCGAATGATAAAGGGGCAACACATTATAAACTCTGTCTGTTTTTTTAGGAAGAACAGCAGATACAAACCCCATAAGCATTAATCTTAACCTTCTATGTGTGATCGTTGCGGCCTTGGGATCACCAGTTGTCCCTGATGTATAGATATAAAGTGCAACATCTTGATTGATAACATCATAGTCAATATTAGGCATAGCTATACCGAACTTTTTCAGAGATTCATTTAAATTATTATATTCTGAATTGTTATTGCCGCCTTCTATCCAAACTTGGAAACTACTTTTTATAGAGTCATTTGTTGTTTCAAAATTATCTAACAATTCTTCTCCTAAGATGACTTTACTTGCACCAGATATACTTAAAGAATGATTTAAAGGGTGGCCAGTAAGATTTGTATTAATTAATGCAGTTGTTCCGCCAACCTGAGCAATTCCTATCCACGCCATCAAGAATTCAGGCCTATTCTCCATAAGAAGCGCTACAACATCACCCTTTTTTAGTCCATTATCAAGAAACCAGTGTGAATACTGATTTGCACCATTAATTAATTCCCTATAGGTGATCTCTCTATCATCAAAGAATATAGCTACAGAATCAGGTGAACTATCTGCATAACCAGCAATTTTTTTTGTTATAATTGAGCTTTCATCAGTATTGATTGATTTTAAAGAAGATAATATTCTTCTTAGAGTTGATAAATAGATTAATTCATTTTTAATTTTTGTTAACATTATTTCTTTAATTTTTCTAAATACTTTTGTTGTTCGTCTAAAAAACCTGGCTCTAACTGCTTCGATGCCTTTGAATTTATTTCCCAAAATGGTCTCTTTATAAGAGTGGGAAAATTTTCTAATATTGTCAAAGCATCAGATTGAAAATTGTTTTTTAAATTTTGATCAAGTTGCCTCCAGGTTGTGCTCTTCTTGTTAAGAGTTTTGTCAATATCATGAACACCCAACCATTCTTTAATTTTACTTTTTTTTATTGGATTAACTTTAATATCAAAAAACTCATATGAATAATCATTATCATTAAGCCACTTAATTGCTTTTCGGCAGCTATCACAATTTTTTAAGCCATAAATGTTTATCATAAATTTATGCCGCTACTTGCGAAGTTTTTCTCAAATGATTTTCTTCCTTAATAGAAAACTCATGCAGCACTTCTTTATAAAGCTCAGGTTTACCTGCTTTAAGAGTAGCTCTTACTTCAGTTATTGGTTTTTCTAGAAGTTTTTCCCAATCCGCACATGCCCAAAATGATGCTTCTTTTCCTAATTTATATCCTTCTTTAATAACATCTCGTAAATCAATATTAAAATTTAATTCTCTAGTGACCTTACCCATTATTCTGTAACCATAAAGAACAATCGCACCAATACCTCTATTTCTCTCTTGCGCATATGTAAAAGCTAATAAACTTAGCTCTCCAAGAGAATCTCGACCGTATCCCGTTGTAACATGCCATAAATCATGCATATCACGTAATCTTGTGTGAAAAATATTCTCTTCTTCAGTTTTATTAGGGTCAAAATTTATTTCACTAGCAGAAACAAGTTCATCAGGAGTAAGTTTCTCTTTATAAATAAAATTATAATAATTTTTGCCTAGTGATCCTTCAGGCAACTCCGACAAGTAATCTTTTCTCTTTAATGTATTAATTAAATGTATTTTATTCTCAAGGATTTTTTTTCCTACATCACTTTTTTTGAAATCTCTTAAAGCTTTACGATTTGTACCGCCTAAAGCATCAATTACATGAAATACTTGAACAGTATCTTCCTTATTAGCAGCAAGAGCTCTAAGCGCTCTTAGTGCCTTAATAGGCTTTATTCTGTTAGCCCATAATGATTTTAAATAAACGATAAAATTTTTCATAACTTAAAATACTAAAAAAAAGATTAAATAAAACAAAAATTTAAAGAAAATTAACAATTATTATGACAATATTCAAATTGCTTTTTTAAATTAATTTCTTATTTATTAAATAAATTGCGGGTGTGGCGGAACTGGTAGACGCGCCAGATTCAAAATCTGGTTCTGGTAACAGAGTGGGAGTTCAAGTCTCCCCACCCGCACCAAAAGTGGAAAAATGAAAAAAATTAATACGAAAATATTAGAATTAATAAAAAATAAAAATTCTTCAAAATTTTTATATTTGATTTCATTTATTGAAAGTATTTTCTTTCCTATCCCAACAGATCTTTTTATCATTCCAATTGCACTCATTAACAAAAATAGAGTTTTTTATATTACTTTACTAACAACAATTTTTTCTGTCCTAGGGGGAATAATTGGTTATATAATTGGACTTTATTTCTTTAATGAAATTGGTCAAATCTTATTAAGTTACTATAATTTAGAAAATCAATTCAAACTTTTCACTGATCTAATTATTGAATATGGTTATCTTTTTATATTCATTGCAGGTTTTACTCCTGTTCCCTATAAAATTGCTGCTATTGGTTCAGGATTTATAAACCTTCCAATCTTGATATTTATCACTGCAAGTTTTTTTTCAAGGGGTTTAAGATTTTTTATAGTTACATATTTTAGTTCTAGGCTTGGCGCTAGTGCAGAAAAAATTATAAGTAAATATTTCTTTTACATATCTCTTTTATTATTCTTAATTATTATAATAATTTTAATATCTGAAATAATCTTATGAAGCCAAATTTATTTATATTTTTTGTATCAGTTTGCGTGATTATTTTTGTACATTACTTGGAATATATCGGTTTTACTCCATGCCAATTATGTATCTATCAAAGATGGCCATGGTATTTAATAATATTTTTGAGCTTTGTTTCAATTTTTTATAACAAAAGAATTTATCCTTATAATAAATTCATAATCTTTTTGTTTTTTGTTGGAAGCGCTGCATACGCAGGTTGGCATGCTGGAATAGAATGGGCTTTTTGGGAAGGGCCCTCTACATGCGCAACAGGAACAGATAAAATTGAGAGTCATGATGATTTATTAGAAAACATTCAAAGTATTCAATCTTTTGTGCCATGTAATGAAGCAAGTTTTAGATTTCTTGGTTTATCTTTGGCAGGTTATAACTTTATTTCATCTCTAATAATGTCTATATATACTTTTTTATTTTTAAGGAATGAGAATGAATAAAACTCGGTTGGAAGAAATAATTAGAGTAGATCATGCTGGAGAACATGGAGCAACATCAATATATAAAGGAACTCTTGATATCTTGAATTTATTTGGTAATAAAAAAACATTATCAATCATTCAAGACATGGCGGAAGGTGAAAAAAAACATGTTAGAGAATTTAATAGATTGATTAAAGAGAAATCTATAAGGCCTACAGCTCTATTACCTATTTGGAAAATAGCTGGTTATTCATTAGGGGCTTTATCGGCAATCCACAGTAAAAATGCAATAATGGTATGCACAGAAGCAGTTGAAGAAGTTATTGATAAACATTACTCCGACCAGATTGAAGAATTAGAAAAATCTGGTGAGGAAGAATCTCTTTTAAATTCTATTAGGGAGTTTCATGCGGAAGAGGTAGAGCATGAAATGATAGCTAGGGAAGAAATGGATGAAATTTCTCCCATTATGAATATATTCAAAGACATTGTTAAAGTTGGCTGTAAAACTGCAATAAAAATATCAGAAAAAATCTAACTTTCTAATTCTATATCCCAATATAGAAAATCCATCCAGCTTTCGTGAAGATAATTAGGTGGAAAACTTTTACCATTTCTGTGTAGCTCATGAACATTTGGTTTAAAAGGTAATTGAAATGGATTCATATCGATATCTTGATGTAATTTGTTAGACTTTTTTAAATTACAAGAAGAGCATGCAGTAATAACATTACTCCATGTGGTAAGTCCGCCTTTTGATCTTGGAACAAGATGATCAAAGGTTAAATCTTCTTTTGAACCACAATATTGACACATAAATTTATCTCTTAAAAAAACATTAAATCTTGTAAAGGCTGGCCATTCTGGTGGTTTGATGTAATCTTTCAGAGATACAACAGATGGGATTTCAATCTCAGTACTTGGTGACCTTACTTTTAAATCATAAGTAGAAACAATATTTACTCTATCTAGATAAACTGCCTTTATGGCATCCTGCCATGACCATAAAGATAAAGGATAATATGAAAGGGGTTGATAGTCTGCATTCAAAACAAGTGCCGGGCATGAATCAGGATGAGAATTATTTGTTAAGGTCATATTCATATATCTGCTATTAATGTATAATTAATCCTAGAAAATTTTAAAATAAAAATAAACAAATAATGACATTAAAAAGAACAAGATTTGCACCAAGTCCAAATGGGAAATTGCATTTAGGACATGCTTTTTCTGCAATTATTTCAGAAAAATTGGCAAAAAAATTTGATGGTGAATTTATTGTTAGAATTGAAGATATAGATATAGGCAGGAGTTCAAAAGAAAATGAGGGATCAATTCTTGCTGACTTAAATTGGCTTAATTTGAAATTTGATGAGAAAAATATAAGAAGACAATCAGAATATTTTGATTTGTATGAAACTTATTTAAAGAAACTTAGAGATCTAGATCTAGTTTATCCTTGTTGGGCTACTCGATCAGAAATTAAAAAAACTATAAACAATAATAAAATTAAACACCCAAATTGGCCAATAGACCCTGATGGTCAATATATATATCCCGGTATCTATAAAAATATATCTCCTGCTGAAAGATCAGGTATGATGTTAAGTGGCAAAGACTTTTCATGGCGTTTAGATATCGAAAAAGCAATTAGCTATTCCAAAGATAAAATAAAATCGGAAATTTCTTTTAGTGAAGTTGGTCTAGAACCTATCGGAAGAAGAATGGCTGAGCCGCATTTATATGGGGATATTATAATTGCAAGAAAAGATATCCCCACTTCTTATCATCTAGCAGTTACAGTTGATGATTTTGAACAAAATATTACTGTGGTGACTAGAGGTCTTGATATTTACCCAGCCACCTCAATACACCGTTTATTGCAAATCATTTTTGACTTTCCTGAGCCTGAATGGTTTCATCATAATTTAATAAGAGACAAAGAGGGTATCAAATTATCAAAAACATCTAGTTCCGCTAGCATCGAGTCTTATAGAAATAATGGCTACTCGGCTCAAGAAATAAAAAAAAAGATCAGTAAAATTGAGCCTTTCCCATTATAAAATTTCTTCTGCGACTTTTTAATCCTTTTTCTTTTGATTTTGATAATATATTAGTTCTATGAGAAAAAATTATGAACAAAGATCAAATAGTAAATGAATTAGAAAAAATATCCAACTTTGGTATCAATTTATTAAATTCAGCTAGAGAAAATGGTGTTTCGGTTGAAGAAAAATTTTCTGATAGTAATCAACATTATTTTCATGGTTTTGCCTGGTACGCCACTTATTTTAAAGCAATTGAAACAGCATATTATTGGATAAAAGATTTAGCAGAAAAAAACCTTTTAACAGATTATGAAGTTGAAATTGCAAAAGTAGGTATTGGAGAATTTTGTTTACAAATTATTCATGGTATTCCAATGAGTCAAAGCGAGACAATAAGGCCAAATGAAATTTTAATCGACGATAAGTTGATACAAGAATTCCAAAAAATTTCTAAAGTACTTATAAACGGAAATCTATCTGTTTCGAAACAGAAACTGTGCGAATTAATTCGAAAGAATTCAAATAATCGGATTTCACCAAATTTTGGTTTAGACGATACCTACGAACAGATTCGTCAAGAATTTGCAAAATTTACTAATGAAAGAATAATTCCTAATGCACATAATTGGCATTTAAATGATGAATTAATTCCTTCTAGCATAATAAATGAAATGTCAGAATTAGGAGTTTTTGGGCTAACTATTCCAGAAAAGTATGGTGGATTAGGATTAAGCAAAACTGCAATGTGTATAGTTTCTGAAGAATTATCAAGAGGATGGATCGGAACAGGCTCACTAGGAACCAGATCAGAGATTGCCGCTGAACTTATCCTTATTGGAGGCAATGAAGAACAAAAGAAAAAATTTCTTCCAAAAATAGCAAAAGGAGAAATATTGCCAACTGCTGTTTTTTCTGAACCAGATATTGGTTCTGATTTAGCTCATTTAAAAACCAGAGCAAGATTAAATGGTAATAATTATGAAGTTACTGGTAATAAAACATGGATTACTCATGGTGCTAGAGCAAATTTAATGACTATGCTGGTCAGAACAAAAAAAGATATCAAGGATCATAACGGTTTATCAATTTTATTAGCCGAAAAAACATCCGGAACGGAAGATAATCCATTTCCAGATCAGAATATTAAAGGTGGCGAGATAGATGTAATTGGTTATAGAGGAATGAAAGAATATGATATTGCCTTTGAGAGATATGAGGTACCATCGGCTCATCTTCTTGGTCAAAAAGAAGGCCAAGGATTTAGACAATTAATGTCAACATTCGAGTCTGCAAGGATACAAACTGCTGCTAGAGCATTAGGAGTTTCCCAAAATGCCTGTGATTTAGCTCTGAAATACTCACAAGAAAGAATTCAATTTGGTAAAGAATTGATAAATTTTTCACGAATTAGTGAAAAAATAGCAGCAATGTTCGCAGAAACTATGATAGCTAGGCAACTAACTTTATATGCGGCAAGAATTAAAGACACAGGTCAAAGATGTGATATGGAAGCAGGAATGTCTAAGTTATTAGCTGCAAGGACAGCTTGGGCATCAGCTGACAGCGCACTTCAAGTTCATGGAGGGATTGGATTTGCAAGCGAAACACCAATCAGTAGAGTGCTAGCAGATTCAAGAATCTTAAGTATCTTTGAGGGTACCGCAGAAATACAAGCACAAGTGATTGCAAAAAGACTTTTTGAAAGTAATAATAGATAATTATTATAAATTTTTGAAAAATGATTTATGTTTAATATTCTTTTTCGAGAGACAAAAATGATTACAATAAAAATATTTAAAATTGCCCTAATTTCTTTATTCCTACCTTTAAGTTTCTTACAAGGAGCAGAATATCGTATTGGTTTGTCAATGCATGATATTGAGAGAAGAATTGAGGGAGGCCCTGCTTTATCGATTGAAAAAGTTTTCGATAGACCTGAATGGTGGCATAGATTTGCTGGCAACCCTCACATCGGAACTCAACTAAGTCTTGCAAACCATACTCACCTATTTTACGCGGGATCAACATGGAATTTATTTAACAAGAATAAGTTTTCTGGTGAACTAGCTTTTGGTGCAGCGATACATACAGGTAACAATGAAATAAAAGACGGTGAATTAGGATACGGCTGTAAAATAAATTTTAGAGAACTAATAGCATTTGGCTATGATATAAGCGATACGCAAAAAATTCAGCTTAGTGCACAACATATGTCTAATGGAAGTTTATGTGATCCTAATCAAGGACTTACAAGTGTTGGATTAAGATTTGCTTGGAAATTAAATTAGTGATTCGATTAACAAAAATTTATACCAGGACAGGTGATAAAGGCGAAACAAGTCTTGGGGATGGCTCTAGAGTTTCTAAAGAAAATAACAGAGTAGAAACCTATGGAACAGTTGATGAGGCAAATTCCATTATTGGTCTTGTTCGAACAAAAACAAAACAGGCAGAATTGATATTGCTAGATAATATTTTAGCAACAATTCAAAATGAGCTCTTTGATTTAGGGGCTGAATTATCAATTCCTATTAATGATAAAAATATGGAGATGTTAGAAAAAACCAAGATTACCGAAAAACAAATCGAAAGGCTAGAAAATGAAATTGATCAACTGAATGCTAACCTATCTGATCTTGAATCCTTTATACTACCTGGCGGAACATTGGCATCTTCGTACTTGCATTTAGCTAGAACAGTCGTTCGTAAGGCAGAAAGATTAATGGTAAAAATGAATAAATTAGAAAAAAAATCTGTTTCTGAAATAGCACTAAAATATATTAATAGACTTTCGGATCTTCTTTTCGTAGCAGCAAGATATGCTAATCAAGCTGATATTGGTGGCACAGGAGATATTTTATGGAAACCCGGAAGATCAAAAGAGGAGTAGAACAATACGCTTAAAAGAATTACATAAACTTTTAAACTGAGTTATTGACACTTCATGTTAGGGGTTTTAATTTCCCGTTAATTTATTTTCAAATTTTTTTGGAGTTAGTAATGAAAATAATTGTACCTATTAAAAGGGTTGTAGACTACAACGTTAAAATAAGAGTCAAATCTGATCAATCAGGTGTCGAACTTGATAATGTTAAGATGTCAATGAATCCATTTGATGAGATTGCTGTTGAAGAAGCAATTAGACTAAAAGAAGCGGGAACTGCTGAAGAAATTATTGCTCTTTCAATAGGGCCTCAGCAAGCACAAGAAACAATTAGAACCGCTCTTGCTATGGGTGCTGATCGAGGTATTCTTATAAAATCAGATCAAAATGTTTCACCTTTGAATGTTGCAAAAATTATAAAAGCAGTAGCAGAAGAAGAAAATCCTGATTTAATAATTCTAGGAAAACAAGCAATTGACGATGATTCAAATCAAACAGGTCAAATGTTATCTGCGTTATTGGGTTGGTCTCAAGGTACATTTGCATCTGAGATAAAATTGGAAAATGATAAGTTATTAGTCACTAGAGAAGTTGATGGAGGTCTACAAACAATAAAACTTAGCATGCCTTCAATAGTAACAACTGATTTGAGACTTAATGAACCTAGATATGCGTCACTTCCTAATATTATGAAAGCTAAGAAAAAAGAAATTACCGAAAAAAGTCCTGAAGATTTAAATATTTCTATTGAACAGAATTTAGAAATTATAAAAGTTTCAGAACCAGCTCAAAGAGAAGCTGGTGTAAAAGTTGAGACAGTTGATGAATTAGTAGATAAATTAAAAAATGAAGCAGGAGTTATTTAATGACAACATTATTGATTGCAGAACATGATAATAACAGTATTAGTGACTCAGTAAGGAAAGCTATTACTGCAGCCCATGAAATAGGTGAACAGGTAGATATATTAGTTGCTGGAAAGGATTGTAATTCTGCTGCAGAAGAAGCTGCAAAAATTTCTGGAGTAAATAAAGTCTTAACTTGTGATAATGATATTTACGCAAAACATTTAGCTGAACCATATGCGAATCTAATTGTTTCTCTATCAAGTAATTATAATACTTTTATTGCCCCAGCAACGACGACAAGTAAAAATTTTATGCCAAGAGTAGCTGCTCTCCTTGATGTTCCTCAGGTTTCAGACATAATATCAGTTATTGATAATCAGACATTTGAACATCCAATTTATGCAGGCAATGCTATTGAGACAGTAAAGTTATTGGCAGAAAAAAAAGTTATTACAGTAAGAGCAACTGCTTTTCAGGCTGCTGAAGATCAAGAAGCTGTTAATATTGAGGTAGTCGATTCAGCATCTAATCCAGAATTATCTGAGCATATATCTGAAGAATTAACTGAATCAGACAGACCTGAACTTACATCAGCTAAAATTATCATATCTGGTGGAAGAGGAATGCAATCAGGCGATAATTTTGTATTATTAGAAACTATAGCAGATAAATTAGGCGCTGCAGTTGGTGCATCACGTGCAGCTGTTGATGCTGGATTTGTTCCAAATGATTATCAAGTTGGTCAAACTGGTAAAGTTGTTGCTCCTGAATTATATATTGCTGTAGGAATCTCTGGGGCTATTCAACATTTAGCTGGCATGAAGGACTCGAAAATTATTGTTGCTATTAATAAAGATGAAGAAGCGCCAATTTTTCAGGTAGCAGACTATGGTTTAGTTGCAGATTTATTTAAAGCAATACCAGAGCTGGAAACAGCATTAGGTTAATTTAAATTTAAGAATTCTTTAATTCGGCAATAAATTTTATTACCTCTTTTGAATCCCATTCGAAGTCACCATTATATCTTCCAATTTCTTTTCCATTTTTGTCAAAGAGAATTGTTATTGGTAATCCCTTTGCATTAATATATTTTCCTACCATAGTTGTTGGATCATGGTAATTATTTAAATTCTTTATATTAATTTCTTTAAGGAAATCATCAACTTTAGAAAAAACTGTTCTTTCAACAGACACAATAATAACCTGAAAATTTTCATCACCCATTTCTTCCTGCAAATTATCAAGTGAAGGCATCTCTACTCTGCATGGCAAACACCAAGTGGCCCAAAAATTCATCAAGATAAACTTTCCACTGAAATCGGATATGTTATACTTATTACCTTCTGAGTCGTTAAATTCAACAATATCAAATTTTGATAATGGATCGGGCTCAGAAAGTTTAAAATGTTCTGAGTCATTATTGAACAAACCAATAGAATAAGAAACTATTAATAGTAAGCTGCAGGAGATGATTAACAAAAATATAATAAATTTCTTTTTTGACTTAAACATGAGAGTTCTATAGAGAGGTTTTTTTTAAATTAAAAGTAAATATGGCAAGAAAAATACAAAAAAATAAAATGTGGGGAGGTAGATTCAAAACTGATCAAGATAAAATAATGCTTGAAATGAACTCTTCTATTGAATTTGACTCTAGGCTTTATCTTGAAGATATTATTGCCTCGATTGCACATGCGAAAATGCTCGCAAAAAAGAAGATAATTTCTTCGGCAGAATCACAAAAAATTATATCTGGTTTAAAAAAAATCAAAATTGAGTTTGAGAAGGGTATTTTTAATTTAGATCCACTTCTAGAAGATATACATATGAACATTGAGTCAAATCTTCAAAAAAAAATTGGCAATGTAGCTAAGAAACTTCATACCGGTAGATCAAGAAATGATCAGGTAGCAACCGATATGAGACTATATATGAGGAAACAATGCCAAGAAATTATAAAAAAAATTACGATGATTCAAAAAGAATTAAGTAAAAAAGCTAGCAAATATTATGATTTTATTATGCCAGGATTTACTCATATGCAAATTGCTCAACCTGTTACACTTGGTCACCATCTCCTTGCTTATGTAGAAATGCTCGAGAGAGATAAAAATAGATTTCAAGATGCATTAAAAAGGATTAATCAAAGTCCTCTTGGCGCTGCAGCATTAGCGGGAACTACCTTTCCAATTGACAGAGAAATGACATCTAAAGCTCTAGGGTTCACGAATCCAATGGCTAATTCGATTGATGCAGTTTCATCAAGAGATTTTATTATTGAACCTTTAGCTGCCTCATCAATACTTGCTTCTCATCTTTCAAGGTTTTCTGAAGAAATTATACTTTGGGTCTCTGAAGGTTTTGATTTTATTGAATTACCCGATAGCCTTGCTACAGGATCATCAATAATGCCTCAAAAGAAGAACCCTGATATTGCAGAATTAGTTAGAGGAAAGAACGGAAGAGTTATCGGCGCATTAATGTCAATTCTTGTTGTTATGAAGGGATTACCATTAGCGTATTCAAAAGATCTTCAAGAAGATAAGGAATTAACATTTGATGCTATAGATAATATTTTGAATTCTCTTGAAGCAATAAATGCCATCGTAAAAAAATTAAAACCTAAAAAAGAAAATTTATCCTCTGCCGCACAGAAGAGTTATTCTACAGCTACTGATTTAGCAGATTGGCTTGTTTCTAACTTAAATATTCCTTTTAGAGAAGCTCATAAAATAACTGGAAATATAGTCAGATATTGTGAGAAAAAGAAAATTAAACTATCTGAACTAACAATAAAAGAACTTAAAAGTTTTAATAAAAAGATTAATGATGATATTTTTAATGTGCTGGATGCTGAACAATCTGTTAATCAAAAAAAATCTTTTGGTAGCACATCTCCATTAATGGTAAAAAGATCAGCAACAAAATGGATAAAAAAATTACAGAATGAAAAAAAATAGCATCATAATTATCATGTTTATAATTCTATTATCTGGATGTGGCAGAAAGGGAGATTTATTGCCACCTCCATCAAATAATATTAATCCTGTCGGGATATTCCTCGAAGGTAAGTAATTATGTATTCTTACAAAAACAAAAATCTTCACTGTGAAAATATAAATTTAATTGAATTATCAAAAAAAGTTGGTTCACCGTTCTATTGTTATTCTTCTAAAATACTTGAAAGTAAATATAGTGAACTTACTGATGCTTTTATAGAAGAAGATCTCCTTGTTTGCTTCTCATTAAAAGCTAATTCAAACCAATCAATTATAAAAACATTCTCTTCATTAGGCTCTGGAGCAGATGTTGTTTCAATTGGAGAGCTTAAAAGAGCTTTAAAAGCAAAAATACCACCCAATAAAATTGTTTTTTCTGGCGTCGGTAAGAATACTGACGAAATCATATTTGCAATTAAAAATAAGATATTAATGATTAATGTTGAATCTATTTCTGAGCTTAAAAAAATTTCAATGCAAGCAGCAAATCTAAATATGATTGCACCAATATCACTAAGAGTTAATCCTGATATCAAAGCTGGTGGAAATGAAAAAATTTCTACCGGAAAGAAACAAGACAAATTTGGCATTTCTATTAAAGAGGCAATTGATGTTTATGAACTTGCATCAAATCTAGATAATATTGAAATTAAAGGTATTGATGTACACATTGGAAGTCAAATTAATGATTTAGAGCCTTTCGAAAAAACTTTTGATAGTATTGTTGAAACTATAATTAAATTAAAAGATAAGAATATTGATATCGATATAATCGATATAGGAGGAGGTATAGGAATTAATTATACTGATGAAAAAGCCCTAAATATTAAAGATTATGCAGCAGTAGTTTCAAAAAAATTAGGATCATTAAACAAGAGAATTATAATTGAACCTGGAAGATTTTTGACAGCTGAGTCAGGTATACTCGTAACCAAAGTAATTTATATTAAAGAGAATGAGTCTAAAAAATTTATCATCGTTGATGCAGCTATGAATGATTTTATAAGGCCATCTTTATATGGATCATTGCATAATGCTCTTCCAATAATTAAAGATGATAAAGAAAGTCCTATAGAAAGTTATGATGTAGTTGGGCCTATCTGTGAAACGGGAGATTTTTTTATAAAAGACTTCACAACTTCACAACTTCTAGAAGGAGATCTTTTAGCCATTACAAATGTTGGAGCTTATGGTTCTGTTTTATCATCAAATTATAATTCGAGGCCTTCAATTGCAGAAATAATTATTAAAGACGATAGTTATTCTGTCATAAAGAAGAGGCAGGATATAGAAGAAATGATTGATCAGGATAGCTTAGCTGATTGGCAAGAAAATTAAGGAATAATCTCTATCAGAACCTTATTGGCGTTCTTTGGGTAATTAATAAAATTTGTTGAAAATGATTTTTGTTCATTCATTTTAAAATACTCATTATTTAAAACAATAATCTCTTGCATAATAACTTTTTCATCTGGCCCTACTATTTTAACAATTACATTAGGAACAATTCTCATATAATTTGACTGATTAATTAAAGAACCCGAAACAATTAAGGACTCTTTATTATTAATAATTGTTGAACGAGATTCTAAATTATAAATATCTATACCTCTAATATTTATTGAGGGATCAACAAACTCTAAAACAGGTCTTAGTATAGGAAAATTTTCCAATAAGAAAATTCTATTGTACCAAATCACCCCAAGCGATAAGAAAATAGCCAGTATTATAATAATAGATAAAAAACCACCTCTCTCATTATCTTTTTCTTTAACTGGAACAGGTAATGGATGATCTGGTTTTATATTTGGATCTAGTGTTTCATTTTTATTTTCTTTAATTACTCCTCCTTGAGAATTAATAGATTCATAAAGAGGAGGAACTTCAATAGCTTTGCCTTGCGAGTTTGCTGTCCAAATAAAATAACATTTAGAGCACTTAACTTTTCTATTTTTAGTTCCAAATTTCTCTGTGCTTACAGAAAAACTTGTATTACATGCTGGACATTGAATAATCATAATTTCTATATACTTCAGAAGGCATTATCTATTAATTATATAGGCCTTCCCCTTTGGTCCATCCGATAATACAACCAAAGCACCATTTGTTGATAATTTTATACTTCTAATTCTGCCTTTGATTTCATCAAAAATAATTTTTTCTTCTAATGTATTATTATCAAGGGAAATCCTTCTTATTTCACCGGGAACAAGAGAGCTTATAATTAAGCTATTATTATATTCAGGAAACATTTCTCCATCATAAAAAATCATATCAGAAGGTGCTATTGAAGGCACCCAATATGTTAAGGGTTGCTCCATGCCAATCTTTTCCGTAAATGGAGAAATTATACTACCATTATAATCTATACCGTAAGTAATGGCTGGCCAGCCATAATTTTTACCAGCAGTAATTAAGTTAAGCTCATCACCACCACGTGGGCCATGCTCATTAGAATATAATATATTATTTTTTGAGTCGTAAGCTATTCCCTGCTGATTCCTATGACCATATGAAAAAATTTCTGGTAAAGCATTTTGTGTATCAATGTAAGGATTATCTTTTGGAATAGAGCCATCAGCATCAATACGAATAATTTTACCAAAATGATTATCAAGTTTTTGTGCATCTTCACGATAATTAAAACCATCGCCAGATGTTATTATTAATGAATTATCATTCAAAAAAACTAGGCGCGCGCCATAGTGATTTGATGTTTTTCTGTATGGCGCTGCCTCAAAAATCGTCTTTTTATTCATGAGTTCATTTTTTATTAGCTCTGCACTAATAACTTTAAGAGTATTTTTATTTTTGTCTCCATACGAAAAAGAAATGAAAACAATATTATTGTTCTCAAATTCAGGATGAAGAATAATATCTGATAAACCGCCTTGGCCTCTAAACAAGGCATTTGGAATTCCGTTAATATCAGTAACCTCTCTAGTTTTGATATCTATTTTCTTTATTTTACCAATAAGTTCAGTAACAAGGATATCGCCATTAGGAAGGGTGGCCGAGCTCCATGGATGGTTAAAATTATGTTCAACTTTCTCAACATTATATTTTAAATCAGTTGCGATTAGAGGCCTTGCAAGAACCATAGCTATAAGAGAGACCAATAATAATATTCTATATTTATAATTTAATTTGTGTTCAATTCTCATTTTTAAATACCTTATTTAAGAGTAGTCCATGTAAATATCCACCCAAAAGGCCGGATACACAAAAAAGAAAAAGTCCAAGAAAAGATCTCATTCCAGCAATTAAAATGGCCCCTGTAAATACCAATGTTGTCAACTTTAGCATTACAAAAACGCTAACAAATCCTGAAATTGAATAGGATAAAGTACGCTTAATTGGAAAAAAATATCTAACAATCGCAGTTATTAAAAAGGCTAAAAAAAAAGTTATTAAAATTATGACTAAAAATAAAAAGCCATTTGAAATATCTTTTAAAAGTAATTCAAAGAACATTTTGATTGAAACATTAAAACCTTGCGACGCTAACCAGATTAAGTTGGTTGATAAATTAATTAAGATTATAAGTGATGCCGTCAAAAACGAAGATATTACATAAAATATTGGTAAATAAAGAAATTTCATTTAGTTTTTCCTTTGAATAAGCCAAATGCCACTAAAAATAAAAGCCAATCCAATAATAATAGCAAAATTTATAGATTCATCTAACAAATAAATTCCTAATACTAATGCCCACACTGGTATCAAATAATTGACCATAGACATAAATATCGGCCCCTCTAAATCAACAATTTTAAACCATACAAATGTTGCAACTCCGGTTGAAAGAATGCCTAAGAGAAAAAGTAAAAGAATAGTTTTAATATCTATTGATGCCAAATCAGGAAAAGGCTCAAAAAGGATTGCTGTGATCAAGCCTATTAAAGATGCACTTAGTAAAGAGCCTATTGCTCTATCAGCAGGAGGTATATGAGAAATTTTTTTTGTTAATACAGTTGCTAAAGCATATGAAGAAGTTCCTAATAAAACTGCAATTTGTCCAAACATAAACATAGAATTTAAATTAACAATTTCTGAATTATTTAAACCAATTAATAATATGAGACCTAAAAAACCTAATGTTATGCCTAATATCTTAACAGAAGTAATTTTTTCATCTTTTAAAAGAAGATAAGAAAGTATAAGTGTCAATATAGGATTAATACCCATCAATATTGCTGTAAGGGAAGAAGGTATATATTGTTGTCCCCAGGCTATTATACTAAATGGGAAATTAAATCCCAGAAATCCAATAACAAAACTCCAAAACCAAAATTCTTTATTGAAGGTAAGGGATTTATTTTGTAGATATAACCAAATTAATAGAACCAATGAACCTAGCGCTATTCTGCTAAACATTATCCATAATGGGCCAATAGAGACAAGAATAATCTTAATTATCGCAAATCCTGACCCCCAAACAATACCCAAAAACAACAGCAATGATAGTGGAAGTAATTTCTTTTTCATTTCCTACAATACAAAATTATTAACAAAAATTTTAAGAAAAAATTTATGATTCAAAAAAATCTATGCATATATCCTTAAAAAAGTAATATTAATATATAATGCAACTTAAGACACTTTTAATTACTATTATTTTAGCAATAATGTTTCTATTTTTTTTACTACTAAATGAATTTAATTTGTTATCCAAAAAGAATGATTGGGAACTAAAAAATAAAACGAATTTTGATTCAATAGTGGTTTTGACTGGAAGATTTGATCGAATAAAAAAAGGATTCGAATTGCTGGAAGCAAATTATTCAAAAAAGATGTTTATTTCTGGAGTTAATCCTATCGTTAAAAAGAATGAATTAAAAAAAATCATTATTCCAAACAATTCAACTGAGAAAATTAGTTTATTTGATTGTTGTGTATTTATTGGAAGAGAAGCAAAAAATACAAAAACTAATGCTGTTGAAGTAATAAAATGGATGAAAAAAAATAATTTAATTTCTGCAATTCTTGTTACTTCTGATATTCACCTTCCTAGAAGCATTTTAGAATTTCAAAATAATAATAATCATATTAAAATCACATCATGGCCTGTTAAAACTAATAGTAGGAATTTTATTAATTTTTTAAAGGAATTTTTAAGATTTAGTTTTATTCGTATTAAATATTTAATTATATGAGGTATAATTATAAAAAAAATTTTATCATATATATTGGTTACATTTTTTTTTACAGTCACTGCTATTATAGCATTAGCTGGTCTTCCATTATTATTTTTCCCAAGAAAATATACTGCTCTCTTAATCCACTCTTGGTCTAAATTAATGCTTTTTTTATTTAAAAGTTTTGATGGCTTAGATTGGACGGTTATAGGAGAAGAAAACATACCTGATAAACCATTTATTGTTGCATCGAAGCATCAATCAATCTGGGATACAATTTTTTTTACAGCTTATTTTAGTGATGCAGCTATGGTTTTAAAAAAAATATTAATATATTTACCTGCCTATGGATGGCATGCAGTTAAAGCTAAAATGATTTGGATTGATAGAAAAGCTAAAGGTAAAGCAATAAAACATTTACTTAAAATGGCAAAAGAATGCTCTAGCAATAATAGACCAATTGTTATCTTTCCAGAAGGCACAAGAGTAAATGTGGGTGAAAAAGGAGACTATAAATCCGGTTGTTTCGCTTTATATAAATATCTCGATATCCCATGCATTCCTGTAGCATTAAACTCTGGTCTGTTTTGGGAAACAAAAGGATACGGAAGGAAAAAAGGCACTATAAAAGTAAAATTTCTAAAAGGTATAAAACCAGGGCTTTCAAAGAAAAATTTTCAATCATTATTAGAGGATAGAATTGAAACAGCCTCAGAGGAACTTTCAATAAATAAAAATAATGAAAAAAAATAAAAATTTATACAGGTACATAAAGTTACCTATTTATATATTCATTTTTACCTTAATTATATGGTCAACCTATTGGTTTTTAGGAGCCATATATATTGAGAATAGAGTTTTAAAAGATAATACTTTAAAATATGAAAAATCTATAATTTCTGGTTATCCATTTCATTTTGATATAAATCTAAAACAATTAAAATATAATCCTTTTAAACAAATTACACTTAAAGAAGTTAATTTAAAAACATTTGCATGGCGCTTTGATCAAATTAAACTATTAATAAATGAACAAATTTCTTTTCAAATTTCAAATTCAATAACAATTATAGCACTGCCATCAAATCTAACTATTGATTTTTATAATTATAATAAAAATAATAAAGAATTTAAGATTTTAGGAAATGACATAATTTTTTCTGAAAATTATAGTGATAAGTCATTCTCAATTGATGGTATTTCAGGAACTATCAAACATGAAGGTATATATAAAATTGATATTACAACAAATAAGGGCAAATCATCGCTTACGGCTCAAGGTTATGTTGATACTCAAAATGAATATTTAGAAGGAAATATAGAATTTTCTTTTTCTGACCCTAACGATATAAAAAGATTATTTCAAGTTTTTGGAATAAACATTGAAGAAAATCCTATTACTAACTTATTAATATATAGGGGTAAAATTGATTTAACCTTCGAAGATGGAATATCGCTTTTAGGACCTCTTCCAATTGGAAGAGCTCCAAAATTAAAATAAATTAATCCCCTCTTCCAAAATCAACTTTTTGTGTATCTTGACCAGCTTCAATAATATTTTTTCTTACATTCCTAGTTTTCTTGAAAAAATTTTCAAGATATTCATAGTCATTATCTTCAATCGCTGATTTCAATTTATCTAAATCATTTGAAAAATAATCTAGCATTTCTAAAACTGCGTCACTGTTGTTAATAAAAATATCTCTCCACATGATGGGGTCAGAGGCAGCAATCCTGGTAAAATCTCTAAATCCTCCAGCAGAATATTTAACAACTTCTTTTTTATTAACATTTGCTAAATCATTTGCCGTACCAACAATATTATAGGCTATCAAATGCGGAATATGACTGGTTATAGCAAGAACTTTATCATGATATTCTGGATCCATAATTTCAACCATGGCTCCTAAATTTTCCCAAAATGCTTTAACATCATTAAGCTTATCTAAATTTGTTCTCTTTGAAGGGGTAAGAACACACCATCGGTTATCAAATAAATCTTCAAAACCTGCCTCTGGTCCTGACATTTCCGTACCAGCTATTGGATGACCAGGAACAAAATGAATCGATTCAGGCAGAATGTTTTCAATCTCAATAATTACTCTAGATTTTGCTGAACCAGTATCAGTTATTACACATCCATCTTTAAGGTTAGGCGAAATTTCTTTAATTATACTCGCAAATGTAGATAGTGGTGTGGCTAAAATTACTAGATCAGTATTACGATTAATTTTGTTCAAGTCTAAATGAGCTTCAGATACCAATCCTCTTGATAATGCAGTTTTAACTGTTAAGTCACTTTTTGCAAAACCTTGTAAATGAATTTCATTACTAGACCTTTTAGCTGCTAATCCGATTGACCCACCTATCAGCCCTAAACCAATAATTGCTATTTTTTTGAAAGGACTCTCCATATTATTTTTTAAAAGCATTAACTGTTTCTATAAGTAACAGATTTGCTTCCTCCTTTCCGATGGTTATTCTTAAGCAGTTTGGTAAATTGTATTCTTCCATCTCTCTTACAATTATTCCTTTAGAACTTAATAGATGATAAGCTTCCTTAGCAGAAAATTTAAAAGATTCTAAAAATTCAACAAGTATAAAATTACATTGACTTGGATAAACAATTAAACCAAGGTCAATAAAGTAATCATTTAATATTTTTTTCCATTTACTGTTATGCTCTACAGAAAAATTAATGTGATCATCGTCTTCTAGAGCACTTATCGCAGCCATTTGCGCAGCTGTATTTACTGAGAATGGAACTTTTAGAATATCTAGTTTTTCAGCAATTTTTTTTGGGCAATATGCCCAACCAACTCTTAAACCAGCTAGCCCAAAAGCCTTTGAAAAAGTTTTTGTAATTACAATATTTTCGCTGTCTTTTGCTAATTCAAACCCTATTGAGTAGTCTTTCTCTTCTACATATTCTGAATAGGCAGCATCTATTACAAACAATATATCATCAGGAACAGATCTATTTAATCTCTTAATTTCATCAAAGTTTATATAACTTCCAGTAGGATTATTTGGATTCGCAATATAAATAATCTTTGTCTCATCGGTTAATGATGAAATAAAATTATCGATATTTGGCTGGAAGTTTTCTTCTTTCGCACGAACGACTGTTGCACCAGAGCTTTGAATGGCAAGCGGGTAAACTGCAAATGCATTTTCTGAAACTAGACCTTGATTTCCTTCATCCAAATAAACCCTTGCAAGCAAATGAAGTATTTCATCTGAACCACAACCGCACACTATTCTATCGCTATCTATTGAATATTTACTTGATATAGCCAATTTGAGCGCTGAATTTGATGAGTCTGGATATAGCCCTAAATCATTTGAAACTTTCTCATACTCTGCAATTGCATTAGAGCTTGGTCCAAAGGGATTCTCATTTGAAGATAATTTATAAATTTTATCAACACCTTCAATTTTACTTAGGCCGCCTTTATAAGCTTTAATGGCATTTAAATATTTTTTTGGTTCTGGTTTTTTCATAACTTTACTATCCAGTCTTTATATATCCAAAACTTCCTAAGATAGAAACACCTTTAATTTCAATATCTTCATAATATTCATCAACTGATATCATAAACTTGTCTTGAAGATTAGATATAATTGTAAAATTATATTTCTGGGATATCCAATTTTTGCTTTCTTCATTGCATACAAGAATGCTTTTATTATTTCTAGCCCTTTCGGGTTTAACTTGGCCTAATAAAAATCCAAGACAATCATTTTCAAATACAGGTAAGCAACCAAAAATATTTATATTATTTGGTAAAGAATTTAACCACCAATCATCTTCTATTGGAAGAACTGCGATGAGATTTTTACTTTCTGAAATTTCTTTTATAACTTTAGAGCTTTCATGATCGAAAGTTTGTTTTGCTTTTGATCCATAATAATTTCTTACCTCTTTGCTTAACTCACTAACTTGTTTATCAGCTACAACAATTTCAAAAGAAGATTGAACAGAATTTGTTATTGTACTTATAATTTCTCTCCAGATATATAAAATAGACTTACCATCAAGATGGTTATTTGCCTTACTGTATAAATTCTCTAATAAATCTATTTCTCTTCCAGGTTTAAGAATATCAACTCCTTCTGTTGCCTTTATTGAGGAAATCGATTTTACAATTTCCGCTCTTTGCAGTATCGAAGATAATATCCTATCATCTATTAAATCTATTTTTTCTCTAAGTTTATTTAATTCTTCTTTCAAAAAAACCTCCGCTGAAGAATAACTAACATAATAATGGTAATTATTTCTATTCATAATTTGTTTGCTTTTATTTTCTTCATAATATAAATATCAAGATGCATTAAGAAAGGGGTTATCCCTGCCAACCTGCATACCGTGCGAAGGTGGTAATATATGCGGCCAAAAAGGCAAAAATTAGGTCTCATTTATCTTCTTAATTTTAACAGAGCTGGCCACTTAAGGCTGGGTATTTGATGTTCAGATTGTGCACCCTAGATTTACTTAAAGCACTAAAGAGAGGAAAAAAATGAAAAATTTAAATTTTATTAAAATCTTTTTTATATTTTGTTTATTAACTTTTATTGGATCGACAAATAATCCAGTATTTTCACAAGAAAACACTTCTTTTAAAAGCGCAGGTAAATGGCTTGTTGGACTAAAGGTGCTCAATCTTGATCCAGATGTTGATTCCAATGTTTCAATTGGTGGAGAGGCAAAAGTAGATGATGATACTGTTCCTGAATTAGATATCAGGTATTTTATCACTGACAACATTGCTATAGAGGCTATTTTTGGAACAACAGAGCATAATGTTTCTGTTGCTGGTTCTGCATTAGGTAATGTTAATTTAGGTACTGTAAAAGTTCTTCCACCCACTTTTACTTTGCAGTACCATTTTAATAGTGAAAGTAACTTTCTTCCATATATTGGTGCTGGAGTAAATTATACTTTTTTCTATGATGATAATCCTGGTGATGCTGTCGGTATTAGCTATAAAGATGAAATCGGCTTTGCATTCAATATTGGTTTTGATTATGTATTAAGTGAAAACAATTACTTTAATATTGATATAAAAAAGTATGATCTTTCGACAGATGTAGTTGTGGATGCAGGAGCAGCTGGAATTGCAACAGCAGATGTTGATCTTGATCCATTAGCAATTAGTATAGGTTATGGATGGAGATTCTAGTAAATGTAATTCCTTAATTTACAAGAATCTATTATTTTATTCGGGATTATTATGAATGAAGAACATAAAAAGAATGATTGTTTATTTTATAATGATCCCGAATCATTATTGCTAGAAAGTGGACAAATAATTAATGGCCACGATATAGCATATAAAACCTACGGGACATTAAATTCAAAGAAAGATAATGCCATACTAATTTGTCATGCCCTATCAGGTGACCAATATGTTGCTAGTCTTCACCCAATCACCAAGAAAGAGGGGTGGTGGGAACGAATGGTTGGTAAAGATAAACCAATAGATACTAGCCGATTTTTTGTTATATGTATAAATGTCTTAGGGGGATGTATGGGATCGACAGGGCCAGCATCTATTAATCCTGAGACCAACAAAGTATTTGCAGTAAATTTTCCGATAATAACGATAGCTGATATGGTTAAAGCACAAGTTAGGTTAATAGATAACCTTGGGATAGAAGAATTAGTTTCCGTAATTGGTGGCTCTATGGGCGGTATGCAAGCTCTCGAATGGGCTGCCTCCTATCCTGAAAGATTGAAATCAGCAATTCCAATAGCTACTTCCTCTAGACATACTGCACAAAATATTGCCTTTCATGAATTAGGCCGTCAGGCAATAATGGCCGATATAAATTGGAATGCAGGAAATTACAAAGATCAAAATACTAATCCTTCAAAAGGTCTTTCAATTGCTAGGATGACTGCTCATGTTACTTATTTATCTGAAGCTTCACTGACAAAAAAATTTGGAAGAAAATTACAAGATAAAACAGATCTTGGTTTTGGTTTTGATGCTGATTTTCAAATTGAGAGTTACTTAAGACATCAAGGCCATACATTTGTTGATAGATTTGATGCTAACTCATATTTATACATAACAAGAGCAATGGATTACTTTGACTTAGAAAAAACTCATAAAAAGTCTCTTACAGAGATATATGCTAACAGCAATTTAAAATTCCTAATTGTATCATTTACTGGAGATTGGCTATATCCAACATCAGAAAACTTAATGATAGTTAGGGCTCTAAGCGCAGGTGGGGTTGATGTAAGTTTTGTTGAAATTGAATCCGATAAAGGACATGATGCATTTTTATTAGATGAACCTGAATTTGATGTTTGTCTGGATGGGTTTCTTAAATCATTATGATTAAAAAGCTAAAATTATGATCACATTAAGAAAAGACTTAGATCTTATAGCAAATCTTGTTGAAGATAACTCTAAAGTTATCGATATAGGTTGCGGTAATGGCGAATTGCTTAATTTTCTGAATAAAAATAAAAACTCAAAAATTCAAGGACTAGAAATTAATCAGAAGAAAGTAAACAAATGTGTTTCAAAAGGTTTATCAGTTATTCAAGGAGATGCCGATAAGGATCTTGGCTTATATCCTGAAAAATCTTTTGATTATGTTATTCTTAGTCAAACTATTCAAGCAACACTTGAGCCTAAAAAAATTCTTACTGAACTAACAAGAATAGGTAAAAGAGTTATTGTCTCAATTCCTAATTTTGGTTTCTGGAAAGTAAGACTTGATCTTTTAATAAAAGGTAAAATGCCAATAACTTCAAAACTAAACTCAACTTGGTTTGAAACTGAAAATATTCACTTGTGCACAATATCTGATTTTACAGATCTATGTGATCAATTGAATCTAAAAATTAAACAAACTGTTACCATTGCGTCCAACAAACAAAAAAGGTTTTCTGGTAAACCAAATAAATCAGAAAATATATTTGCTGAAGAAGCTATTTTTCTTATTCAAAATTAGATTTTTTGATTTTTTCTATTGGATAAATTTGTGAAATTATTATTCCAATAAAAATTAAAGAAGAGCCTGTTAAAATTCTTGCGTTAAAGAATTCCGCTAAAATTAACCATCCAAAAAAAGCTGCAAATATCGCTTCAGTGCTCATTATTATTGCTGCTTCATTTGGAGGAGAATACCTTTGCCCAATCATTTGAAGCACAAAAGCAATACATACAGATCCAATTGAACAATATAGCAAAGTGATCAAAACTAGAGGGTTTCCAAAAAGATTTGGAAAATTAAATAATTCGTTTGGAGAAAATAAAAAACCGAAAATTATTAAAACTATAGATGCGAATAAGAATTGTAATATAGCTAATAACATAATTGGATTTTTTTTAACACCATATGAAAGCACTTGAACATGAAATGCCCATAGCAATGAACCAAATATTACCCATATATCACCTTTATTAATTTTTTCTATCATAAAGCTACCCTCAGGTACGGCCAAAAGTATTGAACCAACGATACATATAAGAACTGCTAACCATAATGAAAAATGTGGTACTGAACCTAAAAAAATTCCTATAATTGGAACCAATAAAACATATAAACTAGTAAAAAAACCAGCATTAGTAGCAGTTGTAGTAACAAGACCAATCTGTTGGAATAATGCGGCAAATCCTAGCAAAGTTCCCAGGGTAAAACCGTAAATTATCAAGGATTTAGAATCTATTTTTTTTGGTAAACCAAAAAACGGTAGGATTGTTAATAATAAAAATGCTCCAATTAGAAATCTTATTGCTGTAAATTGAAGAGGGGACCAAAAGTCCATGGCAATTTTTTGTGGTATAAACGTTGAACCCCAAATTACTGAAGCCAGTAAAAGTATTAAAGCTCCTTTTAAATTGTCAGGGTATGTTTTTAACAAAATGTTTACTCAGAATCCTTCTGAGCAAGTATTTGTTTTCCATTATACATTCCAGTCTTAAGATCGATGTGATGAGGTCTATGAAGCTCACCAGAGTCCTTATTTTCTACAAAAGTTGGTACCTTGGTCTTATGACCTAACCTTCTCTTACCTCTTCTAGAGGGACTGACTTTTCTTTTTGGAACAGCCATTTTTATATCTCCAAATTATCAATGTGGTTTTATAAATGTATAATTCTATGCAGGCAAGTGGAAAGATTAATTAATAAATAAGCAGGTACCACAAAGATAATATAATGCCTTAGGGTCATTATAGTTCCTTATATTAGTAAAAAGAGCTTCAAGCCTGTATTCAATATCTAAATTCTTATTTAGAATTTCGTTTTTCATATCGATTTCGTTCATTAGAAATGGTAAAAAATTCGAAAAGCGACTTTTTTTCTTATAAATTCTTTCAACATCATATTTATCTATTTCTGCTAAATTTGCTGCTTTTTCTATTGCATCATCCAAAGATCCCATTTCATCAATTAGATTGAATTTAAGAGCATCTTTACCTATCCATACTTGTCCTTTTGCCAATTTATTAACATCCTCAATTGACATATTTCTTCCTTCAGAAACTAAGTTAATAAATTTATCATATATATTTTGAATAATAATTTTATTTAGATTAATTAATCGTTCATCAGGTCTTTTTGAATAAATACCTCTGTAAGTATCAGAAAATACTGATGATGATACCCCATCTTCATTTAATCCAATTTTGTTAAAGGTTTCTTCAGCATTAAATATTACTGAAGCTACTCCAATAGAACCTGTAATAGTTAAATCTTCAGCAAAAATATAATCTGTTGAAGCAGCTACCCAATAGCCACCTGAAGCGGCAACACCCCCCATAGATGTTACAACAGGAATATTTTTTTCTTTTACACGAATTAATGCATCTCTTATTAATTCTGACGCAAATACTGAGCCGCCAGGGGTATTCACTCTTACTACTATTGCTTTTACTTGTTCATTTTTTAAAGCTTTATCAAATAAAGCAGAAATATTATCTCCACTTGCCGCTCCAGAAGTTTGATAACCATCAATAATTGGGCCTAAAATATTTATAACTGCAACGGTATTTTCTTCATTATTATTTTCTTTAGATTTAAAATAATCTCTATAATCAACATGTTTCAATTCATTTTCATCTCTAGAATATTCTTCTTTGAAATATTTTTCTAAATCTCCTCTTTTTACTAAACTATCAATTAATTTATATTCAACTGAAGCTTTGCCCCAATCGCCTCCATTTTGTTCAAGTATCTGATCAATATTATTTAAATAATAATCAATTGACCCTAGGTTAAGTTCTCTATTGGCTTCAATTACATCA